>Ga0307507_10006488_pt1 | contig 17927 bp, 15 predicted proteins | sample 7_EM_MG_FD_207223 | JGI IMG/M metagenome (GOLD analysis project Ga0307507, IMG submission 207223) | Populus trichocarpa ectomycorrhiza microbial communities from riparian zone in the Pacific Northwest, United States - 7_EM | ecosystem: Host-associated > Plants > Roots > Unclassified | place... | reverse complement strand
TTTCTTTTTTTTTTTATAACCTTGGGATGTCCGGGCCTGCTTATCCGCACCATGACTAATCTCCAGATCCACTGAACACCCTGCAAGCCCAATAGACAAGTAAGGCACCGCGGGGGTAACAAGCATACACAGAAAGGATCGAACCTGGATGAAAAGGTAGGGAATTCCCTGCTAGGACCGCAAGGCCACAACCTCAAGTGCGAATACACCCTTCTTAATTAATTGACTTGTTAACTTCAATTCCTCCTGTTAAAATAAAATAATAATAATAATTGTTGGTGCTGTTTGAAATTGTTAGGATTATTATTTTTTAAAGTATTTTTTTGTTTTGAAATATATTAAAATAATATTTTTATTTTTAAATTTTAAATTTATTTTTATCAAAACAATTCAAAATCATTAAAAAAAATTATTTTTTAAAAAAAACTATAAACACACCCCGGAGAGATGATTGTGTGTGTTAAATTTATTTATATGCATGAGGCTAGCTGATGCGGGATATTGTGGGGATGAGCTTTTAATTAAAATTGAATTAAAAAAAAGAGAGATTCATATATCTCCATGAAAGAACATGATATCATACTCTAACATGATAAGCTCTGAACCGTGAGAAACACCCTAGTAATTATCTTTCTTCTTTGTTAATTATGAACCGTAATTATCATTTATTAACGCATTAAGCACTTACTTTGAAAGGGATGTGCTACGAGTAATACAGGACTTGGTGCAAATAATGACAAGATAGAACTGATACTTCTCTCTATGTAGCTCCGCCTCTCACCGGACTGATACTTCTAGCTAGCCTTGAACATTTTCTAATGGGGCAATTCACCCTTCTTCTCTATGTAGCTCCGCCTCTCACCGGACTGATACTTCTAGCTAGCCTTGAACATTTTCTAACGGGGCAATACTCTCTCTCTCTCTCTAACTTGGCCAAAGAAGAAGAAAACATGCCCATGTGTCATCCACTCCTTTCTTTTAAATAAAATATCATACGACATGTCATTTACAAAAATAAATGACTCGTTATCTACTAGTCAAAATGTCAAGCTTCAAACTTTTAGGTGTAAGAAAAAAAACATTTTTCACCCATTGTTTTTTATTAAAAAAACCTAAAAAACATTACAGGGATTACAATAAACTTATCTCTGATCTTAAATTAGAATTTAGTATGTTAAAAAAAAAAAGCAACAAAAAAATAATCTTAAGACCCCAATTATCTCGTGGCAATTCAAGACTTTTTGATACACACAGGCACAAGGGTAAATTATGGTGTTCAACAATTACAATCACCATGCCTTCTCCCTTCACAAATTGTCCCCAATTATCTCGTGGCAATTCAGCACGGATTTCTGAAAGAAGTAGATGTTTTCCTAAATCACCTATAAACAACACAAACCATCCTTCTGACCATCATCATGCATCTCTCAAAAATGCATGCCAAGATGTAGTTAATAACATTATTGATTCTTCAGCACCAACCGATAGGGAAGCTTCTTTGTGACAATGGCGCAGAAAAAGGAGCAGTGCTCACTGCCCTTGCTGAATTCATACTGTACATCCTGTTCATGCTGAAAAGATGATACGAGACATGTCACGGTCACCATCACCAATATGTTCGGTCTTCTCCCAGTGAAAACTGCTCTTTGTAGCACGAGAATGACTTAATCCAACCACTTTACACCTGTGTATCCTGCAAAGTCATAGCTGGTCAAGAGCGGTAATGGTTTGACCAAGAAACAGAAGCTTCCGTGACTCACCTTGACATAATGCCTCATTATAATCCCAACCACGCGCCATGACATGAAACAAATATGTTTCTAAATATTTGTTAGTTTGGTGCTCAGTTTTGGTTTGGAACGTCTTCATGAAATTTCACACGCATTTTAGACCAGAGGGTAACACAACTTGGAGATACGCATTCTTGTTTGCCTCTTCAAGAATCACTGGTGAAACTGTGCAAAAGGGAAAGTTCATGGAAGGGCTAATTCTGTAGAGTAAATAATACTAGTATTTTATAAGGGCAGGCAGGCAAGCATGGAGTTCTGCTATGCATTGAAAGATCCAATTTAGCAGTTGTGCTCTCGGTAGCTCCAAAAGAAGTTCAGCCTGTAAATAATTAAAGAAGAAAAAAAGAGTTAAAAGACAATGTTTAAATTCCAAAGAAATCTTTAAAGAACCCTAAATATAACTGGTAGATTACATCAGTGAAGATATCTTGAATCCATATTGATACGGAAAACAAAAGGAGTGAAAACTCTTAACTACATTAGCGATGTTAAAGTGATCAGGTATAGAAGAGCATCATATATATTTTCTTATCTCCACACTACTCAGTAACATAAAATTTGGGTCAAAGTTTCCATTTCTTCTCGTTCTTCGCCTCTATGGAGCCAAGGGCATTATTATCTATCACATCATTGAATGTGAGCATGTGTCAAAGAAGAGAAAAACCAATCAATAAAGTATAACAATATTGTAGAAATTACCTTTATTTCGTTTCCATCAAAAAACAAAGAGTTTCTATGCATTTCAGATGACATTGAATCTGTCATCAGCTTAAAAACCTTTTTACTCATATTTGTTTCCATGCCAACCATCTTTCCAGATGCATAAATTCTTGTTATCCCAATATCTGCTGCCATTCTCCTTACATAAAGCTTCTTCAATAGAATTTCCATGGAGCTAGGCTCTTTTCCATACTGGCGACGCAGATTTTCTGTAAATTGCATCAAACTCCATATATCTGTCTCTGCAGCTTTCTCAGCTTCATTAATAATTTCCATGGGGTTCTCCAAATAATTTATGTAGTCAGAAGGGAGATGAGGGTTTATATTTAAATCAATCTGCATTGAAAACCGCAAACAATGGATTAATATGAGTAAAAAATCATTGCCAATCATAAACTCTACACATACATCAATAGTGGAAACAAGACGTTCAATGAAATTTGGTAGTTTCTTCAGTAATGGAAACAAGACGTTCAATGAAATTTGGTAGTTTCTTCAATAATGTGGAAGTAATTATGAGCTAACATATAGCTTCTTACACACTTTACACTTATAATTGCTATATCATGACATCAGATTTTTACTCATGACCATGCTTCTCTCTTCTAAAATGAAGCTTTCCTGCTATATAATCCATAAGGCCAATCTCTTATCCCTTAATGACAAGCTCCCTGTACATTTGTGCCTCATTGAGAACTTATTATTAATTCTTCTTCTTCTTCTTCTTCTTCATACGAGTGTGTTCTGATTTTATTAGAGTTTTGATAAAGATGAGATTCGAACCTGATATCTCATCTCGTACTCTTGCTTACCATTGAGCTAGAAGCTCATTAGAATTTATTGCTATTAAAATATTAGAGAATAATATAAATCATATTTTGAGAACTCTCTTCCCGGACAGTGACAAGTAGTGAACTCTATCTCCTATCTTACAACATAAGATTACTAAGACTAGAATCTGAACTCTATTCCTGAAAGTAAGTGATCAGACATAGACTACTATTCTGACCTCACCTGATAGCTTAATCTTCTGGGTTGAACTGGTTCTTTAACATGTTACCAAAGTTTTAATGAGCAAAAAATCATGAATTCGAATATCACCACTCCCATTCTTTTTTCTACTAACAACTTAAGTTTTTTTTAGCTGAACTGGTTCTTTGACACAAAGAAACTCAAGCACATGAGCATAATTTCTCAAAACATAATGTGGAGATTTCTTCTTCTTTTATTTTTCTGTCCCGAGGAAGCTTCTTTCAGATTTTTCAAAACCCATTATTTCATTATATCTTAACATAAGCAAACTGATGCAAGTGAAAATTTAGAACATGGCACACTAAATATTCATAGTTTCTGTATGTTACATAGTTTCCTTTCAAGTTAATCAAACATATTTACATTCTAACAAGATACCAGAGAATAAAGAAGTCACCTGTACTGACTGGTAAGGAACTGAAATTACCCTGTGCTCATCAACCTGAAAACAAAATTCAAGAGGGTTAAGGGCAGCAAAAATAGGAGAACAGAAATTTGAAGTTTAAACTGATGACAATAGAAATACAACCCAGTTACTATTATATATACTGAATTCGCTAGCCATCATTTTGTAGTACAGAAACTATACTGTTGGTTTACTTTATCTGTTCAATCAGACTAAGACACCATGATGAAGACTAGAAACAGAAAAGGAACCAGAGAGCAAAGATATCCAAAAGATTAAATACGTAACAATTGAACAAAGCTTCTTCTTTCTCAATGTATAAGTAAGATATAATAAAATGCATCATGAAACAGACCTTGGACAAACTTTCAAAAAGCATTTCGAAGAAGAAATCAACTCCAACATTCCCGACATCCCCAGTCTGTTGCTCACCAAAGATGGTACCAAAGCCTCTTATACCCATGTCTCTCTCTGCAAGTTGGAAACCTTGGCCAAGTTCTCGGCATTCTTCCAGAGCTGCTAGCCTCTCCTGAAAAGTCAAAAGATTGCAAAAGTTACATAAAAATCTAGTAGGGGTATGACAATCAACCAGGTGCACTAATAAAAAGAAAAGGCTGTATTACAGAACATACCAGCGCCTGATCAGTTAACATTGACTTGTCAGGGTAAAATAAATGCGCGTGAGCTTCCTTATCTGCCCTGCCCACTCTTCCACGTAACTATTGCAATAACATTAAAGATTGAAAATAAGATAAAATATTTTCTAACAACAACAAAAACAAGATAAAGGATTCTGGATGCATTCCAGTTTCTTTGTTACACGAATGAAAAATCAGTGAGGATGCTTTCTGGGTTTACCTAATTGATAAAATAGCTCAACGGATGAAAAAAGTAACTTAATTCTACAAACACTTCTGCATTAGAGAGATCCAATGATAAATGCGTGGTTTAGGAGGACATAGGGGGGAAGGGGGGAACCCAATTTTTCTTCTTCTGGTAGGAGACAGGAGACTTTTTTAGAGTATATCTGATGTTAATCTTTGAAAGGTGAGAAAAACAGCAAGAAGCAAAACATATAAGAATGGGTTATTAGCTTGGGTACTAGAGATGCAATTTAAGTTAAAAAAAGATGCTTGGGATCTCATTCTTTTTAGAAGAATTTTCTAGAAATGGAGAACTTTTGACTATTTTGTAGAAATATTTAAACAACATATTTACAGGAGAAAGTGGAGAGGGTAGAACCTGATACAATTGAGCTAGACCAAATAGCTGAACATCTTGAATTATGATGGTATTTGCGTTTTGAATATCAAGCCCACTTTCTACTATATTTGTGCATATAAGAATCTTAATTTCACCTTGTGCAAATTGCTCCATGGTGTCCTCAAGCTGCTTTGAATATTGCTAAACACACGCAGCAAGAAAAGAACATCACAGAATGTGTGGGAAACCAAAAACAAAATTTACATAATGGGAGGAACTAAAACTACATTAGTATACACTCTGAGTTTTGATCAAGACATGACTTTCCAGGGTAAGCCGCTTTACTTCATGAAAGGACCATGGTAAGCTGGGAACCTGTTATTTACAAAGCAAATGAGCAGCACCCTCAGGTGTGCATCAAGTCTCACTATGGGACTTGGCGGTTGGCCCATTCCATCCTCATATATTCATAACTACTATTAGCAAGCAATTCATGTTCATATATCCATATCCATCAATCAATTCACATGAGCCACGACATTCTAGTATGAACTAGTTTTCTTGACTTTTCAGCTCTCTTTTTCCAATATTCGATCCTTGCATGCCACATGGCCTCCTTTCCAATATTTGCAATTTAACCCCAAAACAAACCACAATTAAGTCCTTGAAATTTTGGTTCTAGCAAATTAATCAACATTAACTTAAAGAATGTAAAATTAACTCCCCAAAGGCAAAAATCGGGTGTTTACATTTGGGCAAAAGAATGGTTTGATGCTTTGTCTTGTTACCTTATGAAATACTAAGGTAGATTCCTCTGAGTCACAAAGCTAGTTTTTCATATTACAAACATGAGAATAAAAGGGAAAATATAAAAAACAGTAAAACACGGAACAAATAAAACTAAAAGAAAGCAACTTCAAGGAAGACAAAAATCCATGAGGATGTTAATGTTCAATTTGCATAATTTAGAATAACAACACCCTTCAAATCAAACCTTGATATGGTAACACACATTTAAAAGTGGACCTTTGGGTGGTCTGGGCTACTATCGTATACCCGCACAAAGATAATTTCCCGTTAAACATATAACATTTTTCAGATAAAAAAAATACCTGCCCATGTGCAACAGCTATTTCTACATTTGGAAATGATTGTTCAAGGAAATCCTTCACTTCTTCCAGCCCTGTTAGGCAAAAGTGAAGCATAGATCCATATCACCAAATTGAGAAAAGCAAACAACTTTTGAAGTCTATCAGGAAAACAAACCACAGAAAATGCCAACTACCAAACTTCTTCACATTTAATTTTGGCTCTTAATTTCTGTTGATAGCAGTAAATGAAGATTTTTTACGATGTACCAAATAAAGTTATATGATAAACAAATAAAGTTATGTACCAAACAGGCGATTATATATGATTATCAGCAGTGCCAGTAGTGTATACTATGCATGTTTAACACTCTAATCCTATTTAGTGTACAACAGGATTGAAAAGTTTTTGCACGAGCATTGCACTTAAAAAAAATAGAAAGGCATATTCAATACCTTTAATACGAGGCAGGACATAAAATACTTGCCCACCACGGTCCAGCTCATATTTGATTGCTGATATTAGCTTATCTTTATTGTATGCCGACAGATGGGTCTTTATAGGAACTCTTTCTGGGGGTGGAGTTGAAATTAAACTGAAAAATGTAAGTGCATCTTTAAGGTTCCCAGATTATAGACCAGCAAATCAGTAATTTCAAAAAATGTTCAAGGGGATGAGGTTCATGTCTTCAAACAGTTTGATAATTTTTAATATCTTCAGATCATTATTTAGGTTGCATCATGGAGTATGGATTCATTTCTATAATAGATATGTATGGAAATATTTCTACAAAAGATATCCGACAAAACATATAGTATATAGTAATAGCCTTTTATAACATAATCAACTTAACAAATCCTTGATCCTACGTCATCTACAAGGATCCTATTTCAACATTGTACGATTCCAATCTACAAGGGCAACACGAAATCAAGAAATTGAGTAAAATGACTAAACATGTATGTGTACCATACAATAGCGGACTTTAGATGATCCACGCTTCTGAATTTTAATTGTACAAACCAAGATCCTCAAATCCTACTTTAGAAAAGGTCCAAAGTCAGTATCGCACGATAATCCATGATGATACATTTCAAATTGAGGGGAAATGATTATCTAGCACTGACTTTGAATTTTCACTTTACATGCTTCAGCAAATGGCCATTTAGAAACTCATAGTGCTTGGCTAAACTAAACTAGATGTCTGGATCCAGGATCTACTCCAGTAGCAAAATTTTCTTCATCTAATACAAATTTGCCTCAGGTATATTACCTTGCATCCCGAAATCCAGTCAATGCTAAATAAAGTGTTCGAGGTATAGGTGTTGCAGAGAGAGTAAGAACATCAACTGAAGTTTTGAATGAAGCAATCTTCTCCTTCTGTTTGACACCAAATCTCTGGAAAGCAAAGAACATTGCACATGCAGATCACAACAAAAACTATTTCAAACAATTTGCAAATAATGGGACGAGTTTAGGAAACTAGCTATTAAAATAAGTTCATTCCCTCAGCCCTCCTTTTTTATGGAGATGGCATGGAATTTTGTTTTATGTTGGGAATTATATACAAATGTAATGTCCAAAAGCATAGGCACACAAATTCTTGCCTGCATGCATAAGCAATGGATCCTGGATGCCACGTTTAAGCATACAACTTCATCAATTAGTTGGACAAAATAGAACATTCAATTTAAAGTGTTTTATAACCTGACATCCAATGACACCTTATTAACGTATAACTTTAATTGGGGGTCATATAAAGTAAAACATTAAATTTAAAGAGATATAAAGCCTGAATGTCTATTGACACCCAAAAGCATGAAAATTGACAATGCATGATTTATATTAGATAAGAGATCAAATACAACGATCGGTATAGTAGTTATGTTTTAAACTTGATGCAATTTGAACCTAGTCTCGCATACATCACATTTTGACACATCCATATGACCAATTTCAAATTTCTGTATGTGTGTAAAACACATATAAGGAGCTAAACGTAAAGAAATTTCTTTGATTATTTTAAAGTGATTGGATGGCCAAGACAGCCACACAGCCAAATTTCTTTGTTTTCCTTCCAAATAGAAAAATCATCATTGACGGAAAAGTTACCTTTACTTTTTCTCTTATTATTTTTTTAAAAGGATGTAGTAATGTAGATCAACAAGGCAAAGATCATTGCACATAACGGAAATATGCTTAGGAGGCAAACCTGTTCTTCATCCACTACAAGAAGGCCTAGGTTGTTATACACAACACGATTTCCAAGAAGTGAATGAGTGCCCACGATAATGTCCAAATGACCATGTTCAATCATGTTCAAATACATCTCTTTCTCTGCTTTACTCTGCATGCAGTCACAGGTCTGACATTCTTAAAACCAAAGTAGTAATTATTAATTAAAAGAGCATATAACTGACAATGAACTGCATGCCTGACTCCAGAAATGGTTGTTAGAGCTTCATAATGAACCAACAAACGCTATTTCAAGAGAAATCTTGTCTAGATTTTTCTTCATGCTAACTCTTTGTGTGCAAGATATAAACACAAATATGAATATGAGCCAACTCCTGAGATACACTGAATTGACTAAAAAGGATAGATTATGTACCTGAAACCGACTCAGAAGTGCAACCTTGATATGAGAATACTTGGAAAAGCGTTCTGAAATAACATCAAAATGTTGTTTGGCCAGAACAATTGTTGGTGCTAAAACCATAGCTTGCTTTCCTGCTGAAACAATGCAAAAGATAGCACGTAAAGCAACTTCTGTTTTACCAAACCCAACATCTCCACAGATTAATCGGTCCATTGGAGTTTCTCTCTGGTTCAAATCCCTCTCAACGTCAATAAAAGCCTGGAATGAGAATCCAATTTGTGAGAACAGGAAAAGGAAAGGAAACAGAAAAGGATAACACTTGTTTAGATAAACTAGTGAAGTTTGTTGTGCCATCTGTTATGAGATAATGAATGTTGAATCTGAGAAAAGGGAAAGGAAGGTGTTGAATTCTGTGGAAGCTACAGCTAAGGCTTCCTATCCCCTCCAAACAAATGAAAAATAGATGTAAATGAAAACATAATCTCAACAATAATTAAAAACTGAATAGGATTGTCTTATGCTATCTAAGAATATAAACATTTCACTAACATCAATGAGGATACCTAAGAAACCTCGCTTACAAATTTAAAAAACGCAGTTAAGTAAATATTTGCAAGATTGTATAGCTACCAGCTTCTGGTCTGGTGTGGGCTCATAAGGAAATTGAGCAGCAAATTCAGCCATGAAAGGAGTCTTTGGGTAGGGAGGTCTTCTTTGTTTTAGTCTATGTAAATACAGCTCCATTAAGTCAACCACCATTTTCTGTATTGCAACCTTTCCCTTTGTCTTTCTCCTTTCCCACGCACCAGTATCGCTCAATTTGCTCAATGTCCGAGGCCTTTTCGTTTCGTTCGGGCTGGAAGGACAAGGACAAGGACAAAAAATTATGACAAGGCCTTTGCATGTGAAGTAAAGAATTCATACTAACTGCTTTAGCAACTGAATAAACCAATGAAGTTAACTAACAATTTAAAAAATCCAACCAGATTAGATAAAACAAGCAACCTATAAAATTCATCAAGCATTAAAACAAATAAGAAGCTGCACGTGTAAAATCAGTTCAAAAAGGAGGGGAAGAAAAAACCTACAGATTGTATCGATAAAGCATACGAGAAGCCTGCATAACAGGAAGCTTCGCCATCCCATCAGCATATTCAATGAACACATATTCAATAGCCTCTGAAGAACCCTTTGGCACATCAAACTTAATGCCAAAAAACCTCCCAATTCCCACCTTCTTATGCACAACATAATCCCCAGAACGAAGTGTATAAGGATCCACCTTGTAACTAAAAACATCCCCTTCTTTTGCCACCCTATCGCCTTTCAACTTCTGCAATCCCCTCTGCTGCTGCTCTTTCACCATCTGTATGTACTGATCAGCCTCTTCAGAATCCATTATGGGCCTTGAGCCCTCTCTCTTTCCATGGTGTTGCCGGCGAATTCTCTCGTTGAGGATGGAGATGGGGTCCTGCTCCGTCTCAATCTTGTACTTCGGGGTGGCTGTACGGCTGGAAAAGGGAACTGCTGTTTGGGTGCGGACGGCATTGGTGAGGGAAAATGATGGTTTGTGGTTGTGGCGATAAGGTAATTTCACAGAGAAAAGTCTCCGCAGCTTAGTGGAGGAGTTGAGTTTGAAGATAAGAGGTGTGGATATGTCAAGAGAAGTCATTGAACGAGGATAAGAGAGAGGGGAGGAGGAGGAGGAGGAGGAGGAGGTTCATAAATGGAAATGGGACTTTTTATTTATTATTTTATTTTCCAACAAGAGGATAACTAATAATGACCTGAGAGGTTTTGGAGAGGTTTAACTGAAGACAACGTCAAAAATGTTTTTGTTCTCTTCTTCTTATGTTCAAGTTTCTTGCCACATATATAAACTAATGTGGCGTGTCAATTTTTAATCCATTAGAATTAATTATTATTTTTAGTCGTGATTATCCTTGTTTTTTAAATAATTTTTTATGCTAAAATATATGTTAGTAATATTTTTTTATTTTTTAAAAATTATTTTTTATATTAGCACATCAAAACGATCCAAAATATACAAAACATATTAAATTTTAACAAAAAAAAAAATTTAATTTTTTAAAAACACGATTTACACCGCGTTCCCAAACAGTTTTTTAGTCCCGAGCATTTCCTAAGTGATTTTAAAAAAAAAATCAAATTATTTTTTTATATTTTTATATAGTAGATATTAAAAATAAATTTTAAAAAATAAAAAAATATATTATTTTAATATATTTTTAAATAAAAACTTCTTTAAAAAACAACAACATTTATCATTTCATTAATTTTAGAATTAAAATAATATAAAAACAAAGGAGGGAGCGGATGAAATGGGAAAATTAGAAAAGGAAAAAAGTATTTTTGGGAGGGAAAAGGAAAAGAAAAGAAGAAGTTTCTCTATTGAGTCCCTTAAGTTCTGATATTATGGAATGGGCTCACCATCTATCTACCTTTTTCTCAAATGGATCCTTTTCAATTAAATGACTGGAGATGAGGTTAGGTAGTTTCTATCCAGCTATAATACCCACAGACCTTGGCACGAACACAATCAATTCTCCCCTCTTGCACAAGAATGTTCTCTATTTAATAAGATTTTAAGCAATATATTCCTCAATGCCTTGCACATTATTTCTTGCTCATAGAAAAGCCCTAGTAATTTATCAGATGAAGAGCCTGCTGAAGGTTTATCTGTACAAAGGGGGAAAGCTGTTTCATGGAAAACCTGCCATAAAATAACCTAACACGTTGTATGTTCCACGACCATGGCCAGGCATGAGCCTCCTCTGTGTCCAGCCGTTCAAATATGGCCACCTGGGGTCAAATGGACGGTAACGTCCGAATGATTACACATAGTATATCATGCCAACTTCAATGAGGCTGATGTGAGGAATGTTCAGCGCCACGGCAGGGCCCCTGCAATTCTTCCGAAGAAATGAGTAGCCAATATCAATAGCTAGTTTTTTAAGGAATGAGGATGTTCTCCTAGCCTTCACGTATGAATGCCCCATTATATAGGCTACCCCCGCTTCCTTTGCCTGGATCAAATCCATCAGCTCTTCCCTAACTGAAGGATCCATCCCAGGACTTGGTGGCAGCTGAAACCTCACGTGGCGCCTTCTGATCTGGGGATTCTCGTCATCATAAGCAGATCGCAAACTCTGGAGGGTTAAAGATCTGCTACTTTGGATAGACTCGTCAATGCTAAGAATTTCTTGCTCTGATACCATTAAACTCAAGCTAGATTGGACAGGGTTGATGCTCATAACAGCCATCCTGCCATCAAGGGATGGACTCTCGGATGAAGAGAATTGTGGTTCAACAGCTTCCATCTGAATGAACTCTGCTATGCTCTGTATAAGCTTGTTCTCAAAGCTGCCATCATCCCGCTGGATGTCCTTGTAGCCATACCTCACAATGCACCTATACATGCGATATGGTCTTGGGCATACTCGGCCAATGAGGAAGCGTTCTTCAGGGGAAACATACGGAACAGGGACTGATTTTACACAAACAAAAACTAACACCTTATGAAATGCAGGGAGATTTGTTACGAAGTGAGAGAAGATTGCAGGAACTCCAGTAGCCAACTCAGAGTATATGAGACCTATCCCCGGTACACGAACAATGCCAAGGCTGGGGCCCAATCCAAGTAGCCATTTTAACGACACTTTGTTGTGCAGATCAAAGTTGTACTTCTTGCGAGTTCCATAATGCCAAATGTACATAATAAGCATAAAAATGGCTGACAGCACAAGAGGAGCCCATCCTCCCTGGGGCACTTTCATGAGGGCTGCTGACAAGTAGACACCCTCAATGAACCAAAAGAATAGAAGGAAACATGCAGCCAGAATGACACTCTTCTGCCAAACGAAGATTATGACCAGTGCCATGAGAAATGTTGTGATAAACATGACTGTCATGCAGGCAAGTCCTGGGAACCAACACGCAAACACAAAAAATCACTATGATATTCAACTACGATACTCGTACGCCTGAAAAAATGATACTCGTAGGCCTAATAAAAGTATGGAAAAGGGCAGAAAGAACATCAGCCATCCCTCTGTTGCTAACCCTGCAGAGAGACTTGTGCAGCAACTTTGGGCCCCAATATGACCCCCCAGGAAAATTGGCGTACATTAACATAAGAGTTTAGAATGGAATCACCAGACAGCAAAATTAAGAGGCAGCAAGCAGTGAAGAGAGAACTTCTAGCTAATTTGTGCAGCTGAACTCCTAAATGGTTCACATATAGCAATAAAATGTTTGAAATTCCACAGCTGAACTGAAAATCTTATCTGTCTTGAATGCTCAAAATATAGCTATAATAGCAGGCACAATTGCATCAACAAAGCACTTTTGTAACCTAACCATCAGATAATTGAGGAAAAGAATGACATAGCATGACAGAGGGAGAGCAATGACTTACCATAAGCATTTCCAATGAAAGTTGTATCTTGAAATCCAATAGTTACAGCAAGAGTAAGGACCATGAGGATCCAGTTTATTTCTGGGATGTAGATCTGCCCATATATGTGTTTCGAGGTGTGAACAACTTTAACTCGTGGAAAACACCCAAGGGCATGGCATTGCTTAACAATAGAGAAAGTGGCGGTGATAACAGCCTGACTTCCAACAATAGCAGCAAGGGTGGCAATAACACATACAGGCCAAAATACACGATCTGCAATATGCAATTAGGGAACAAATTAAACCAACTCCAATAGGATAGAAAATTCAGGAACAATTGTTACTTAAAGTCACATTGAATACCAGGTATCGAGTCATAGAAACTGTTTGACATGGAGTTGGGATGTTTAGATAGAAATGCAGCCTGACCCATGTATTGGACAACCAAACAAGGGTAAATAGCCAATGCAAAAGCAAGCTGCACGGGCAAGAGCATCATTAAATTTATCACTTGGAAATACAATTATAAGAAGTACCTTGGTGACAAATAACACAGTTCCAGTTTACACTCACCCTGATAGATAAGGCAGTGAAATGACCAAGATCAGCAAACATTGCTTCAGTGCCTGGTGAAACCCAGAAAAATTGTTGGTAATTAGTGCACTATTCACAATGTACAAAACTGAATCAGTTATTGCATTCGGAGCACTGAATAGTTTCTGACCAAACTACAACTTTAAATCAACCAAACTCCCAATGAAGAGTGACAATCACATGCAAGCCAGTGAAAAATCATGCAAGCCAGTGAAAAATCATGCAAGATCAATTTCCTGATCCAACATACCAGTTATGGAAAGAAGGACCCCTCCAAGTGAAATCCAACCATCTTTACCCGTCTGGCTGAAGAACTTTATAATGTAATGAGGCGACAAAGCATGAACAATCTTCGGGTTCCAGTGTATAACATTGTACAGTCCAATGGAGAGAATTGACACCAACCAGATGATTACAATTGGTGCAAACATAAAGGCTACCTTATGAGTGCCGCAATGCTGCAGAGCAAAGAGGCCAACCAAAATGACACAGGCAAGCAAGACAAGTACACCTACCAAGAATAGCAAGCATACTTTGTCAAAACTGAGTATTACGAAGCTGTAAGGTGTAAAGAAATATTGAAGCATTAATAGGCATCATAATAGAAATTTTGTGAGGACAGGTTGGTAAGAATAACTAAATTACCCTTAGTCAGTTTATTGTCAGCAACTTGTAGCCCAGATACCGCTGACAAAACTGCAAGCACAAAACAAATTCGATTTATAAATTTAATCCTGGGACGAAGTATTGAGGTGGGGAAAAGAACTGTTGATGTTGCTACTTCTATGTAAGAAGTTTCTGCAGGGTGAAGTAGTGATTCAGGCAGAAGATTTGAAAAGCCATAAAAAGAAAAGGAAAGGTAAAACATAAGTTAATTAAAATGCAGGAATTAAAAACCCCTACTGTCATCAGCATCAATGACAGTTGCTAATAAGATGATGCATGCCAGAATAATAAAATCAATTCAAGACATGGTCTATAAATAGTCTTCCTTATTCTAATTTGTAAAACTGGCTCATTAAATTAATTTACAAACCAAGTATATTGTAATAGCGATATCTATAAATGATCTTCCTTGCTTGTACATGCCTTGAATAATAGAAGACTCGGCTAAAGATGGAAGCAAAAGAATTTCTTACAGCACCTCCAATGCATAAAAGTTGACAAGGACAAGACACTCATGCAGTTTGGGAAATACATAATTATTGATAACTCATAGTAATGCATTACCAGATATTGCTGGAGTAAGCACACCATCACCTATGACCATGCAAGCACCAAACAAGACAACAACAAGTAGCGCAGTCCGAAGCCTTCTGTGCTTCTCCAAAAATCTCTTCAATGGAGAGGAGGCAATAGCTTGTGTTGAGGGGCCATATTTGTAGGCTGAGAGCTCCTCATCGGCTGCTTGTTGATTGGGAAGTAAGCTAAACTTTGCATGCCTGCAAAGCAACGAGTAAAGAGCAAATGTGCCGCCTGACATAAATTAAAATGTATCAGAAAGAGAGCATGGAATTAGAATTCATGTGAGAAAAATATTTGAAAGAGAAGTTCTGTCTCACCTTCACCATTATCATCTGCGCTCAATAGGATACAGATATACTTGATCAAAGGTATCAATGTAAAGGTCCAGAAAATCAAGGAAAATGCACCGAAAATTACTTCCTCGGTCTGATGTTTCTGCATCTTCCCAGCAAATGTGTTTGTATAAACGTAAAGAGGTGAAGTACTCAGGTCTCCATACACTACCCCAAAGCTTTGATATGCCAATAGTAGATTCCTGGAGAGAATTATCCATGAAAACTGCAAAATCACACACAAGTAAAGTTATGGTTCAAGGAAACTATTGGCATGTTAGCTCATTAAAAAAAAAAAAAAAGCTCCTGCTTAGTTTGCTTCTGACACCAAGAATTACAGCAAGCCTGAATTGAGAACTACAGAGAGGCAACAAGGCTTGTGAAAAGCATGAGTGGCACAATACGATTAGGAAATAAAAAATAAATTGAATCAAACTTTTTTATTTCTAGTGAGTAATCTCTATGTTTTCAACTTATTCCGTCATGGTACAGACCTGACTTGCCATTGATTTGAGCTATTTATGCTGAAATCATTGACTAAAAAAGAATTGTTTCTTTATACATGAAAATTTAAAATCAATGTTTATTGATGACCATGATGCTATGAAGAACTCGACCTCTATCACTTGGGTTCTTATCATTCAGCATATAACATAACACAGATGCACACAAAAGCAAGCATCCAAACACAACCAGTCAGATAATGCTTTGGATTAACAAAGATTAAAATATCACATCAGGAAGGAAAAAAAATCAATCATTGACTTTGTCAATGAAAAATTCACTCTCGCTATGGCCAAGAGTTATAAATCATGTTGAAAAAAGAAGTTAACATCACCAACATGAATAAAATAAAATAAAAAACAAAACTACTCAAGCGGCCAACAAGACACACAACAAGTTCACTAACTTAAAAAAAAATACTAAAACTAACTAGTTGAAATAATTATTTGGTTTATCTTATTACAGATAACACAACATATTATACTGTAAGAAAGAAGTCATCTGAAAACAATCTTAATGAAGCTGTTTGATTTATTGAAGTCAAGAACAAGTGAATTCATTCATCTAAAAACTGCAATATAATTGTAAAATCACTTCCCATTACTCTCTCTTCGTTTCTGATAATGATTGATCAAAACTTGTGAAACACATCTAAAATCAATCCAACAAGAATCGAATTCATCAACTCCGAAAATGCGCATATATATATATATAATAGACAAAATTAAAGAAAATAATAGAGAAAATGAATAAGAGGAGGGGGGGGGGAGGCCTGACTTGAGATGGATTAGAAGAACGGTGAATTCCAGCTCCTGCATCCATTGGAAACCTTACGGAGCTCTCTTTCTCTGCGTATCTCTCTCTCTCTGTCTCTGTGAGCCTGGGTGCGGGTCTTATATTTTAGTGGAGCTCAGCGATGAAGAAAGAAAACACAACTAGTGGTACTTGTTCTTCTTATTATTATTCAAATAAATCTCAAAATTATTATGAGAGGAATATTTTTTATTATTTTATTTATAAACTCTGTGGGACAGATGTTAGGTTTTAAAGATATATTAAAATAATATTTTTTTATTTTTTAAAATTAAAATAATTTAAAAATATTCAAAAATTAAATTTCAACCAACATTATTTTCACCGCAATAACAAATATGATATTATCTGATGTCATGAATAACTTTTTTTATTATTATTTGTTTGGTTTGGACCGTTTGGTACATTGGTTTTGCTCACATAATACCGTCACGCCGGTTACAATCCAATCCAATTCTGGATTTGTAATGTTATATTTGTGCTTGCTAAGCGTGTTTGGTAATAAGATGTTGAAAATCTTTTAAAAATATTTTTTAATTAAAAATATATTAAAATAATAATTTTTTATATTAACATTTTAAGATTATTAAGAAATATTGAAAAACACTTTTAAATTACGGAACACACTTTTAAATAGTTTTGTAAGAGTATTTTTCAATTAAAAATATATTAATATAATATTTTTTAAATTTTTTACTTTTAATATTAGCATATTAAAATTATAAAAAAAATCTTAAAAAAATCTAAATTTAATATTTTTAAAACAAAAAACAATTAAAAAATAAATAAATAAAAACGCAAAAATATGCAGGCCTTAAATAGCATCCATAGTAAGGTCAAACTGAGATAATAGTCCATTCCACCTCACCCTAAAATTATCACTTGTTGATCATGTGTTCAAGTTTTGAAAGTGAGTTTATATCTTTTTTTTTGTTAAAATTTAAATTATTTTTTCTTCAAATTACTATTTTTTAGTGTTTTTTTATCGTTTTAATGTGCTACTGTCAAAAATAAATTTAAAAAAATAAAAAAAATTATTATTTTGATATTTTTCCTTGAAAAGCAACCGTTACTATATTTCCAAACACTCTTATTAGCCTCGATGTAGGAGCTTTGTGAGAAAAATAAAAACTTTCTTTAATTATTTTATTTTTTCATTTTTTAGTCTTAAAAACTTAATT
>Ga0307507_10006486_pt1 | contig 17937 bp, 23 predicted proteins | sample 7_EM_MG_FD_207223 | JGI IMG/M metagenome (GOLD analysis project Ga0307507, IMG submission 207223) | Populus trichocarpa ectomycorrhiza microbial communities from riparian zone in the Pacific Northwest, United States - 7_EM | ecosystem: Host-associated > Plants > Roots > Unclassified | place... | reverse complement strand
GCCGACGGAGAAGGCGGCGTACATTGCTTTGTGGAGGGTTTCGCCGAATTTACGGGGTTGGAAGGGGTGCAGGGGGTGGTTGGTTGAGTAGCGGAATACTAACATGCTGGGGGGAGGGGGGGGGGGTTAGTGGGTTGGGGGGAATTGGGAGGGGGGTGGGAGGGTTATTACTCTCGGAGGTCTATTAGTTTTTGCTTGATTCTTCTACGCTCTAGTGCAAAACGCTCTTTCGGGGATGTGAAGAGTGAGGGGAGGTTTTTGCCAGTGGGCATTATGAAAGTGTCTATTTATCCCCATTTTAGCCCTTTCTTCCTCATAGCGAGAAGTGAATTAGGGGAGGGAGAAGAAAATTTTTACCAACGAGAAGTCCAATGTCTGCGCCTTCCTGTCCTACTTGTGCTGCCAAACGAACGCTCTGTTGCGGTTTTGACGGCGGAGGCGCGAACTTCAAGCCCTTGCCTACGGACTTGTACCTAACGCTGTTGATGTTGGCATTTACTGGTGGACGGAATGGCGTGAGTGGTGCTCGTATTAGTGAGCGGAACATTGTTGTTGTTGTTGTTGTTGTTGTGGTTGTGGTTGTGGTCGCTTTTGGAGATGGTGGGGAGATTTTTTGGTGGGGTTTGTTTGGTGATGGGTGGATGTTTGAGCCGCAATTGGTTGGTTGGTACTGTGCTAGTACTCGTACAGTATAGTGCGGAAACGGGTAACCTAGGGGGGAAGGGTAGTCTCTGGAACCGGTAGTCTAATGATCGATGGGACGGTTTTCCGGAGCAAAAGATCAACTCAATGGACAGGGGGTTGTAGGGAGGGCATCCGGCGTTCAAAGCGATACAGCTGCCGGGAGCTTGGAGACTCCCCGTTGAAAATGAAAATGAAAAAACTGCAGCTTTTATGGCAGATACAGCACCCGTCTATAAAATCCCCGACAAAAGAGTGCATTGGCAGGAGCGAGGTAATAAGGGAGGGAAAGGAAACAAGAAGAGTAAAAGGGGGGAAATAAAGAGGTGAAGTAGTTGTAAGGTAAAGCAAGGTACAGCATATACCAAAATATCTACTCTCATGAGGGCCATCGTCACAAAACATACGATAAAGTGTGTATCTTACAGACAAAATTAGTCAATTCTAGTGAGTGAGCAGATGTGTAGCTCAAACAGTAGCACAATAGTACTGCAAACACCGGCAAAGCACAACACACTTGTTGCAGAAGCCACTTGGTGGGAAAGGTTGATTTTCCGAACAGTCACCCGATGTATGGCGGCGAGTACCTTTTCATCGTACATCGAGTAAATAGGGTATGAAGAACCAATCATTGTATGGAAGTGAAAGGGGGAGCTCACAAGGGCTATCAGTATCCAGGCTGGTAGGAGCATTCGTGGCTTTCCGGCTCCAACAATGGTTAAGGCCCACGACGTAAGGTAGGCGTTTATGGCACTGATGGAAAATAGACGAACCATAGTTGCTGGTATGTAATCGTCAGCCTTGGGTTCGTCCTTCCTTCAGCAAAGTGCATGTTGAAAGCATCATACCTGGAGGAGTGTAATATATAAGCCTAAACCATGATGATTAGCTCGGGTAACAATAACCAAGAATAGCGGAGGAGCAAACCATCGCGCCATCAGATTATTTATGAACAAATAAGAAAGATAGGCCGAGGAACAACACTGCCATCCCCACCTCATCATCATCGTCATAAGCTTGCGAAATAATTGCGGGGAAATGGGACGGCTTAACCGTTGCGTACCCATATCACTGCTAGAATCAATTCCACCTGTGTGCATCCCAAACCCTCTGTGGCGACGAAAGCGACAGCGCACCTGGACAATCCGATCAGACTCGGCCAGACGGAGAGGCCTCGAGAGATTATCAATGGGACATGATAGCAGCGTGCTACTCCGAGTACTGAAGCTACTCGGGGGTGGTGTAGGTTTGCGCGAGAATCCTCTCGCTCGGACACTGGAGCCAGCGAGAAAGGTATGCGGCCGATATGCTGGACCGCAAGTGCAAAAGAAGAAAAGAGTTCCGTCGGTTTGCAATAGTAATAATAGGGTTGACAATAGTATTTGTAGTAAACTTTGCAAAGAGAGAGAAGGGAAAACAAGGAATTCGAAAAAAAGCTCAGAAAAGCTTCATGAAATGATAATGGGTTGCCGTAGATAATAAGCAAGGGACTCTTTCAGCTTTCTACCGTGTGGAGCACTGGAGCCGCTGTTGCTGATGGCCCGCACTAACTTTAAGCCAAGACCAATTTGTCTTGCGTAGTCCGCGTGTTTCTCTCTACAAGCTTGGCAAATTGCCATTCTCCTCCACCAAAGTTTGTTTCCTTCAGTCTGGTCTACCCATCCTTCTCCCTTTCTTCTAACCTTCCTCTTTGAAATACTAAAACAAAAAGTACCCTTTTGCTATCATGGCCTATACTGGGTCTACACGGAACGTGGACATGAGCAGGTATGCCACCTTTGTGATTCCTCGTCTACTGGGTAGGGGGGAGGAGCATTTGAGCTGACGCTGAACTTAGATCTGAAAATGACCTCGTGATAAACATTAAGAAAGCTACCAACACAGGTTCGCTATCCTCATCTACCTGCTATGAATAATTGGAAACGAATCAATCCCTTTCACTCTTCTCTGTCCAGTTTGAAGTTGCGCTGATAGTGTGGGGCAACTTTTAGATGAAACTGCTCCTAAACGTGGGTACCCAAAGCAACAGATCACACCTCTTGAGCTTATGGCTCCTTCGGGGATTGGCAAACTAAACGAGAGTTTTAGGAAAACATGTCCGCTCTTGCATTGTCTACACATGGGACCACAAATCATCGCAATCTTTCTGGTCTGGCATGAAAGTGTAAGCTAACTTTAACCCCCGTGGCCCATGGCGACCTCCTCAAGCTGCCTGGCTTGTGCGCAGACTAAGTATACATTTGTTCTAGGCAGCCTATCATGGCGGATGAGATACAGATGTTCAAGGCCTTGATAACTATTCACAAAGTTCTCCAGGAAGGTCACTCTGTGACAATTCGTGAGGCTCTTGGACATACTACGTGGTTGGAGTCTTTGGCCCGAGTCACTGAGGGGCCACGGGGTATGCATCTCTGTAGGCCCATGTCTTGAGTTAGGCTTTGCTAATGGGATCAGGATACATTCCTTTGATCCGGGAATACATTTATTTCTTGTTAGCGAAGCTAGCTTTTCATAAGCATCATCCGGAATTCAATGGGGTGTTTGACTATGAGGAATATATTAGCTTAAAGAGCATTAACGATCCGAACGAGGGATACGAGACTATCACCGATCTCATGACACTACAGGATCAGATTGACGCTTTCCAAAAGCTCGTATTCTCCCACTTCCGCCATGGTGTCAACAACGAGTGCCGCATCTCTAGTCTTGTGCCTCTTGTCCAGGAGAGCTATGGAATCTACAAGTTCATCACTAGCATGTTAAGGGCAATGCATCAGAGTGAGTTTCGGTGACCCCAAAGGTTGGATGTTTGTCTCACAAGTGAATAGGTACCGGTGATGATGAAGCGCTTGCTCCCCTACGTGACCGTTATGATGGCCAGCACCACCGCCTTGTGCGCTTTTACTACGAGTGCTCGAATCTTCGCTATTTGACAAGTTTAATTACCGTCCCAAAGCTTCCCCAGGACCCTCCCAATCTGCTCAGCGAGGAAGATGCGCCCCCGGCGCTTCCACGTAGACCAGCGAACGAGATGCCTCCACCTCCTGAACCCGTTCCCAGCCCACCCGCAATTTCCCAGCCCGAACCTGAGCCAATTTCCGACTTCTGGTCCCAAGAACAACTACAACAGCAGCGGGCGTACGAGGAAGAGCAACGCCGGCTGCAGGAGCAGAGGGAGGCGGAGTTGAGGCAGCAGGAAATGCTTGCACTGCAAAACCAGAGGGCCTACGAGGAAATGCAGAGACAGCAACTGGAGCAACAGAGACTAGCGCACGAGCAGCTGCTTAGGGATCAGATGGCACGGCAAGCGCAGGGCCAGGCTGCCGAGCTGGAGCGTCAATTGTTAGAATACCAGGGCCAATTGGCCAATAATATCTTACTGCTGGAGTCCTATGACCAAAAAGTGAAAGCTCTTGAGACAGAGCTGATGAACCTCAACTTGAACTCTCAGCAGCAGCAACAGTCTAAAGATGATCTCATCAAATCGCTACAAGACCAGGTCGCCATGTGGAAAAGCAAGTATGAGGCTTTGGCCAAATTGTACTCCCAGCTTCGACGTGAGCATCTTGAGCTATTGGGCAAGTATAAGCAGATGCAACTCAAGGCCAATTCTGCACAAGAAACTATTGAGAGGCGAGAAAAGTTGGAGCGCGAAATGAAGTCCAAGAACCTGGAGCTCGCCGACATGATTCGCGAGAGAGACCGTGCTTTATACGATTTGGATCGAGCCAAGGGGGTATGTGCTCACATGAAGTGGCTAGCCTACTATTTTTACTAACATATTGCAGGCTCAAAAAGAGGAGGTAGAAAAAGTGAAGCGAGAACTCCGATTTGCGCAAGAAAAGGCGGACAACAATGAGCGATCTAAGGGGTCCGAGCTCTCTGCGCTCCTGACGCGGCACAACCGTGAGATGGCGGACTTAGAGGATTTACTGCGTGGGAAGCAGCGCATGATTGATGAGCTCACCTCTCGGAATGATGACAAGCATAATGATATGGAACAATTGCTCAGGGCCAAGGAGGAGGAACTCGAAATATTCAAGGCCGGCATGGACCAGACCCTGCTGGAACTCAGTGAGATGCGTCACAACAACACTGAAACTGACCACGTGCTTGAGGCTCAGATTGATGAGCTGCTCCTTGATCAGCTCAAGAAACTGACAGAGATCATTGGTAAGTCCTCCCTAGATTTCCTTTTACCTTGCTAACGCCACATAGACTCTGTGCTTCAGAGTGGTGTTCAGCGTATCGACGATGCCCTCTATGAGCTAGAGTCTCCCATGAATGCAGGTAATCAGAGTGCATCGCCTGGATATTTACTTTCGCAAATTGAGAAGGCCCAAATGAGCGCTACTGAGTTTGCCACTTCGTTCAATCACTTTATTGCGGATGGGCCCAATAGCACACAATCTCAGATCATCAAGACGCTTCATGTATTTGCTGGCGCCGTCGCAGATGTGCTTGCGAATGCCAAAGGTGTTACACGGTTCGCCCCAGATGAAAAGAGAAGCGAAGCCATCTTGTCATCCGCGCGACAGTCTGCAGGAACTGCTGTGAAATTCTTCCAGAACCTCATGTCTTTCCGATTAGACGATTTGAGCGTCGATCGTAAGACTGATATTGTCGTTTCAAGCAATCTTGAAGTTCAGAAACACCTGCAGAAGTTGAACAAGCTTGCTGAGCAATTCCTAGCCAAGGGTGGTTCCGATCTATCAAAGGCAAGTGGGGATCTTGGAGACGTTGTCGATGCAGAGATGAATAAGGCGGCTGCGGCAATCGAGGCTGCTACAGCTCGTCTGGCACTCCTCATGAAGAAGCCCAAGAATCCAAGTTATTCAACCTTTGAAATCAGTATTCACGATTCAATTTTGGACGCCGCTATTGCGGTTACCAACGCTATTGCTCAGTTGATCAAGGCTGCCACAGTTTCGCAGCAAGAGATTGTAGCACAGGGGAAAGGAAGCAGTTCCCGTACTGCATTTTACAAGCGTAACAATCGCTGGACAGAGGGGTTGATTTCGGCAGCCAAGGCTGTTGCCATTTCCACAAACATGTTGATTGAGACCGCCGACGGTGTTATTAGTGGCCATAAAAAGCTTGAGCAGCTGTGAGCTTCCGTTCAATATCCTCAAGTCTAACTTATACTAACGGTAGTAGGATTGTCGTTGCCAACGATGTCGCGGCGTCCACTGCACAACTTGTAGCCGCGTCTCGTGTTAAGGCATCATTCATGTCCAAGTCGCAAGAGCGTCTCGAGGCCGCATCGAAAGCCGTCACAAGCGCATGCAAATCCCTCGTCCGGCAAGTTCGGGACATTATCTCTGCTAAGAACCGTGAAGAGAATGAAGATGTGGACTATTCCAAACTAACCTCCCATGAATTCAAAGTCCAGGAAATGGAGCAACAGGTAACACCATTTTCTTTTTTCCTTTTATATGGATCAGTGCTTACGTCCTAAAAGGTCGAAATCCTACAACTTGAGACCCAGCTACAACAAGCGCGCCAGAGGCTCGGAGAAATGAGAAAACACTCGTATGCGCAGGATCAGGATTAATTTGTTTTATTTGGGGGCTTTTTTTCTCTTTATCTATAGGAGGGGCTAGAGCGTTGTGCCGATCTTCTCCTTTCGATCGGCACAGCTGGTCGGGCGATTTTGCATTCCATGTCACTTTTTCTTTTCAAACTTCCAAATCTTTAAGCCATCCATTTGTAGTTCCCGGATTCTTCATTTCTTGAGTTTGTAATATGATTCCGAAATCTAGGATGGTTTATAGGCCACATTCAAGCGGGTTTACCATTCTTCTGACCTCATTCTGATACTACGTCGGCAAAAGGTCGGCGTTGAATGCTTGGTAGGTGTATTATGCACTTGATTTGTCTCGCCCTGCGCCATCTCCACGAGTGATAATCTGTGCCTGCTGACTAAGGTGCGGCTCCAAATTCAGGGGCAACAAAGCAAGCTCCACCGGACCCGCTCTGCCTCCATATTTGGACAACCCAACAGTGTGATGTAAGATGTCACTCCGGACCCTCCTTGGAGCTTCGATTCTCCTCCGGATAACTCTTCTACTCTACGGTCTATATCAAGACTCCACCTCTCCCCTGAAATACACAGACATAGACTACTATGTATTCACCGACGCTTCCCGTTATCTCCTCACAAACTCCAACAATGCCTCGACCTTGACCCCCTATTCCCGGGAAACTTATCGATACACCCCGCTCCTCGCCTGGCTCCTCCTCCCAACAGCCCTAAACCCGCAATTCCTCTTCTTCTCATTCGGCAAGATCATCTTTGCTGCTGCAGATGTGCTCGCCGGATGGCTGATATACGTGGTCTTAACGAACCGGGGAACGGACAGCCAGAGAGCCGGATGGTTCGCTGGCATATGGCTTGTTAATCCCATGGTTGCAACTATCAGTACTCGCGGCAGCTCTGAGGGGTTGTTGGGAGTGCTGGTGGTGGGTATTGTCTGGGCGGTGTTGAGGCGACGTGTGCTGTTGGCGGGGGTCTTGGTGGGGTTGGCCACGCATTTTAAGATATATCCTGTTATTTATGCACCTACTATTGTTTGGTGGTTGGAGAATGAGGGTGGTGATGGAAGGGAGGGGGAGGCCGGGAAGGGGTGGTTCGAGAAGGCGATAGGCTTTGTCAATCGTGAGAGAGTCATCTTTGGAGCTTGGGCGTTGGGAACCTTTGTCGGGTTGAATGTGTGGATGTATAAACTGTCTGTTCCCTTCACTCTCTATACACCGCTAGAGCGAGTAACTAATCCGGCCTATACATAGTTACGCCAGCCCCTTCCTCCAACACACCTACCTCCACCACCTGTCGCGCGTCGACCACCGACACAATTTCTCCCCGTACAATATCCTCCTACACCTGACTTCCTCGCCCATAGGCCACTCCTCCACCCCATTCGCCTCGATCCCGTTCCTTCCACAATTGCTCCTCTCGGGACTCGTCATACCGTTGGCCTTCGCCAAGCGCGACCTCCCGGTGACCATGTTCGCGCAGACGTTCGCCTTCGTCTCGTTCAATAAGGTGTGCACATCGCAGTACTTCATGTGGTATATCGTCCTGCTGCCGTTCTACCTGCCTGGCTCTGTGCTGCTCCGGAGGCCGTGGCTGGGTGGGGTTGCGTTGTTATTGTGGGCTGTTTCACAGGTGCTGCTTTCCCCCTCCATCGGATGTCTGGCGCTTATGGTTGCTAATTGGATTGGTTTACAGGCGGTGTGGCTAGAGCAAGGCTATGAGTTGGAGTTTCTTGGGAAGGCGACATTCGTTCCGGGCTTGTGGGTTGCATCATTACTGTTTTTTGCGGTGAATGTTTGGTTGTTGGGGATTATTGTGGGTGATATTCGCCGGAGGGGGATCTAAAGGCCAAGAAGGTAGAAGAGGGGGCTAGATTGAGGGCGTGACTGTAATACCAATTGGAATATTAAAACTTTTTTTTTGTGCTGTCACTAGTGATCACTCGGTGGGAATTGCAGATTAGTGTTAGAAATAGTAGGAGGAAAAATGCCCGCACTCTAAGGCCGTAGTGGTACGCGTATGCATCGGTGAAGTGACGCGCAAGCTATGAAAAGTTTTCACACCTCTGTCTTTCTTTCTTTCCTTCCTGTCCTTCCTCTCTACTCCTTTCTTCCTGTCCACAACTTTCCTCATTTCTTTCCTTTCCATCGACTTATCACAATCAATCATGATCTTCATCTCCGCTTCATCTCCGCTTAATACAAACTTTGTGTCTCCGCTTAGGCCCTTCCACTCCGTTGCCTAAAACCCTCACTGTCAATCATTACCTCCTCATCGATTATTTTCAGCAATTGGCTTTTTATGATATGGTTCAAGACGTCTATAGTGTGCACCAGGGAATTTGAAATGGGGGACGCCTTGGCATTCAACCACCAATTCAAAAAGTTCTATTAATGTTCAATTCCCAACTCAGGCATGGTTATTTTGGAATTTTCAAGCCACAATTCATAGAATATGATGGCAGACTTATAAGATTATGATACAACACTCATATTTATGTAGATTATATAATTTTCACAAACTTAGATACATATAAGTACTGTGGCTTGATAATTATTATAAAAACTATGATTTGTACATGAATTGAACATAAGCATATAATTTTTATGCCAAGGCGTCCCCCGTTTCCAATTCCCTGGTGCACGCTATCCCTTGAACCGCTGAGACTTGTGGTCACGATTACTATAATAGGCTTAGTATTCCAGATTTTAATCTGGGCTGGAAAGTCTCAGCGGTTCAAGGGATAGACGTCTTGAACCATACAAGACCAAGATCCGGGAAAAAAAACTGAATTTTGGCGCTATGCAATAGCAGTTGTCTTCACAAACGTCGTTCAATTGCGAGTATTCTTTCTCGGGATCATTTGTCTTGGATTGTGAAGCCTAGGGTCTGATGGCTTATGGTGGATTTGGGAATTTTTACGGCGACATGATATAGTATGATATAATACTCATACCGGAGTTGGGTTGAGCTGAAAGACTACGACATAAAAACCTGATGTGCTATTGGGTGTATTATGTTTATATTGTACTGTACTTGTGAAGGCAACTAGGAGGGGCATTTTTCGGCTCATGGAACAGGAAGTATACTAATAGTTTTTATTTATTTTATTTCGAAGACATGGAGCAGCACACCGTAATCCATTAAGTTATCTTATTATACAAACTCTCACTTGAACAAACGGCGAAACCCCTAAGTCGAGGAATACCTCAAAACGCAAAACATCAAATTGACCAGAACTCCGGCAAGAATGGACATCTGCATGCGCTTCGAGAAGACCTCTTCTTCCCTCATCAAGAAGACAGCCACGGGCCAGAAGAAGCCGATCGTGGCGCCTAGGAATACATCCTCGTAGCTGCCTGCAGGACTGCCATCCGCTAGTTCACCGCCCTGCCCGGCAGATTCGTCGATCCAGCGGTCCTCCAGCATACGTACGTTCTCCTCGTCGTCGCCATGGAGGCGGTTGAATTGGGAGCGTAGGGCCGCCACGTCTGATTCTGAGAAGCCGGCAGAGAGGAGACGATCGAAACCACGGGGTTGGGGGAGGGTGGATATTCGCTGATGGGTTGGGTGGTTTGGGGTCTGTTGAAATAATAACCTGGTTAAAGAAAGAGAAGAGAGATCAGGAAGGATATATGGATGTAGGGGGTGAACAAACCTCTTGTTCGTTTGCTTCCCTAGCTAAATCCTCCTCTGAGAGCTCGTCACCAACACTACAGTGTATGTACACAGCTCTGTGCACATCTTCGACTTCAACATCCTTCCCTTTCCCTTTCTTACTATCATCTTTCGGTGGTGGGGCAGAAGGAATTTGTAATTGTGAACCGAGGGTAGCTGAATCGGAGAGGACTTTTCCCGCATGAATCAGTCGCAACCTGCGTTTGGACTGCTCGGATGGAAGTAAGGAGCGGACGTGTGACTTGAGCGTTGAGACTGAGGTATTGGCTGCGGCCGGCACGTAGATTGGCAGATCCGGGAGTGAAATGGCGAATCTGATGAGCAGAGAAACTGGTGAGCTAGGATCTTCCCCCTCACCCGAGATCGTGGATTGGCGGTGTGTTGGGGTCTTTGGTTTCGAAGAGGAGGAGGGTTCACCCATTGTTTTTTCTTTTTTTCTTTTCTCTCTTCTTGAGCTTGAGGTGGGACTGAGCGACTGGAGCTACAATAGCTGCCGTAGCTACTGGTACTGTACTGTACAGTACTATGCTGGGTGCGTAGTCTTTGGTACTGTGTTTCTCGGTAAGCTACCGGTATTGTGTAACTAAAGGTTGCAGGTTGTCAGGGGCTTGCCCACAGTTCCTCGCTTCATTGCTTCCCAACTGGTATTGATGCCTGGAGAACAGCATCAAATGTCGAAAAAACGGATTTTATTCATTCACCCCGACCTGGGAATCGGGGGGGCCGAGAGGCTTGTTGTTGATGCTGCGGTAGGACTCCAACAGAGGGGTCATACGGTAACCGTTTACACCTCTCACTGTGACCACAGACACTGCTTTGATGAAGCTCGTGATGGTATACACTCTGAATTGCTTTTGTTTGTCATAAGCTAATATAACTTAGGGACACTTGATGTTCGTGTCGCCGGGAATACGGTTGTTCCTCCGAACCTTTTGGGACGCTTCAGTATTCTCTGCGCGATATTGCGACAGCTCCACCTCTCGCTGACCTTGCTCCTTACGAATGAGATCTCGAAGTACGACTATATTTTCATCGACCAGCTCTCAGCCGCGATCCCCTTGCTTCGCTTTTTCTCGCCGGCAACCAAAATTCTGTTCTACTGCCATTTTCCAGATTACCTGCTTGCGGCGAGAACTTCTTTTACCAAGAGCCTTTACCGTATCCCGTTTGATTGGTTTGAGGGCTTTACTACTGGATTGGCAGACACAATTGCTGTCAACTCGGCTTTTACAAAATCGGTTTTTGCGACGGCATTCCCGAGAATTAGGCTTGTTCCAAAGGTAGTGTATCCGTGCGTTACCCCTACTATCACTTCGCTCTCAAAGGCCATCGACAATGATCTACCATTCCCGAATGATGGGAGAAAAATCATACTCTCAATCAATAGGTTCGAACGGAAGAAGAATATAGATCTAGCGATAACATCGTATTCCCTGCTCACCCGGATACAAAGGTGCCAATCACGTTTGGTCATTGCTGGAGGCTACGACACCAGAGTCTCAGAGAACGTCACCTACCACAGCGACCTGGTGGTGCTCTGTGAGAAGCTAGGCCTCAAATCTGCAACTTCGCGAAATTTTATTTCGAGCTTATCGGTGCCGGAGGATACGGATGTTCTGTTCTTGCTTTCCATCCCGGCGACGCTCAAGGCTTATTTACTCAAGACGGCCTCACTCCTCGTGTACACTCCCGCTCGAGAGCACTTTGGTATCGTTCCGTTGGAGGCTATGATTGCCGGTGTTCCGGTCCTCGCGCACAACTCGGGCGGCCCCTTGGAAACAATTGAAGAAGGGAAGACGGGTTGGTTAAGGCCGGCAGACGACGAGCAATGGACTGCGGTGATGCGAATGGCGTTATTTGAGTTGGAGGAGAAGGCAATTGTAGAGATGGCTACGCGTGGAAGAGAAAGGGTGCTTGAGTTATTTTCAAAGGAGAAAATGGCCGAGAGGTTGGATGGTGAATTTGATGAGATTTCGGATAAGAGATCTATCAGGGGGCTGGTATGGACTGTATTGGCTGGGTTGGGAGTGGTAATTGGATTGGGAACTGCATTTGCTCTTAGAAGTTGAGACGGCGGCATTTGGTACTGCACCATGCTGTAGAATACAGTACCTCGAAGCAGATAGAGAAATTGAGGGCTAATTTAACTAGAGTGGCCTGCACCGAGGTTGCGTTCTGTTTTTTCTTCTTTGTTTCTTTTTCCGCAAGTTAAATACACTCGCGACTTGAGTGTGGTCCCTTAGCCGGTGACACTCTCGCGTTATTATAAGCGGCAATGATCAAGCATCGAGTTACCACATTCGCGCCACTTGCCACGCACGGACAAGAAAACCTGGCTCACGCACACTTAAAGCGAAAAATTGCTCCTGATTCTTCTCTCCCTCTTCCTTCCTCACCATCCCTTCCAACTTCTCGATCTTCTCCTTTTCATCAATCACCCCACAATGGAAAAACTGCGCCAAGTCCTAAACAACGCCGGCATCAAACCCAATGCCGTAGCATTCACCGTTCTTGGCCGCCAGTACACCGTTCTGACTACCGTCCGCCTCATCGTCTGTGTCTGCGGGTATCTAGTTCTCCGCCGCGCGTTCCTAATCTACGCCCGCAAAGCGCACATGCAGCGGCTAGAGGCACTTCAAGAGGAGAGCAAATCGGGCGAACGTACGCAAATGGAGGAGGTCACGGTGGATAAGGATAAGCCGATTCCCCTGGATTACGAGAGCGAGGGGGAGGGGTGGGGGAGTAAAGCTAGGAGAAGGCAGAGGGAGGCGATAAAGAGGGCGGAGAGAGAGGCCGAGAGGAGGAATTTGGAGGAGGAGAATGGGGGAATCGATAAGTATTTGGATTAGGAGGGGTCGGGAGCCTTAATAAGTTGGGCTGGGCGATGGGTTGTGATTTATTCGGGAGAAAATTAAATTCGATGGTACTGCCTTCTCGGACTGTACGGTACAATGCCGTCGCCTTGAGCGGGCGAGTATCTCTTTGGGATCGCTTGAATTGAGCTGGTGTGATATCGTGATTGTATCGGGAGGAGGATTCGCGAACTTTTGATAGTGCCTTCTTGTCCTCTTTTTTTCCACTTAGTATCATAATACATAAAAAAAAGTGGCTCCTTAGAGTAGAATCAAAGCGTTCACTTGAGAGCGCACCGTTCTCGACTAATACTCACTTTATCGATAGAACAAAGAAAAAACAAAACAGAGTTCGCAGAATCAAAGAGGAGCTGATTTTAAGCACCCTACGGTATGATTTATGATATGATATTTGAAATTTTTGTTTGCCAGGTTGCGCAAAGTGCATGGTGCGTTTTCACGTGACACCTTGAAATTGGCAGATTAGAGCCGTCAGACACGAAAGAGCTCCAATTCCCACACGCGTCTTCTCCTTTTTTCGCTAAGAATCGTTCCCCTGTTTCTTTGATCGGGTGTTCCGTCCTCTTACCCAAATCTCCATTGTTTTTTTAATTCTCAAACTACCGCATATGGCACTCTCAGTCAATCCCCCGGCAAAGAAAAAGCAGCCGAACATCAATCGAGTGCGCAAAATCCTTCATGGCGTTCAACGCGAAGATTCCGACGATGAACTCGGCGACGAAGACCTCCCCTGGGAATGGATTTACCCCAAAGAACCAGAAGTAGTCGACCCAGCCATCGCGGACCAAGAACGCTCGAGAATTGGTGCCAAAATGGGACAATTCAATATCGGCATTGGGGACTGCGTGCTTATTAAAGGGGAAGGGCTACAGGGTGAAGCGTATGTCGGGATGATATGTGAGTTTGACGAAGAAGAGGGAAAGATTGAGGATGGGGGTGGGGTTGAAATGATGGTAAATGTCATGTGGTTTTCCACTGAGTTTGAGGTTAAGAATAAGGAAAAAAAGCGGATGGATTATTTACCGGTTTGTTTGTTTGTTTCTCTGTTTACATGTTCAGTGGGCTGACTTTGGGAATAGAATGAACTTTACATTAACCCCTCCTACAACCTGATCCCTCTGCCGTCGATAAACGGCCGAGCAAAGGTTCTTTCCCTTCAGAAATATAACGAAGAATATCCCAACGGCGTGCAGAAGAAATCCAAGGAGTATGGGAAGGTTTTTGTTTGCCGACGAGGGTGCAATCCTAGAACTGCAACTTATACGCCTGAGTTTATTTGGGAGGAAGTTTGGAAAGGGAGGGACACTGATATTGCCGCCATTGGGGAGATGGTGTATAATGAGACTAAGGTGGTTAAGCGGAGAGGGAATAAATCTGTCGGACAAGGCGCACGGAGACCGAAAAGGCGCAAAGCAAGTGATGAGGATCACGAGACAGATCAGGAATGGGATCGGGATATGTTGGATGAGGGTGAAATTGCAGAGTTGGATGATGTGGTGGAGGATGACCCGAATTTTAGTCGACGGACCAAAGCTCCCCGCACTCCAAGTAAGAAAAGGAAGACATCTGCTCTTACTACTCCAACTAGACGGACTCCTGGAAGCCTCTCGAAGAAATACAGTACTCCTACACATAAGAGGTTAGACAATCTGTCAATTGGTCTGCATAATTGCTAACATCTCCATAGAATAGTGGTGAAGAAACCTCTGCTCTTTACTCCTCTTTCAACTCGTACACTGTCCCCGGGTACTCACTTGTCAACCCCTTATGCACTTGCACGCCACCGGTTGCACGTGTCTACCCTTCCACCTTCTTTGCCTTGTCGCGAGGATGAGTTTACAGAGGTGTACACTCACCTTTCTGCTGCTATTGCTGAAGGAACTGGATCGTGTATTTACATCTCTGGAACTCCTGGAACTGGAAAAACTGCTACAGTTCGTGAGGTTATTTCACAACTGCAGTACTTAGTGACCTTGGAAGAATTGGACGACTTTACCTTTGTTGAGATCAATGGAATGAAGGTCACGGATCCCCATCAGGCGTATTCTCTTCTTTGGGAGGCGATTAAAGGTGATCGTGTGAGCCCCTCACAAGCCTTGGGACTTTTGGAGTCAGAGTTCAGCACCCCCAGTCCTCGAAGGGTTCCTTGTGTCGTCTTGATGGACGAACTTGATCAATTAGTTACGCGGGGCCAAGGAGTCATGTATAATTTCTTCAATTGGCCCGGGGGACGGTATTCTAGGCTTATTGTTTTGGCGGTTGCGAATACCATGGACTTGCCCGAGAGAACCTTAAGCAATAAGATCTCGTCGAGATTAGGTTGGCACAGACACCCTTAACTCTTGAGAAATGCAGCTAAATTGTTTAACAGGTCTTACTAGAATTACATTTCCTGGCTACACCCATTCGCAGCTAATGACAATCATTCAGTCCCGCCTAAACGGTGTGCCCGGTAACATTGTGGACCCAGACGCCGTTCAATTCGCCAGTAGAAAAGTAGCTGCTGTATCTGGCGACGCTAGGAGAGCCCTAGATATATGCAGGCGCGCAGTCGAGATTGTCGAATACTCTTCCAACGAGGGAGGAGACGAGCAAGCACCGCCTTCGCCGTCCAAGCGGAGGGGCAGGGGCGCCTCCCCACTGCGCGGCGGCGGCCTCAAAGCCGGTGGGAGAGTAACCATTGCCGTTGTTAAACAGGCAATCCAGGAAGCTACCTCTTCCCCTTTGCAAATGTTCCTAAAAACCACTTCCCTTTCCTCCAAGATATTCATCACGGCTCTCTTACTCCGTAGCCGTCGCTCCGGAGTTGGTGAAGGTGTTCTCCGCGATGTCCTTGATGAGGCGGAAAGGATCGTTCGAAATCAGGGCGTTGCGGAAGAAGAACTTGGTGGCGGACCAAGAGTTGGTGGAATAGAAGCCGCGGTCAAGGGGTTGGTTGAATCTGGGGTTCTCAGTGTGGAGAAGCGAGGCGGTGGCGGGGGGAGAGTTAGGTTTTTGATTGGTGAGGAGGAGGTTAAGGCTGCGTTGAGGGAGGATCCAGATGTTGGGGGCGTTGTTGGTAGGTAGGTGGGTAGACAAGGCTGGCTCTAGAGGGCGTTTTTTTTAAATTTTTTTTAGTCTGTCCTTCGTAGTAATATACCTCGGGTTTTGTCTCATATGGGAGGTTTCGCTGTCTTCATTGTGGTTTCTTTTTGTTGTCGGCAGAGTGAATAGTCCGATAGAGGACGAGATACGGTAGGTTCCCGATAATCCCTTGAAATATGACCTCTACCCGTACTCCATCTGTGACCTTCTCCAAAACTCATTCCTTCATGCCTTACTGTACCCCCATAGCAGGTTAGTTACGAGAGAGCCTCCGCTGGCAAACGTATAGTAAGATTGGGGCCCCTTCGACGAGGCAGATTCGAGCCAGTGGCGGGGCATCAATTCAGGAATATTAAGGAAACAACACTTTCCCCACCCAGCGGGGCCGCCGGAACCTAGACATTCAAGCGGACTATCACCACCCATACTAGCGGACGAGCGACTATGTCCTGCCCTCTCTATTTCCACAAAAGTAGCCGTCGATTGGGGCTAGAACTTCCAACCTATATCCGCTACAATCTTCTGGGAATTGGGCTGGGGAACTAGCCTTAGATGGGGTTATGCCACTGAGTATATGGGGGATGGGGGCTTGAGCAGCCGGAATATGTGATTGGGGTCGGAAGGGCTGAGGTGGGGGGGGGGGGGGAATAGATTTGTGATACCGCTCCCTTAAGGAGGATTGGAATACTGTCAAACCAAATCATGAGATATCACTCGTGAGCAACTGAGGGTACCTTGTTGAATTTCTGGTTATTGTCTTCCATTGTCCTCAAACAATGGCTTTGTCTAAAGCGTGTTCTTTGCTATGTCATTCCTTTGTATTGGGTTGGACTTTTTGTTGTGGTGAGAGATCACTGATTGGGTCTTGATTATTGGGAGGCTATTTCGTATCAGCTAGGCTTCATTGCACTCTCCAGGTTTAGAGGCCTATACTCAGTTGGAACTCATAATACATTCTAGGCTCAAAACAGGAAACCGGTTCCTTCTCATGACAGATTACTAGGTTACTTATATTCTCTATATATGTTTGGCCTTCTGGCCCTTTCTTTTGAATAATAAGTAAGAATCATATTGAGAGTAGAAGTTGCGCAAAGTCTTTATCATTCCTCTTTCACATATTGGAGCACAATTTCAATATACCTTGCAGCAATTTGTGATTGCTTGAATAGAGAAGTGACGATAGATAACAATCAAGATTATTAACTAAGAAAAAGGCATTTGTATGAATAACAAGAAAGATGTATCTCAGCTATATAGTAAAGTAGTTCAGTCCTGCCATTACCATTATATCCCTCAATGCCCATAGCAAAGAATCAAGAAACAAAGATCCTTAAAGAAATTATATAAGAATAACAAAGGGGACAACAGGAGACAACGCCTGATAGTGCTAAATAGGATCTAGTTTGAGAAAGAGATAGAGGCCTGAAAGAAGTATTTGAGAGGAGAAAGAAATTATATAGTACCAATATTCCTATTGAATATACTAGGTTCGATTGTCTACAAACAATAATATTATCTTCTCCTATTTTCCACACATTGCTTTCCTAATATTTGTTAACAAAAATAACTAACCACTATGCTGAGCAGCAATACAATACTCATCTCCCCCACTTGCTTTCAACCCCACATAAAGAAATTATTTTAACTCAACTAAAACTGAACAGCTTTACCTCATTCTTTTATTCTTAATACTAGCATTAGGGAAATGTCGGAGCGTGGTCCAAGGTGGTCCTGAACGCTCCTGGTCCACCAAGGGGGGTTGCGGTCCCCGTGGTCCACCTGGTCCACTCTGATCTGCTCTGATCCACACTTTTTCAAATTTTACCGAAAATGTGGATCAGGGTGGATCAGGGTGGACCAGGAGGACCAGGAAAACCATAACCCCACTTGGTGGCCCAGGAGTGGTTTTTACATTTTGCTGATGTATGCTTCCTATTCCTCGCAGTTATTGTAAAAAGCCTATTCATACTCATCGCCTGCCTGAGTATACTAGTGGCAGAATCATTGGGTTACATCAGCAAAATGTAAAAACCAGTCCTGGTCCACCAAGGGGGGTTATTGTACCCCAGGTACACCAGGTACAAC
>Ga0307507_10006484_pt1 | contig 17941 bp, 11 predicted proteins | sample 7_EM_MG_FD_207223 | JGI IMG/M metagenome (GOLD analysis project Ga0307507, IMG submission 207223) | Populus trichocarpa ectomycorrhiza microbial communities from riparian zone in the Pacific Northwest, United States - 7_EM | ecosystem: Host-associated > Plants > Roots > Unclassified | place... | reverse complement strand
CAATTCCAATTTGCCTCGAAAAATTTGCAAATGACCAGATAATTTTTATGAATTCATCGATTAAGGTATCTCATAATCAAGATGCAAGTAGTCCTTCCAAAATTACATATTCAAAAATAAATATTTTAAAGGTCTTAACATATCAAGACTGGAATAAAAGTTCTTATATTTATAAAAGATTTTCTTAAGACTTTTAACCTCCTGGATTTTATCTTGATTATTAACAAGTATGGTTCAATACACTTTACCTAAAAATTATGATCATTCTTAGTTTGGTCATTTTAAGAAAACTTATCTAGAGAATTTTCTAATATGGTTTTCAAACCGATGGTGACAATAGTTCTCTCTCACCATTGATATTCTTCCTCGAAAGATTTCATGGGCTTTAGAACTATTTGCATAAAAAAACTTTTAAATATGTCCCTGCCTCTTTATACTTTATTTGCACCTTGGGATCCCTTAAATCTTATGTTGAGATTTCATGATAATGCATGATATAGATGAAGAAATTGGTTACTACCCATATCTCATGAGAGATATTAAGGAAAAATGGTGGCCTCAATTTAATGAAAACCAAGCATGCTCTCAAGATGTTTAGTCTTGGTTACAGTTTTATTAATCTCAACAAATACAATCAACATTATCGTCGTCAGGTCAATATAACTTTTTAACCTCCAAAAAGCAAATTTCAGGCACATATTGCTTCATCCATCTTAAAATCAAAATATAAGAAAAAGCTTAAAGAAGTACTTTCTCAAATCTCAAGTTTAGATGATAAAGATGTTACTCTTGCTGATGAGGATCCAAACTATGGTTTTGATATGATATGATGAATATATGATCTCTAAGTTCATCAGCTAGCATTGACATTAGAAATGACAACAAACAAACTCAATAGTTTAAAATTTGTGCTAAATAACAATATCATTCACATCAACATCCATAATTGACAATACCTCAATCAATATTTCAATTAGCTAGACATGACCCTGTTAAAATTACAAATCTATTAAGCCCTAAAAAATCAATAAGTAGCATTCCTTTTAGCTCAAGATGTTCAAATCTTTAAGGTATAGATTTCAATAGAATTATCTCTAAGTCACATTATCAATAATGAATACTATAATACCTTTATCTTCTCTTATGTAGAAATAATAATTTTAATTTCTTAAATATTTTTAAAATAAATGAATTTTTAATTAATTCTATGAAATAATTATTTTATTAATTTCTTTTATTATAAATAAAACTAACTATTTATGTTAAAAAAGTCCTTTTATATTATTTTATTTAAATTTTCAAAAGAAATAATTATTCTCCTATGGTTATTCAATTATTTATTTTATGTTATGATTCATTATCAAATATAATTCGTTATTATTTCCATGTAAAAAATAAACAAACCAATCTATTCATTTTTAAATTATTTGTTTTCCTTATAACATATTTGATTAGTCTAAAAAATAAAAGTATTAGTTTTATTATATTTGATGTCTTAAGTAAAATAACTTATTTATTTTATTTATTTATTACAAAAATTGATTTAATATTTTTATCATTTTTGTAAATGATGAATTTATTTTTGTTTCAAAATTAAATATGTTTTTTATTTATTAATTTGATTTAATAATTGAAATATGTTAAAACAAAATTCTTAAAAGTCAGACTAGGTATGAAAATATCGTAGCTTATGAGTGAAAATACTATTCACTAGAACAATGTTTTCTTAGTTTTACCCCTCACACCAAAAAATCTAACATTGGCAATTGAAGGTGTTAAAATAATTTCACAAGATCCATTAGTCATTACCAAATTGATTAGGTACGATAAGTCTTTTTGCATTTCAAATGCATAGTAAAATTATCAAAACACTATTTGAATTAAAAAAAATTTAAAACTAGAGTCAAATGACACTTTTGTATTTTCATAATGATTTTTACTTAATTGTCATATCAAACGAGGGGCAATTTGGTATTTGACTAGGCATAAAAAATAATAAAAAATTAAAATGTGCAATGAAACAACCAAAATACCATTGCAAGACAAAAAAAAATAGCCTTAAGGAGATTTTTTTGTCATTTTCCAAAGATTTTTTCATTTTATGAGATTAAATGGGGGGAGGGGGGGATCGCTTCATAAAGAAATAAAATAGATAAAATAAAAAAATTAGCCAGCACATGCCAATATGTGAGAGGAGCCTACGTCCTTTGGAGGACACGTATAACACCTCCTAACGACCAAAAGTGTCATTTTACCGTTTCGTTGGAAGGACAACCGCTTCTTTTTTTTAGGCAATGTGTGTTAGCATCAGATTGCTGGTTTTTTATCAGATTATTTTAATCTCATAATCTGGTCCGTGAATTTGATGGTAAAACTCGGGTTGGCTCGATCCTGATTACTAGGGTTATAAGTTTGTTATGCTAACTCAGGTTGACTAGGGCTGAGTTTTATAAGTCATTTTTCTAACTCATTTCATCTTTTTATATTTAATGTATTGTGAATTAAGCTATATCATTTACCGTGATTATTTTATTTTTTTAAATAATTCATCTAATTTTGTTGTTTTTTTATGATTTAATTAAAATAAAATAAACTTATGCAATCAAGTCGAATTTATAATCTAAATCACATATATTTTATTTAAAATATACTTGCGGTAACTTAAATATTATTTATTACTATTTTTTTTTTTAATATTACCTCGTGACGTAGCATGGGTCCAGACCTTTAGTTTTAAGAGGTAAAATATTGGCATTAAACTTCTTGAGCACCCGCACCAATCAAACAGCAGAGTCCAACTACAAATTCACGGATGATTCGAAACCCAAATTGAGGCCCAAACAAAAAAAGTTCCTTAAGTCTGCCTTCACTGAAGAACAGAACCCGTAAATAGCTGCAAAACCACTCAGCCATAAGCCCGTCCGTGTCACGTATTAAAGCACCAGCTCCTGCGTACCCAATTTCGTTGAATTTGGTTTTGTTCTGCAAAACAATCCTAAATCCCTTTTTTTTTCTTTGTACAAAACTGGTCTTTTGTGTGTGGGTTTCTTTAAGAAGTCAGCGTGAGAGGAAGATTTTGGTGCCCACTTGTGTAGAGAGAATCAGGTTTTCTTGCATTGAGTTCTTGAACTTGAACTGAGTTTCAAGGAAAAGGGCATTCTTTTTCAGGGGTTTTAGGCTTTAATCGGGGGTGTCAAAGTCCTCCAGTTCAGTATCTTCTTCTGCAATAAAATAAAGATTGGATTGCCATTTTTTGAGCTGGCTGCTATATCAAACCTTGTATCAAATAACAGTCTCAAAGTATTCGCTTTGAATTCTCTTTGCTATACAACTGTCTGTAGCTTTCCATATAGTTTGATTTTTTTTTCCTCTAGCTTACTCTTGATCATTCAATTAGTAAAGGTCTATGAACTCACCCCTGCCTGCCCAAACTAAAACCCAGAAGGAAAACGGAAAACCTACTACTTTCTGTTTCTTTCTTTTTAAGCGAAGGTGATTTAGAGAGATCATTATTCCTCAATCCAATGGCAGAGACTCCTCTTTTCACTTTTTCTCCACTACGCAAATCGCATCTCAAAAGTCAAACTTATCGCACTCTTGTTCGAATTTTATCGCACCCTCAGCTTTGTCAATTTGTTCCTCCGCCACCAGGTATTTTAATTTTAAATTTCAGTCTCAATTATATGTATTTATGTTTATTTGTTCTAGTGTTAGTAACTTATATATGTTGTTTTTCTTTAAGGTAATGGTGGTGATGGAGGGCCGCATGTGTTGGGAAACCAAGTATGCAGTAGGCATGTGGAGTTGTGCCATGAAAGTTTGCTGGATAAAAATGGCCAAGAAAGAGGGTTTAGTGACACGCAAGCGGTGATCAATGAGGTAGAGAACATAATGGGAATAGAAGAAGATGAGAACTTGGTGATTGATCAAACTGCTTGTGGAACTGGTTTACAAGATAGAGATTTAATTCAGGCGCAACATTTGCTAATTGATGAGTTAGAGCATCTCATGAAAGGAAACGTGGAGCTTGTTTGTCACAACAATTCTGGCCCTGTGACTAAACGGAATCGGAATGCTGCTGGTGATGTTGTTGCGGTTTCAAACAACCAAGATGAACATTTTGAGCGCCATCCAGTTGTTATCAAAGAATGCAGGGGTGTCGGCCAGCTACAACTTGATGAAGAAACCCTATGTCAAAATAACAAAATAAGCAGTGAAGTTTCAAAACCAGTTGATAATTGTGAAGAAAGTTCATTGTCGAGGACTAATGGATTGGAAGTAAATAATGAAATGCAACAGAAAGAGATACAATCGGACAAATCAGTTTGTGCCGATGCCACAATGGGTTATCCTCCTGAAGATGGTGAGATAGAAGAGCGAGAAGTTTCTGGTGAGTTTGAGGTGGATGATGGATCAGTCGATATGTTTTCTGAGGATGCTGTAGCGCCACAGGAGAAGAAAGTTGATGAGAAGCAAGCTTCTGAAGCTATTATTGATAAAAATAGGCTTCCTATTAATGAAAAAAATGAAGCAAACAAGAAGCATTCCTGGTTTTCTTCTTCTATGGCGTACACAGTTGAGAATGCTAAAGATAGAAGAGAAGTGGAAGCCCAACAACGTTTCTCAAGTGAAATGGCATGTAAACGGAAAGTTGTAACTTATGAAGATCCTATATTAGCTGAAGAGGGTGTCTGGTGTAAGAAACAAAAGAAATGCCATGGAGTCAGGGAGCAAAATGATGGGAGTGCAGCAAAAGACCAAAAAAGAGACAGCAGAGTTAAGGAACAAAAGAAAGGGAATGTTGCCAATGATGGTGTTGGCTGCCCAGTGGTTTGTCCTAACAATCTGGCATCGTTCACAGAAAATTCAGATCAAACTGCATCTGCAAACCAAGGAATTGTATCGAAAGAAAAGGTATAATTATTCTCCTGATTTTCTTTTGCTTTCTCCTGCTATAGTTGTTTATTTCATTAGCAGAGTCAATTTTAGTGCAGCATGGAGTCTTCGAGTATTGGTTTTAAAAAAAGAATATCCTCATTTTTTTTTCACCTCTCTGTATGTGGCGGGGATTATCATTTAAAGATTATATGCACGGTTTTCTTCATATTCTTTGCTGGGGGTTGGATCCAGGGCTTTTTGCCTCCTCTATATCTTTGGCATTGTTAATATGACGCTGGAATAGCTATGTCTAGATTAACTGATTTAAAAATTTCTTGAATTTGAGGGTTAATTTATTAATAGTGCACCAAAACCAGAAAGTTGATTCTGGCACTTTTCTGCTCTCCTTCCCTCCTCTTGTCCTCTTTGTGTACCCTCTCATAAATACATACCCCTAGTGCTTTCTTAATGAATCCAGATTTAACCCATTATGTTTTTTGGTTGTTCTACAGGATGCTGGTCTATGCAATAAGAAAAAGCGTGGTCCTCCTTCTAAGGAAAAGAAAGCAAAGAAGAAGGTTTTGATTTGTCCTTTCTGTTTTCTCGTGTTTGGTCGGGTTCTTTTTTCTGTTAGCAAACTATTATTGTTTTTTATTTTTCCAGTTAATTTTGTATTCCTCCATCTGAAAACTTAATCTTTACTAAAGTGTAACTCTGTTGTCCCTAAAATAAACAACTTTCACTCATCATTTAATGTTATTTTGCAGGAAAAAGAACGAAAAAAACGGGCTGAAAAGAACAGACAACTTGGTGTTAAAAGGATGAAGTTACTTCCTGTGCTGAATCAGAAACCTGTATCACCCTGCCGTCATTTTCTCAAGGGGAGATGCCGGGAGGTATGTGTTCTCTCTACACTCAATTCTATAACCTAGTATATCTTTATATTGATTTCTGAACTGCTTCAAAGACTCAACAACTTTGTCGTGTTGAGAAGTTGCTTTAGTCATTTACTGAAAAAATCAACTAAGAAATTGGTCTTTATGGTCTAATATTCTGCTTTTTTGATGAATTTTAAAGTAGACAGCTTTGATGAAGGTGATTATCTTGATCTCTTGTTGGTCTTTGTCAAGTATAACTGTTTAGCATATTTGAGTCTATAGTTTATTTTTTTTCCTGCAGAAACAATTATGTGTTCTTCCAAATTCCTCTTTTTGTTTAACGTTTTCCCTTGTATTTTTTTTTTCTGCCCAGTGCCAGAGCATCTTTCATGGTTGTAAAATGAAAGGGAATGCTTTTATTTTCATTTTCTACTTTCTTGACTTTCTACTGAACACGAAATACATCCCTGTTTCTTCAACTTCTCTTTAATTTAATAGATTTTAAGACGAATTATTCAAATGGCTATCACTATCTAACCGAGTCTCCAATTTTAGGTTGCACTTGGAAGTAGTGTATTTTTTGTCAATAGTGGTATGTTGTTTTGGTGCTCTGTATTCTATTTTTATCTGGTTTTAGTTTTATATCCTGCTACTTGTCATTAGCATATTTTTTTTTATTTGACAGGGTCAAAAATGCAAATTTTCCCATGATGCAATACCTTTGACAAAATCTGAGGTACAATCATTTAAATTAGTACTTTATTTTGTACGGCCAGTTATCCAATCTCTTTTGCCTAGTGGTTTAGAAAATCACATTAATATGAACATTAACATGTGAGACACTCTTCCCATGGAAGTGGTTCTCCTCCACCCAACCAGAAACTGGACTGAAGCTTGGCTACAAATTTCTGCTTCTGACTGGCCTTGAACACATCTCATGTCAAAGCCAGAACTCATATACTGATATTTGTCTCTTCATCTTGGATTTAAGAAATGAATATACTGCTGTGACTATCCAACCTTATAAATGTGTGCTTCGCTTTCGGGGTGAAGTTGGCATTTGGGGCTGAAAGCCCCAAAAACCCAACAACACCTCGGTTACATCTCATGTCAAAGCCAGAACTTATATACTGTTTTTTCTCTTCATCTTGGATTTAAGAAATGAATATACTGCTTAGACTGTCCAACCTGTATAAGTGTGTGTTTGGCTTTCAAGCTGAAGTTGGCATTTGGGACTGAAAGCCCCAAAAACCCAACACCACCTTGGCCAAGAGAAGTTTGGGTGTGGGATGCTCGTGCAGCCTACACAGGTCTCACACGTGATCGTCAGATTTTGCCACAGTTAAGAACAAGACACATTTTATCTTGACTGCCATAGAAAAGAGAGAAAAAGTAGCAAGTAATTGAGGTTCATTCTGGAAAAGCATGCTTCAAAGGAAGCACTCACACAAATTATCTGGCCAGCAATTCATTTTCTCCTATCTAGCCACCTGTTGCGAAATCATAGACTTAATTTAATTAGCTATATTTTTTATTAATTGATTTGGTAAGGTGATTGTTGTTGTTGCCAATTTCTATTAGCTAAGCATGTCTTGTCTTGCGTTCTGGTTTTGCAGCCATGCCATCATTTTGCACGTCACAAATGCATGAAAGGTGACAATTGTCCATATGATCATCAGCTCTCCAAGTATCCTTGTACAAACTATGTGTCAAAAGGTTATTGTATCAGGGGTGACAGTTGTATGTTTTCACACAAGGTACCTTCTTGCCCTTGCTAAATACTATTCCTTTTCAGCCACTTTTTCTGTTGTAGCACACGCAGAACCTCAGTTGTTACTCTTGTTGTGTTTAGCTTCTAATGACTATCGTTGATTCAATTTCCACTTCAGGAAGATCTTGCATCTACATCAAACGTTTCAAATGTTTGCACTCCTAAGGTGAAGCCTCCATCTTTGCCGAGCACTTCAAATTCTAAGAGGCAACTGGATATTAGTGGAACTTCCAACCAGACTGCCAAAGCCTTGCCTGATTCCACAGGAGTTATTTCTGATGATAGACGTGCTGCACTAAATGTGGCAAAGACTGTACAGAATTTGCCTGCACTGGTGCCCAAAGGTCTTAGCTTTCTTTCTGGTGGGAAGAAGTCAATGGTTGAATCTAGTCCTAAAACAAGCAGCCCATCTCTGAAGAGTAACGTGTTTGTCAAAGTTGGAAACCAGATAGATCAATGTGCATCCGTCACAGTTCAAAGCTGCAATGAGATTCCTAGGAAAATTCCTTCCGTTGTTGCACCAAAGGGGATAAATTTCCTTTCATTTGGCAAAGCTCCATTGGATAAATGTTCAAGTACTATGAAATTAAAAAGCTTGGCCTTTAATCAGGGAAATGGTGTCAACTTATTTTCATCCAAAAATTTCGCTGTGCACGAAGAAGCTTGCTCATCTTCAAATAAGGATAATAGTGTCCTAGTTGGCAAAGAGACACACCAAAGTGTGTCAAATATGGCGGCGCATGGGTTGAATAAGATGCTGCAGAAAACTGAACCTACAGCATTTCAAGATGCTTCAGCAGATAGTTTTAGGAGAAACCAGCAGGCTAGCTTGCCTTTAAGTTCTGGTAGCGGTGTTCATGCATCTGTTCAAGAAAGTAAAATTGCATCCAATAAACATATAGAGTTGAGTGCACTCCAAGGGAGGCTGCCAGCTTCACCGCTTGGTTCTGGTCAATCTTCTGATCAGTTGGCACATGCATGTTTGAAAAACAAACCAATATCTGCTCAGAAGGCACTTATGTCAACACTAGCATTTGCTACAAAGGTTGAATCTCTAATGAAGATGAATCAGTCCACTGGTGGTGCTTTTGCTGTCAGTAGCATGGTCAGCAAGGAAAGCAGGGATAGTACTACACCTAGAGGTTTACAGATTGACTCAGAAAAGGCATCAAAAGTTTTGGATTTTTTATCTGGTATTGGTGGTGAAACAAAGCAGTAACCTGTTATCGCCAACTAGGTATCACTGGGAACATAACATGTCTTTAGACTGGGAACTGGAGCTAATTCAAAAGCATTTGGCTGTCGAACAAGAAGCGAAGGCCATACTCTGATCATTTATTGGCAATTTAACTGTTATTCTTCATCCAAATTTTTTCAGTACTAGTTAGGAGGTGCAGTTTGCACGTCCCCTAGCTGTCACTGCTCTTCCCTATTCAGCAGCTATTCTGTTGACTGGAAAGAGGCCGACTGCTGGTAAGTTTGTGACGGAGGTGAATATTGATGGCTGCATTTTTAAAGTCTATGAGGCAAACGATTTCAGTTTGTTCCTTTCTTTTGTTACGTATTTCTTGGAAGCACACATTCCAATTACTTGGCAGGCAATATGGATTCTCCGGCTGGCATCGCTCTGTTTTGCAGCACCCTGGGTTATGAATGGAGGACAGGAGCTTGTGAAATTGTGAGTTAATTGATGTCATTGAAAGGTAATAGGTCTGGAACCCAACCCAGGAAATATAACATATAACAACATCTATGTTGTTAACGGTCTCTGAACTCTTTCCGAATTCTGTGATAAAAATCTGAAAAAAAGAAGAAGAAAAAGAATGAGAACTTCAGTGATGAACAACTTCTTTCCTCCTTCACTCATTTCAAATCTCCAGCAAGTTCTCACCGCTCAAATGAAGTTGGAACTCCATCTTTATGTTCGACTAGCTTTGAAAGGAATGCAGAGAGTGGTAATGATAATAATTGGTAGGAAGATATGCACCGATAAGTTATTTGACCTTGCATGCATGCATGAAGACCTAGATTAAAAGGCCATGAATTCAAGAAGTATTTCACTCTACTCACTCATTTTCAATAATAACATGTACGCCAACAATATTATTGATAATAATATTGTCATAAAGGAGCAAAGCCATTGCTTGGCTTCAGATAGGTTTAGTTAATGCTAATTGAAACTTGTTATAACTTAGTCTTAAGCATATTAACTTGCTTATGTTGGTCCTTGTGGAGCCAGTCCAAAAATTAAAAATTTGAGATTTTCATTGCACGTTTAAATCCTATAAACAAAAAATTGAGATAAATTTGGAGATAAGAAAGAGATATCCCTAGTATATAGTTAGTCGAAGATACATTGAACTTTATTATCAAACCAAAAGAAAAATGCAAACATGGTTATGTGTAAAATTAATTAATTTATTATCAATTTAACAATTGATTGATTTATATTTGAAAATTAAGTGTAATGTTTAACAACCTAGCATGATTCTTAAAATATTAGAAAAGTCATAAGTGATTTGACTTAACCTTTCAATGACTAGTTTCACAGTGTAATTATTATCATTTCATTAATAATATTTTAATTTAGATATTATAACATGAAGTATGTCAAGTCATGTTTGTTCTCAACATCATAGCTATTAATTCTTTGAATATGATTTGAAATTCTTTTCAAATCTCATTTCACCTTGTGCAAAGATTTACAATCAATACTATTTGAGAAAAGATGAAATATATTTTCTAATTCACCTAGGGTGATGAATCTTCTCTTGATTACTTAAATACATTCATAGAGGTCATGTTACACCCAGTATTTGGCTATTTGTTACCCTTAATTAGGACAACGTATAACAAAATCAAAACATAACACTCGGGATAATTTAGTGATTTCAAGTATAAGAATCACTTATACAACTGTCACATGAGACTTTTATATACACATGTGATATCTTCATATAGAATTCTCATGCAGGTCAATTTAATATACATGTTATCTGATAAAAACTTACATATTAGTTCTATATGAACAATCACTTCATTTCATAAAGGAAAGAACATAACATGCAAGGTTGTCAAAAGCACATTTTTGACACGGCACGGAAAATGTAAAATAAACTCGGATCGTAAAAACGGATCGTAAAATCGTAAGGAAATTTTTTTATATATAAAATTCAAGCACCTTAAAATGCACGGTTCAAATAAAAATTCATGCATAGTTCAAATACCTTAAAATACATTGTTCAAATATAAATTCTTACATAATTTAAGCAACTTTTCATTAACTAATAATTGATTAGAATAACCACCAATAGGGGGTCAAAATTATTCATGAGGCAAAGATCTTAAGACAGCTTACCACTCAACCACAATCTTAAGTTTACTTTCAGAAAACTAAAGACAACAATATTTGCAATGATAACACACAACCAGGTATGCATAATCACATTAGTAACCCTAGAATGCTTGCAACCCAAAGGGAGGAGAGTAGCAAAGTAACAATCATACATTCATAAAACACACAAAAAGAGGGCATTAAAATAACATATAACTAGGTTCACCTAATTTATGAAGTCAATGTAATGAAGAGCGCCATGCTTAAATTGGGTTCCATCACTAGGGAAAGTGAGGAATTCACCAGTAACTTTCACCCGGTCTTGATGCCCCTTAATTTGTGCAAGCTTGGTGTGGGGAACATTATGGTACCATATCTGCAACAACACAGAGTATTCATCCAACATTGCAAGAAAATGATAGGCAGTCAATGAACTTGCATAAACTTATAGAACGTACCTTTTCCCTGCTTGCAGGCCACTCAATTGGGCGTTTATATCCTCCAGGAAGAGGAACAAGACAGGTTGGGGGTTCCAAACACTGGCATCCTTTATTGTCAATTCTAAAAACTCAATTCAATTCTCTCGTATAAAAAATCATAAAACTAAGTTTCATTTTCAGCTGAGTATTGACATCAACAGCAAGCAAGTCACCTTTCTTTATTCTAGAGGATGTGATAGTCTGTAAAATAATGAGAAAAAAAGTCAAAAAATTAAAATAGGGTGAAGATACCAAAATTTAAAGATAAAATACTAATCCATGACAACCCACATTCGAAATCCACCCATAGCAAATGAATTACTACGAATTTTCTTCTATAAACTGAGACATCCCAGTAACACAATCAAGATTTACAAGTGTAAGAACAAGACCTCCAATCCAATCTAACTAAAGATACCTGGCTTGGTTTAGCAGAGCGTTCAAAAACTAATGACCAAGATTTACAATGTCTATTGTCTAGCATTTAGTTTCCTGGTGCATAAATAATACAGAATAAAAACCCAACATTGAGGAAATTAAAGAAAACCCACTTCTCCCCCATAATTATATCTTCTACCCTAACAATTGAAACATTAACACAATGTGGGCATTATAAACAAAAGGGTTATGAAAAATTAAAAAAAAAAACAATGAGAAGCAGAATAATGAGACAAAAAAAACTGGGTAAAATGAACGAGAGGAAGGAATAGAGATAAAAAAAAAAGAGGAAAAAGGAAACAACTTACAGCACTAGTAGGAGAGGAGGTGTTTAGAGTGAACTTGTGGTCAGGTAGTTCTTGTACAAGAGATCTATTAAAACCCATCAACAAAAATGGAAAAACCCTCCAAATAAATATACATGCGACTCTGTATATAAAAAAAACAAGAAGAAAAGAAAGAAATGGGGTTTGCACCTCTGGCCTTCTTGCCAATCTCACTGTAAAGACCTGGACCAGAAACAAGAAGATTGGGGATGATAAATATAAGATGCGACTCTGTATATAACAAAAACAAGAAGACTGGGGACTCATGGGGAAAAGGGGAGTGCTAACTCAACACTCGGCAGCTTATTTGATTTTCACGGTGAAATCGTGAAATCGGTTCGATTTTACGAATCGGACCGATTTTGAGCGAGTTTGACTGGGTTTGATCGATTTTACTGGTTTTCGAGTTTTTAACCCGATTTAACACGTTTTATATGTTTTGACTAGTAAAATCATACGATTTTACGAGTCAAAATGAGATTTTGATAACATTGATAACATGTATTATTCTTAACAATTCTAATTAATATCCAATTTTAATAAAGCATTAATCATGAATATTTTAGGAACAATGCTTTGATGCAATAGAGATTCAATGATTAAAACAACTTTATAATTTCTTTTGCAAAATATTTTTTGTCCCAATAACTTATCTTTATTCTAGATTTATTAATCAAATATCCAATGAATGTTAAGGATAAATAAGCCTTTTTTGCCAAAGAGTTAGCCACATAATTTCCTCAATTGTTAACTATTTAATTTATTCTAAAAAATAACCTACAAAATTAAATAAATTAAATATATTTACATGAACAAATGTTAAATGCCACATGTAACCAACCGATTAGTTATATGGCATGTACATTAACAAGAACAAGAATGAAAGTGTCTTATGCTATCTCTAGTTGTGTTTGGATATATATATATATATATATATATAAACGTGTTTATTTGGAGAAACAAAAGAAAATATATAAAATAAATATGTTTTTATGATAGTTTTGAAGAGAATGTTTGTGCTTTTAGAGTAAAAGGTGCATAGAAACATGTCTCTTCTATTTCTATCATCGTTGTCTTTTTTGTTTAGAGACAGTAATTAAACATTCTCTTTTTAGTGTAATGAATAAAACATTTATCATTATATTGTCTCTAAGAAGACACCATATTAGTTGTAATCTTGGAAACCCAAGTTTCAATATCTCTCTTTAAATCATTGTATTTTGCCACACACATACATAAAAAATGTCAAGATTGTGGGATTTTTTTTAATGTTATTAAACTAGGAAAACTCGATGACCGATAATAACATGGTTTAGATTTTTTTAAAAAAAATCAAGATGATAACAGAAAAACCATAATAGAAACCTAATCGAAACCAATTAATCCTACAGAAGCCAAAACAAAACATATCATGAAGACCAATTTAAAATACACCAATACTTAAAAAAAAAAATCAGTGTCGCATCTTTTGTTTTTTTATGAGACGACAATATATTTGATCAACCTGGATTTCATGACCTACCCGCCAAGCCTATGATTAGGGTCATGGAATCCAACGATTTTTTTTTCTTTTTAATTTATTTCTTACCTAATTATAGGATAGAAATAGGATAATTCTTTTTATTTTAAAAAAGCTAAAGGATGAGACTAAAAGAAAAGAAATTAAAAGAACAAAAAATCTACAAAATGACTTAAAAAACAAATATTGACATGGTGACATACTGAAGTGGTCCGGATCAACCCATGTTAACTCGCTATAATTGCAACCTGGATCAAGAGACTGTAACAATCATGTAAAAATAGAATTAGAACAAATTAATACAAAAAAAGCATCATGAAAACAAATTCACATTAAACCAAATGCTTAAAAAATTGTCAATCTGACATTTGTTTTTTAGAAAAATATTTAAACAAAATATTATATCGACCTGGACTTTATAGATTAACTCGTCAAACCTGCGACCTGAGTTATAGACTCAACTGGATTTAATGATTTTTTCTTAAATTTATTTTTTACCTAAATATAAAAAAAATTATTGAATTGATAATAAATTAAATTATTTAATTCTATTTTTATTTAGGATTGTAATTTATATTTAAACTAATATTTTAGGGAACTTAATGGATCACACAATATAAGAACTACTGATAAAAAAAACTAAACTAAGATGATTAATCAAGTGTGATTTAATTGCAAAAAATATATTATAAATTAAGGGGTAGAATGCAATTAATACAGGAGATTACAATTCTAGACTTAGAAAAATCAAATAGAAACTTGATTAAATAAATTTTTAAAAATTGTTCTAAAATAATATATGTGGTAATTTTCAATGGGAAAAGTGATATTTTATAATTTATAAGGTTATTAGGTTTTTCTATAAATAAAATGTTATGCCTCATATTTTCTGTAAAGATTGTACGATGCTTTAATATGACCAGATAGAGATACACCTCTGACTGTCTTGTTTCTCATCATTGTATGTTAAAAGGTTATATGTTAACACTACTCAAACACTGATCAATAACAAAATAAATATAAGTGCGGAAAACTTAAATGAACAAGTTATTTGGTTATAAAGGGAAAACCTTTTGAAAAAGATTTAAAAGATAAAAAACCCTCGTAGACAACCAAACCTAGGATAGACAGTCTTCACTAGTTTAGAAGATTATAAGAGTATTTTCGTCTACAAATAATGTATATCTATACTATCTTACTTGTTAAGACAAACCCTCTATTTTTTCCATTATCGTAATAGCTTGTTAAAACACTTGACGATCTTTAAACTATTGTCATTCTAACTTGAATATTCAGTTGCTAACAATTAAAATAGGAACTCCCCCTAGGAGTCATGAAGCTTTCCAACTCTTCAGCAAACAATTCTTCTTGAAAATTTTCTTCACATTCCATTTGTGTGTCAAGAGTATATACTGTGAAACTTTCTGTAACTTCTTAGTTGGTTGGGCTTTCTTGCTCCGCTGCAAGTGTTGCTCTACTGCTCTCTTTTAAAAGCTTTTAATCATTCTTCTTTATATACACATCCTTGTGATAAAGATAAGAACCTTTGATAAACATTATCTTCAAACTTTCTAGTCTGTTACGTTCTTAACAAGTTGTTATCGTGTTTCACAAAAACACTTATTTGATAGTTATCTTCGGATAACTTGTATTTATCATCTTCTTTTGATAAACCTTATATGAATTTCTTATATAATTTATCTAAACAAACTAGATAATTACATAAATAATCACGTTATAACTTATAAGATCAACTTGACTAAATCTTTATCTAATTTGAATAAACTAATACTCTAAACAAATTCATCTTTATCAGCACAAATAATTCTTTATTAATCAAAGCCAATCATATCAATATTTACAATCTCCTCATTTGTTTGATTTGTGACAAAACATAATAAGGATGAATTAATATAAAAATAGTTTAGATAGTTTAATTATAAACAAATGATTCATTAAAGTGTATATATGAACACATTTCAAACATTGTTATGAAGCATGATAACAATCAATAATATTTATGCAACAACATCCTAATAGTTCCTAACATGTTTCATGCAAACAATTCATAACATATACAAAGAATGCTTCAAGCAGCATGTTAATATCCTCAACATTTGATTGGTCGGGAAAGCTTTATGATTTTTCTAGATATAGTCCTTCAAGTCTAATGACCCAGATCACAAGTTTTTCCAAATATTCCACCAAAGTTATCAAAATCGCGATTCAACTAGTAAAATCATACGATTTTACGAGTTAATATACACTTGACGTGTTGGATCGGTCTGGAAACTCGAAAAGCCATAAAATCGCAGTAAAATCGTATGAAAACGCTGAAATCGATTGAAATCATGTAAAATCACGATTTTACACCCTGTTTTACGAGTTTAAAAGGAATATATATACTGCTTACTGCACTACAGTAATTGTACCAAAAAGTATCACGGCAGCCGCCTCTCTTTCTCAAAGTCCTTCAGTTCTAGTGTTCCAAAATCCGAACTTTTAATTTCCAAATTCAAAACAAACCATCTCTGCAACATTTAAGTAACTCACCATCCAGATCCAGTGTTCCATCTCTCCAATTTCCATCTTTTCGTAACTTACCATTTACCAATTTTCAGATTCCACTTTTGTACAATCTACCTACTGGTAAGTGATCTGCAACCTTAAGGTTTTTTTTTTTTTTTGTATATGGAGCTTCTGAATTAGTTTTCTTAGTTAGGAAACTAATTAGGGGGGAGCCTCGGAGTCATGCGATTCATGCCTATTATACCATTTTTGTTACTTTTTCTCAATTTCCAGTGAGAACTTTTTCTTCCCTTTATAGGTATATTTCTAAATCATGCGATTCATGCCCATAATACCAAAAAGTGCCAGACCATTTTGATTCTTTTACACAACACCTGCTATTTTTTTTTGTTCCTAGGATCCATTGGTATCTTATATTTGAGGTTTCAAAGGTAAGTAATTGATTTTTCTTTTGCCATATGTTGCTTGATATATGATTGATTCCCATCAATGTTTATGCATGCAGCAGCACAGATGAAAAGCTTGTTGCAGAACTTTGCTCTCAACTTGGTGATGAGAAAAAAGGGCGGAGGTAGTTTTATTCAAATTGATTCCTTTTGTTTTGGCTGAGCTGTGGCAGTAAGTTTTGCAGGAACATGAAGCGTTCAAATAGTAAGTTTATTCTAAATCTTTATGAGGCATGAGGTTGAGCAACTTGGAAATTTTGCCCATTTACTTTTCAATGACATCAAGATTCAATCTCTGTATGATGCCGTGTCAAAAACAGGGAAGGTTTGGTTGCTGCAGGTGACTTATATGGCAGATGTTACAGTTCAAAGTAGTATTTTTTTTTATTTTTGCATTTATCACGTTTACTCTATATTTATACCTGTTAAGATTTATGTAAAGTATTTTGGTGCTTGTTGGCAGTATCATTCCTACGAAGCAGGTATTAGAATAAAGGCCTGATATCTGTTTGCTAGCAGAATTTCCATCAGGAGAAAGGTCAGGTATCTCTTGTTCATTTAAACTTTTTTGTTGGTGACATCTGAAGTCAAACTCCAGTTACTATTCTTATCTAAATAGCTAATATCAAATGGGGGAAAAAGAGCAGAAAACATTGGATTTTGGAATTAAGTTCCTTAGTTGTCAATCTGATTTTTGCAGTTTTGTCGACCGTGGCCAAATGACTGATAGTGATCTAACTAGCGAGGTCAACCTGTCATCACAATTGAGCAGTCGTGCATCAGATGGTTTGTCATTCATATGTACATTTGAAATCAACTATAGTAGTGATCAGACTAGTGGGAATGAGGAGGGGTAAAGGTTCTGGATATGTTGTTTTTTAGGAGAGCTCAGATGAGTTTGATTATCTTCTTAGCTAGGTGAACCATGAAGTTCAGCAAGGTTTGGGATTTGTAGGTATCCATCTCCGTCTCTGTCAACTATGCTTTTGATTGCATGTATTTGAACTCTATGAAGTGATAATCATTTCACTTAAGAGCTTGTATTTTAAGATGCTTGAACTATGTATGAAATTTTATTTTTTTAATGTATTTTAAAATTCCTTACGATTTTACAATCTGTTTTTACGATCCGATTTTATTTTGTATTTTCCGTGCCGTGTTAAAAATGTGTTTTTAACAACCTTGTATTCCACATTTGATTTTTTTTTCCACATATTTTCTTTTCAACTTTCATCATTCAATATTTTTTTTTTAAATGAGCTTTGTGATTTTCTTTATTTTTTTATATCGGGTTATCTTAAGCTCATGATTTGTGCAACGAGTTTGATGGCTTAATCTGAGTT
>Ga0307507_10006483_pt1 | contig 17942 bp, 5 predicted proteins | sample 7_EM_MG_FD_207223 | JGI IMG/M metagenome (GOLD analysis project Ga0307507, IMG submission 207223) | Populus trichocarpa ectomycorrhiza microbial communities from riparian zone in the Pacific Northwest, United States - 7_EM | ecosystem: Host-associated > Plants > Roots > Unclassified | place... | reverse complement strand
AAGGCAAGTATAAGTGTATCAGGCGTGGCAGGCATACGATTTGTATGGTAAACTCACCAAAAGTCGATGTTGTGTGTGCGTGGCTCGCTTAATTTGATTTTCGCAACACTTTTGCAAACCACAATATTAAAAGTTCTGCTGTTAGATGTCCTACTACTTACTAACTGTTACCGAGTTCTTCTACCAAGTGTTCTACCGCTGACTATTCTGTTTTATTTTACTGCGCTAAATGTCTACTTTTACTACTGCTTCTACCACCGTTACTGTTACTGCTATTACCGCCGCTGTTATTATTTCTGGTTTACTGTTCTAGTTACTAGTAGGAAGATCGGATCTTAGCTATGGATAACGGAAGGATATCATGGAATAGTTTTGCAAGGCTGTAAAGACGGCTGCAGAATTACGCTTTTAACTAGTACCGCTAGTAGGTGTAGTACACAGGCGATTAGGGCGGCTAGTGCGTGCATTTATGCTTTCAACCAGTGACGCTGGTGGGTATGGTGCATAGGCAACTAGTACGGCTAATAGGTGTATTTATTTCAGTGCGTGTCTGATAGGTATCTTACTAGGAGGAAGAGATTTCCTGCGTTCTATTTTATGCTTTCCTTTTTCTATTCTGTTTTTGCTTTACTTTCGTTTAGCTATTCTTCTATGGTATAGAACGTTAGGGGACAACGTTCTTGGTAGGGGAGGTATGTGGTAGGGTAAAATGTCCCATGCTTAGTGTCTTGGCATTTTCCTGTATATATTGAGCCTTCGGCTTCCCTCCTTCTTGGACATTAGGAACCTACCGGAATATATTCTTTTCTTTCCTTTCTTACAGACTGCTTTACTGATTACTTTTGACTGATTATAACCGACTGACCGACCAATAGATAGACAGACTGACTGACTGACTGACAGCATTGTGACTTCCTATCTGAGGGACACCGTACCCTTCTACACTATTAGTATTTAGAGCGTACCCCTAAATAATAGAGTCTAATGTACCTTCACCTATAGTAACATAGCGTGCAATTATATTTAAGAAAGCTATAGAGGAAGTAAAGAAGATATAAGCGGAGCGCCAGGTCGCAGATGCACTTAATATATATAATAGCCCCAGCACTACCGCAATTTATAATCTACCCCTTAACTCTTTAGTACTGGTCTAGAGAGAAGGCAATATAGGACAACCTAGATACTAGGTAGGACCATATAACCTACTATATATTAAAGGAGAAACGTGTGCTGTTAACCTACCTAGCAGCCCTATAAAGTTCCGCAGCACTGCTGTTAAACCGTACTTAATAAACTCTAGAAATATTTATATTAAAGACATTTAAGATAACAGTACCTAAGTTAACAATATTTAAGTTAATGAAACTGCCTATACATACAAACCGTCTATAGAAACCGTCTCTATATAGAAACTGTCCCTTACTAAAACTAGAGAAGCATAACCACCTCGCCAAGGAAGAGGAAGACCCTATAAGTATCCCCTTCACGTTAATACTGCTGATATTACTATATTCTTATAAAAGGATAGTAATTATAAGCAGTTTAAAACGTCCCGTTAAAAGGAAATTGCAAAACTGATTAAAAAGGGCATATTTAAGATAATTAACCCTTAGGACATACCCGCAGGAGTTAGAATCTTTAACTTATAATTTATAGATAAGATTAAGAACCCCAGTACTAATAAAGCCTTTAAGAAATTAAGACTTGTTGTTTAAGCGTATAACAATCTTAAAAAGGGCATTATACTAACCTAGTTACCTACTATTTAACAAGTTAGCTAACGCCTTATTCTATATATCGCAGCAATACTACAAGGCAATGGCACACAGTTATACCTATAAGATATCTCCTAGGCGTATATCCAATCTCTTATAAAGCTAAATTAAGACTTTTATATCTAACTACCTTACAAGTTAGGAAGCCAACTAGGCATTAGAAAGAACTCAATCCTAAAGGTAATTAAGCCTTTATACAGTATTCCAGAAGTAGGTAATTACTAGTTATAACCTACTATAATCATTATATTAAGGAATTAGATATAAACTTATTAACGTATAACCCGTGCCTCTTATAGAGCAACACTTCTAACTACTTTAGCATTGTTGGCCTTTAAACTAATAACACTCTATTCCTAGCCAATACCACCTTTATAGACACGGAGCAACAATATTTAGAAAAGGCTTAATTTCTCGCAAAAGAACGCGAGCAACTTATGGTTAAGTAGTCACTTAAATTTAATAGATATATTATTCAACTCTCTTAGGAAGGTAATATTATAATAACCTAGGAGCACTAGTGCAAGAACCTAAATACGGTCTACCTTAGCAAAATAGCTACAACCACAAGCTTAAGAGGCATTGTCTGTAATATACTGACTATAAAAGAATAATACGTTGCGCAACGCGTAAGAGGTGCGTATATTACCTCTATATGTTAACTAAAAGCTTTATTTAATCTCTCTTTTACCACCTAGGTAATTAACCCTAAGAAGGAAGACGTTATAGCACTTAATAAATAACTATAATTGTAGATTAACAATCTAATAAGAGGTCTTACGTTTATTAAATTGGACATTAATATATTACGCCTACTTACCTTTACTAATACCTTATTCGCCAATAATAAGGACCTCTCGTTATAAATAGGATATATACTAGTATTAGAGGACGTATTATATAAGGCTAATATTATTTACTAGTTATTAATTAAGTGCAAGAGAGTTACCAGAAGCGTACTAGCCTTAAAACTCTATATAATGGCCTATAGATTTAACATCGGCGCCGTAATTAAGTTAACTATTAAACAACTCCTACAGATTAAACTCCCACTTATACTTTACACCGACTTAAAATCACTTTATAAATGTCTTATTAAGCTAGGCACTATATAAGAGAAATGTCTTATAATAGATGTTATATGTCTCCGTTAGTTATATAAGCGCAAAAAAATTACAGAAGTTAAGTGGATTAATAGTAATAGTAACCCTACTAACTTAATAACTAAGAGTAAGGCATCTACAGCTCTTAAAAAGTTAATTAATACCAATTACTTAGAACTGCAGACTATGGAGTAGGTTAAATAAACAAACTAAGATTTAGCGTAGCGTTATAACGGTGCCATATTCTACAGACCCTAAATTTAACCAGCCAATTAGGATTTTCCATACCCAGTATAGAAAATCGCTATTGGCTTACTTACCACTAGCGCCTTAGCGACCCTCGTAACATATCCGCTTACTACCCCTACTAATTCTCCTTCTTCTCCTTAACTTAGTATCTTTATTAGATAGCAATTATTATAGGACACCCCTGTAACACCTTACACACATCCACCTATTTCCACTAACTTAGCAATTAGAGACTAACCGCGAGACGGCAACCTAATGATAATTTAACGGCAATCTACGGCATTCTGCCATATTCTGCCAAGTCCACCAAATTCTGCTATATTCTGCCAAGTCTACCAAGTCCTACCAAGCTCTGCTAGGACCACTACTTAAATCCTATTCTATAGAGAAGCTATTATATATTACGGACGGAAGAGCTAGTTATTGCGTATACGCTACAAATAATGGGAATAGTACGATTTGGTTTCCTTCAGAGTTGCTCCAGTGTCGGTAGATATTCGTTTCGTATATTACGTGCGTAAAGCACATGATCTACGCAACACGCATATATATTATTAAGACGTGTAGATAGAACGAGAAGAATCCAACTACACACCGCACTGCACGTATATTACGTCTATTGCACTGTATTAAAGCATACCAACACTAAGAAAGTTATTATAATTATAAACTAGGAAAGCCCTAGCAATATATAAGATATTTAAGGATTTCTAAGATTTGCAAACTTCTACTAATAATTTATTAACCACTTTTTAGAAATTGCTTAGCCGTTAGTAAACCTAATAAAGAAGAATATAAAATTTAAATAAACCGCTAAATATAAATAAGCTTTTAATAACTTAAAACGTCGCTTTATAACTACTTTAATTCTTACTTACTTCAACCCTAACCTTAAATGTCGGGAATTAGGCAAGCGGTCGTCACGTGACGCCGCGGCACTAGCGTGGCGAGGAGTCTTAAGCTCCTCGCCCTTCCTTATTCCAATTAAGAAGCATATTAACCAACATCACTATAACCTACTTGAGTAGTCGTTATTGGTAAGTCACCCTGTGTAACCAACACTAATTAGTAGTTAAACACACAGTTAACCACAGAGCAGCTAGGTTATCGACAGAAGAGATAGTCTTGTGTAGGGGTTCCCAGCAATACTATACTACCTTAGGCTTGCGGAAAACCAGTAATAAAAGTGTTACTAAGTACTAGGAGATACTAAGTTGCGTCTATTATACAGAACAATCACGTTTACGAAGATTTAGTTAAGTACTTTAGGTCAGAAGTGTTACTAAACCTAGGGTCCCAAGTCAACGTCTAAAACGCGTTAACTACGCCTTAAATTGCCTACCTTTTAACAGCAAACCTATAAGATCCTATAAAGCCGAAAATCCTACCTACCTTTAACATACGACACCCTATTAATTCTACTCCTATTATGGCGTTAACCTACCTAAAGAAGTATAAGAACGACATTAACCTAGAGACATAGGATAAAGACATTAACCTAATAAATACTAAGCAACAGGACCTAAACGGATTCTTATTATACTATATAGCATAATACACAGACAGCGAATACAATAATACTGTGCTATAGTATTGCATAAAGGAGGACTTTATTGGATGGATAAAGGAAACATAGGCCCTCGTAAAGAAGAATATTGTATAAGACTTCCGTAACTTCCTTTAGAAGAACGGAGTATTTGTCCCTATAGATGGAGATACTATTAAAGACAATATTTAGGAGCAAGTTATTAACGTAAAAGAAGAGCACAAATGGACTCCATAAGAAATTAAGCACCAACTATATAATATAAAGAAGCTTAACTTACAATAGAATCTAAATAATATACTAATAGAGACACGTTCTAATTCCATTATTTTAGGCACAAGTTCTTATATGCCATATCTATCGCTTCCACTAATTTAACCCATAACTTTAACTACTGCCCCCTAAGAGCAAGCGTAAGACCCCCTTGCTTCGCGATTCAATAACCTTTAAACTCTACTATAGGAAGATTAGGTACCACACTATGTTCCATTAAGCTCTATATCTCCACTATAGCCTATAAAGCAATCACCACCTTAATCTCTAATACAATTTCAACGTGGCCTAATACCGCTTAGAGGCACCTTAAAAATGCTTATAGAGCTTACAAAACTCTATTTAGACTAGGAGAAGAGGTTTAATAGGGAACTGTATAATATCCTTAATTTAAAGCTGCGTATCTTCTATAACTGTTATTAAAAGGTTGGACTGGAACCTAACTAATATTATAACGCTTATTCTATTATGCTTAAGGGCCGCGCCAGTACCTTCTATTATAATCGTTTAATAGGAAAAGGATATAATTTCAACCGAATAATATATAAGACAAGATGCCACTTTAAAACAGAAGAGAATAAGCAGCAGTATATATTAGAGTAGAGAGAGACTACCTTCCTAAGAATTATTACTATAAACCTAGATGCCTCTTAACTTAACTATCTTTAAAAGCTCTTTAATTAACTTTAGATAATTTAACGTAGTTTATCTAAATTATATTAAGAGGACTTTAGCCTACGCGATTAAGTCATTAACGTATACTAAAGTGTTAAAGAATATAACCTTACCCTCTTTAATCCTGCAAATACTTATAAAGGAGTGTGTGCTTAATTAAAATCCTCTATTAGCACCGCTCTATGCTCTTAAAAAGTATAGCAATTTAATACCTAACCCTAACCTACTTTAATTAACCTAACCGACCAATATGATTATAACTGGACTGATTAAATATATGGTGGCTAGGGTAGGGGATACAGCAGAGGGTACAATTAATGTCAACTATAAAGAAATCGTAGAGGTCCTTATAGAAGTTTATCTTAAAACAATTAATAAAAGAAATGCTATATTTATAAGAAGCCAAATTGCTAGTTAACTAGGCACCCTCTTAATAGATAAAAAGAGGTATATAATAAGTTTCGCTAGAGCGTATAAAATGTTAAAAATTATAAGGTTACTATAGCCTACTTCTAAAGCTTCCTAGTTTAATATAAAGGCGAAGAAGATCTTAAGGGTAAGGTTAATAAGGCCGAACAGCTCCTTATAGATATAGAAATTAAGGACTACTCTCCCAACTAATACTTCACCAAGTATAGTGAGGTAAATGGCATATAAACTGTTACCATTCTTAATAACCAATCTACGCTCCATTCTGTTATAAAGTTAGATATCTTTAATAAGCTAAAAGAAAGTTCTACATTCTCCTTTAACAATAGATACTTAGTAAACGTCTTCTATAGTATTATACTAGATACTGGAGCTATAGGAGTATCTATAGTAGGAGAACCTTAAATTCAAGCTCTTTAGCAGCTTAATAGCTTTGTTTAGATTAACCAATTAACGGCAGGCCAACATACAATTCGCTTTAGTAAGGGTACTATAATCTCTTTTAGCACAATCAAGGTCCAAACTCCGTTAGGATATATTACTTTCTATATTATTCCTATAAATACCCTATTTCTATTCTACATCTAAGATATAGATAAGTTAGGCGTTAAGCTTAATAACCTTAAGAATATACTCATTTAGGGAGATAATTGGGTGCCCGTTATATGTAAGTAGGGTTACCCTTAGCTGCTCCTTTAACAGCCAAAAAGAAGCATTACTTAGAGCCATTTAACTAAGTCAGAGTTACATTAACTATACCGTTACTTTGGTTACCTATTAGTTTATAGATTACTTAGGGTTCTTTAGCAAGTAGGTTATAAAGTCAAGGCTAAGATAATTAAGCATCTTATAAAGTACTACTATCACTGCCAAATAAACTAGAAGTCCCCTAGCCGATTTAAGTTCACCTTTAAAGATAACTACAACTTTAACTTCTGTATTATTATTAATATTATATATCTTAGCAATAAGCTAGTACTCTAAGTTATTAACCTCTTAACCTCTTTCTAAGCCGCACGTTTCCTAAAGGATATATCAGCTAGGAACGCATAGGATATTCTTTAATTATGCTAGATTAATATCTACCTAGGACCCCCTAATTAAGTCATTTATAATATAGGAAGGAACTTCTTATCTATAAAGTTTTGGTAATAGGCAAAGGCAATAGAAATTAAGGTTAAGGAAGTCCCTATTAAGGCACACAATAGTATTAGAAAAGTAGAATAATATTACACACCATTATAACAAGCATATAAGATTATTTCTTTAGAACTAGAGGGCGCTAGTAAAAAGCTTATCTTATAAATAGCTATTAAGGCTGTTAATAATTCCGCTAGCCTAAATAGGCTTATACCTACATTACTAGTCTTTAGCGCCTACCCTTAAATAACTAATAATTCTCCACTATCCCTATCCATTATGTAATGAGCGGAGGCTATTCATAAAGCAATAAAAAAGGTACGACGTCTCTACGCTACACGCTAGGTCAACAACGCACTAGGAATAAGAAATGGCCTAAATACCTTAACTACGCTTAATCTGCCACTCCAATCTAAGGTATGCGTATGGCGTAAAAAGGGAGGATGGTTAGGCCTATATAAACTTATTATAATTAATAGTTAGACTTGCACTCTTTAGATACCCTATAGACCCACTTAATTCCGCTTAACTATTATTAAGCCCTATTACAGAAATAACAGTTCTAAGCCTTTATAGAATACCCTAAAGGATACCCTAAAGGAGAACTACAATTAATATACTTTAGAAGGCAACTATAATCCTAATATAATTATAGCAGATATGCCGTAACTATAACACAGTAGAGGTCGCCTAAAGGGATTATAAAATTACTAATACCTTATTAATTTCAAAGAGCAATTTATTACCGCTATTAAGAGTAAAGATAAGTTATTAATGGCCTTTATAACAGCTAAAGAGAAGGCTAACTTTAAGCTCGCAAAATAGCTCTAAAAGGAAGGCTATATTATAACTCTAGGAGCTCCTTTCCAAGCATCTAATAAGCAGGAGATCAACAGTCTTATTATAAGAGAAGTCTTTAAATTTAAGAAGTATAACCCTACTAAGTTTAATAGAGTTCGCATCTTTAAATTAAGAATAATTAATAAGATTAAGGGCAAAGCTACTAATACCCCATTTAAGAAGTTAAGACTGGTTATTTAAGGTTATAACAATAACGGTAAGGAAGTAATTCTTATGCAATCCCCTACAATTTAACAAGCTAGTTAGTAAGTTATTATTACGCTAGCTCCCTCCTTAATAAAGAATAGAATAGCGGTTTATTTATAAAATATTACTTAGGCCTATACCCAATTAAAAACGCGCCTTTAGTACTTAATATTGGCATACCTTTTAGAGCAAATTCGCTACTAATATCCAAAGATATAATTATGGTTATACTTAAGCCATTATATAGAATTGCAGAGGCAGGAACTTATTGGTGGGCTACTTATAGTAAGCACTATAAAGAGAAGCTCTTAATAACTACTTCTATATTTAATCCCTGCTTTCTTATTATAACTATAGGAACTCCGTTCGGAATCATTAGTATATAAACCAACAATATAATTATTTTGGGAGACGACCAATTCTTAACTCTTAAAGAAGATAAGCTAGTAAAGGCAAATCTTATAGTAAAGCTAACGGAAAAGCTTAATTTAACCACACTATTACTCTTTAATAGATGTATTCTCTCCCTAAATAAGGATTCCATTGCTTTGCGCCAGAAGGGCCAAAGTAAGAAGATTAACATTATTAATATTAATTCTTTAAAGCAAGGATATATAGAGCAACGCGCTTGCGGAGCTTATATTACTTCTATCTATTAACCTAAGGCTTTATTTAATCTCTTTGTTGCCGCCTAATACCAGAAACTAACTAAAGATGACGTTCTTGCCCTAAATAAGCGTCTTTACTGGCAAATAAATTATCTTAATTGGGGACTACTCTATATGCCTATTAACCTTCCTACCACTAAGCTCTTTGTATTTGTTAATAGATCGTTTATAAATAATAAAGATTTTAGCTCCTAGCTAGGATATAAGATTATTATTACAAATAAATCTACTAGAGAGAATAACTTTATAATCTACAGCAACCTTATCTATTAGAGCTTAACTAAAAGTAAGCGCATTACTTAAAGCGTTCTAGCGTTAGAGATATATGGAATAGTTAGCGGAGTTAATATAGCAATTATAATTAGAACTACCCTTAAGATAATTATAGATCGGCTCAAACTCCCTACTATTTCTATAATTATATACACTAACTTATACTCCCTCTATAAGTGTTTAGTCAAGCTTAGTACCACAAAGAAGAAGCGTCTTATAATTAATATTATGGCACTTTAGTAATCCTACAAGTGTTAAAAACTCTTTAAAATCTAATAAATTAATGGCCAAGACAACCTAGTAGATATGATAACAAAGGCAAACCTAAACAAGGCACTAGAGACGTTCGTTAATATAAATACTCTACGTATACAAGTTAAAGGTTAGGTTAAAAGGGAGTAGGAGATATAGTAATTTAAGAGCAGCCAATTAGGATTTTCTATACCCAGTATAGAAAATTGCTATTAGCTCGCTTATAACTAGCGCCTTAGCGGCCCTAACACAATATCCACCCACAACTCTAAGTAAGAAAGCACCACGTGCTAAAAGGCAAATTTTAGGACAGCGAGACTTATATTACAATAGCAATAGTAAGTAAGGAGGATCGATATTTATTACGCTAGTTAAGCAGTATTTATATATAGATGGCAACCACAAAAGAAGAGTTGCCAGTGTCGGGAATTAGGCAAGCGGTCGTCACGTGACGCCGCGGCACTAGCGTGGCGAGGAGTTTTAAGCTCCTCGCCCTTCCTCATTCTAATTAAGAAGCATATTAACTAACATCACTGTAACCTACTTAAGTAGTCGTTATTGGTGAGTCACCCTGTGTGACCAACATTAAATATATTATTAAAATAGACTTGTCCAATTATGCGCTAGGGGGAGTGTTATCGCAATATAATAAGAACGGCGAGCTACGTCTAGTAGCCTTTCTCTCCCAAAAACTCGCCCCTATTAAATTAAACTATAAGATATATAATAAGGAACTGCTTGCGATTATTAGATGCTTTAAATAATAGCGTCCTAAGCTTAAAGGATTGTTGTTTCTAATACGCGTATTAACGGACTATAAGAACCTGTAGTACTTTATAACTATAAAGCAATTAATATAGCGCCAAATTTATTAGGCTAAATATTTATTATAATTTAACTTTAAGATTATATACCAACTAGGTAAACTTAATTAGAAGCCTAACGCATTAATATAATAATTATAGAACCTACCTACAAATGCTTTAGATAACTAGATTATAAATTAATTATAGATTTTATTACCCCCTAAACGTTTTAAAAAACTACGTCCTATATTCCTAGATATAGAACTTAATAGTAATAAATTAGAAGTTAATAAATGGGAAATAGAAATTAATAAGCTAATAGAATACAAATATAAGAACAACGTATAGATAATAGATATAGTAAAAGCAATTTAAACAGAAAAATGATAGTATAAGGGTATTACACTTACTGTAGGTATCACAAGGTGATATCACGTAGCTACGGTTCGTAGATAGTATGATGATTGTTATTCTATATCTCCCTCCTGCTTGAGGAAGGGTGAGGAGCTTAAAGCTCCTCGCCACGCTAGTGCCGCGGCGACACGTGACGGCAACTTGCCTGTATTCCCAACACTTACTAAATGCAAAATTTAAAATAATTAATTGTACTATTAATAAAAGATAGTAGTTCTGAACTCCAAACCTTTATAATTTAAGATACTTAAATTTATATATAACTCCCCTATAGTAGGGCATTTTAGCTATATAAAGACTTATAAAATTGTTTAACGAGCATACTACTGGTCTATAATACACGACTACGTACAAAAATATATTTAAGTATGCAGGATATACGTATATAGAAAGACCTCTTATATAAAGAAGCAAGGAGTACTTTAACCGCTACCAATTCTAATATAAAGATAGCGCGATATCTTAATTAACTTTATAGTTAATTTGCCTAACAGTAATAGGTTTACAAATATTATAGTAGTTATTAACTGCCTTATAAAAATGTAATATATAATTCCTATGGACTTAATTAATGCAATATTAGTAGCCGAATGTTTTATTAAGCACGTCTTTAAGCTACACGGACTTCCTAACTTAATAATATCCAATTATAGAAGCTAGTTTGTTTTAGACTTCTAGCAAGCTCTATATAAACAATTAAGCATTTAAATATAACTCTTAACTATATTTTATCTAGAGATAGATAGTTAAACTAAAATTGTAAACGTAATTATAAAATAATACCTATAAATATACTGCTTTTACCTATAAGACAACTAGAAAAAATGGCTGCCTTTAGCTAAGTTTACTACAAACAATATAATAAATATATTAATAGGCGTGACACTATTCTACGCGACCTACAGACAAAACCCTTAACTTAAATTCAAGCTATAACCTAATATTAACATAATAGGACCTACGATTAAACGGATCTAGTTAATTAACGCGTATAACTTCACTAATTAAATAAAGCAGTTAACGGAACTATTATAAAGTAAATTAACATACACTTAAATATTATAGGAATGGCATGTAAATAAAGGACGAGCCCCTATATGGGACTTTAAGGAAGGTAATATAGTTTACCTAAATATATAAAACCTAAAGACTTAACGGCCCTTAAAGAAACTTAATTGGAAGTTCGTAGGCCTATACTAAATTAAGAAGAAACTAAGCCTATACGTCTATAAGCTTAAACTGCCAACTAAGATAAAAATACACCTAACGTTTTATATAAGCTTATTGCAACCCTTAAAAGATAATCCTATAACTTGTAAAGTGCTACTACTACCTCCTATAACTGTTAACAATAGTAACGGTTCTTACTTTATTAACTTAATTAATAATATACAATGGAAAATATAATCTAAATAATTTAAACTTCTTATTAAGTGGGAAGGATATAAAATACAAACCTAGGAAACCTACGAACAGATTAAGGCCAACACGCCTTCCCTAGTAAAATAATTCCACAAAAACTATCCTTTGCGGCCTGCTCTGGCTGGATAGATATAATATAAAGGCAAACAACTACTACCTAACACGAATACACAAAACATGATAGCAGGAAACTTAAATTTAAAAAGAACTTAAAAAGTATTATAATGTTTATAATACGGTTACGTAACACACAAGATGTTAAGGAACTTTAACCACCAGTTAAAGTTATCTAATTGGTTAGATTTGCCTTACCAAGACCACTACCTAGCACTAAAATACGACCCGTAATAAAATTATAAATTCTTAACTAAGTTAAATTATTTTAAATCTTCGGCTAAAGGGGGGGGGGGGGTACTATAATAGGACTAGCCCAATTATAATAGGAATGTCTTAGTGAAACACTTAATAGATAAATTCCGAAGCTTTAACCGAATTCTACCGAAATCCGTTGAAGACCGCGTACGTATATACGCATGTATTGACCACCAAGCCCCTAAATATTTAATTATATGATTCTCTCGTTATTCCCTTCTCTTCTTTACGCAACGTCTTGTACTCTGCAAGAGCTATATATCCTTAGATTTAGATAGAATTTATATTGTTCCTTTGAGTCTTCCCCAAAGCCTCTCCGCGCCCTCACATATATAGATTACATAGATTATATTATGTAACCTTAGCTACTATTCCTTGTTATATAGCTCTACTAATTCTATCCTAGACCGTGCTCTTATTAACTAACTAGCTTCTTCTAACCACTTTCTAAGTAGTTATAATATTATACTTAAAGCGTCTATAACACTATCTTCCTTCTCTTTATGTCGGGACAATATTATATGTGGTTACGTAGTTGTTACGTATCGCCGCGGCACTAGCGTGATAAGGAGCCTTAAGCTCTTTACCCTTCCTCACTTCATCAAAAACAATTAAAGAGTAATATTATACTAGCTACAAACTGTAACTACGTAATATTACCTTGTGTTACTAATACTAATTAGTAGTTAACTTCACTGTTATACTACAGAACAGCTAGGTATTCCACTAAGAAGAGATAAGCTACTATACCAGTGCTACTCGTACTAGAGGAAGCTGTCTTTTAAGGTTAGAACTGGTCCTAAACCTTAAATAGAACTCTTCTACAAATCTAAGGATCTAAAGGCTAGAACTGGTCCTGAACCTTTTCTAGATTACAGATTCTTGCGTCTATTACGCAAAACAATACACTTTATAAGTCTTCGCGATTTAAGGCCAGAACTGGTTCTAAGCCCCGTAATCGCAAATATACGTCACAAACGCGTACTAAATAACAAACGTGTACTAAACGACAATTCCTACCCCAATAACACTTCCCTCCCCCTAAAAACATAGCTACGCCTACCTTAAACAACTAGGAAGACTTCTTACCACTAGGGGTAGCTTTATACGTAAAACTTATTAATAAAGATTGGGACGAATTTACTATTAATATAATAACTTATACCGTAAAATAAGTTAATAGCTTTCTCCTATACTATATTATATTCTATTAAAGTAAACACTACGCCGATCTACAGCTGTGGGAATATTTTAGGGAGGATTTTGTAGAATGGACCGCTAACACCTAGGCACTTGGCAATGTTAATATTATTTAGAATTTTTAAGACTTCCTTTGTAGGAATGGGGTATATATTACTAAGAATAATAATCCAATTACTAGTAATATTTAGGCCGTTATTATTGGTATAGAAGAACCAGTATGGACGGAAGCTAAGATTATACGTTAACTATAGAAATCCAAAACTAACCCATATTCTTTAAAAGGCAACTTTAATTTAGAATAGAACCCCTAGAACGCTAATCCTCTATTCTAGCTAACTAGTAAGCCTATACTACTAAAGACGTAGTAACCTCTGTAAGAACTTCTACAAGAACTTCCGCAAGAACCTCTATAGTAATCTCCGTAGCAATCTCCGTAGCAATCTCCGCAATAACCTCCGCAACAACCTCTGTCTTTAGTTCCCTAGTATCCACTAATTTAACCCGCAACCTTAACTACTGCCCCTTAACTTAAGCAAGTACAAGATCCCCTTACTTTGTAATTTAACAACCTTTAAACTCTGCTACAGTAAGATTAGGAGAAAAAGTTTAGTGGAGAATTATACGACATTCTTAATATTAAATTACAGGTTTCCTATAACTATTGTAACAAGATTAGATTACCAGAGGTTTAATATTATAGTGTGTTTTTAGTTATGCTTAAAGATTATGCTAGTAGCTTCTATTATAGTAAGATTACTGGAAGATTATATAACTTAAGATCTGCAATTGGCACTACTATTTGCTCTTGTAAGGTATAGCAATTCTACTTTAATAACTACCCTTAGCAGGAGCTTGATTATGGCAAATATAATGGTTATAATAACGATTATGATAATGGCTAGTACTGTATTGATCCCTTTTATAGATAAGGCTATTGCGGAGGCTCCGGCTACCGCGGAGGAGGCTCTTATAGAGGATCTAGTAGAGGTGGATTCTGGAATAGAGCCGGATATTAACAAGGGAAGCGATTGGAACGGCATAGTCACGTAGGCAGCCTATAAAAGAAGAGTTGCTAGTGTTAGGACTATATTAGGACTGTATTAGAACTAGGTTACATAATTCTTAGGCTATATTTAACTTACGCTCCGCTAGCTTCATAACCCTTTTTTAACGATATAGTTTCCTAGTTAATCTACCCAGGATTTCCTAGTTTACTACTTAGTTAACTACTATTTCTTTAGCAAATTTTGGGACAGCAAGACTTATATTATAATGGCAATAGTAAGTAAGGAGGATTGATATTTATTACGCTAGTTAAGCAGTATTTGTATATAGATGGCAACTATAAAAGAAGAGTTGCTAGTGTCGGGACAATATTATATGTGGTTACGTGGTCGTCACGTGTCACCACGGCACTAGCGTGGTAAGGAGCCTTAAGCTCTTTACCCTTCCTCACTTTATTAAAAACAATTGAAGAATAATATCATACTAGCTATAAACTGTAACTACGTGATATCACCTTATGTTACCAACACTTTATCTTTATTTTTAAAGATTCTTAATATCCCCAAGTTGTCTATTAGAGGTATAATATCCGCTTAATTAATTTAGTTAATATTTTTACTTATTATACCTAAAGCTTCTTCTTCTTCTTTTACAGCTTATTAGTCTTATACCATTGCTACCATACTATCTCTAGGTAAGATAATGCCGTCTTTATATTCTTGTTATATAAAAGAGGGATTAGTTTATATTGCGCTAGCAAGTCCCTTATCTTAGCAACCCTCTTAGTATTTAGAGTACATTAAAGCAAATATTTAATTGTCCTATAACGTTCGCTTAGTCTCTAACACTAAGTTAAGTACCCTTATTAATTACTGCTAAGGTCCTAGGTTTAATTTACTGCTGCAAAACTTAATAATAAGCTTTTAGTAGCGCTGGCTAAACTTTATTATTCTTATAGCGCTAAGTAAGAGGCTGCCGCTGCTTAATAGTATGCTTTTAACTCTTGTCTTACTGCTTCTACTTAGTTAATCCGTCTTAAAAAGATGCATAAGAAGGTGTATTTTAAGGAGTAGAAACTTATAGAATAAGGCCTTTAGGAACTTAGTAATAAAAGAATGGATTTTCCTCTAATAGAGAGGGAAACAACTCTAAGTACCTTAGTAGCTGCTCCTCTTAGGTCCCCCTTAGGTAACTTATTTTTTAGTAATCCTTCTTTATTAACCCTGTCTAATCCTTTTTCTTTTAATACTTCTATACCTTTTTTATAGCGTTTTTTTAGGTTATCTAGTGGCTCCTAGGTAGTCTTATTATAGCCTATCCACTTAACCTTATACTATATTTTGTTATTAACGTCCTTATAACTAATAATTTTAGAAACTTCCTATTTGTCTTTCTCTTAACCTTTATATATATTTGCCTTATAGACTAGTGGCTTAATATTTTTATATACTAGCTCTAATATTGCAATATGCTATATAGGGTAGATCTTTATTTTCTCTAGTAAGTTAAGTCTGTATATAACTTCTAAGATCTTTACTATAACTATAAATGGTCCTAGTCTAACATAGTCTAATTTCTTACTTAGTCGTTAACTCTTAAAAAAGTTGTATAGTAGCCATACTTTATCCCCCTCCTTAAGATCTGGTCCTTTAGATCTCTTAGCATTATAGTATCTTTTTATTCTTTCTTATACTAGTTTAGCTATTTCTTTAAGGTAATTATAAAGATTTATTAGATTCTCTATTTTTTTTCTTTAGCTATACTACTCGTTTTCTTTACTTATTATAGTAATAATAATATTCTTGGTTTATATCTATAATTTGCCTTAAAAGGTAATATACCTATCCCTTTCTGTAGTATTATATTATACGTAAACTATATAACTAGTAGTAATAATACCTAATTATTCTGCGCGTAATTAATATAGTGCCTTAGATACTGCTCTAATGTTTAGTTTAGTCTCTTTATTTATCTATCTGTCTATAGGTAATATACTATTAATATTACTATTTAAACCCCTTATTCTGCTAAGAATACCTCCTAAAATGCTACTATAAATCTTAAATCTCTATCTAATATAATTTTTGTTAGTGCTCCGTGTCTTATAAACACTTCTGTAATATAGATTTTAGCTATATCCTCTACTAATATTTCTTTTATACACGCTATAAAGTGGCCCCACTTAGTTAATTTGTCTACTATTACTAAGATTGTATTATAATCTTATCCAGTAATAGGATCTTTTAACTTTAGCAATTTTATAATAAAGTCCTATAATATAACCTCCTATAGTCTCTCTAGTGTTTTAATAGTTCATAGCCCCCCATATAGCTTATGCCTTATTAGTTTGTTTTTTTAGTAATTTAGATATTCTTTTATAACTTATCTCGTTAGTCCCTTAAATAATATATTCCTTTTAAGGTCTTAACACTAAGCCTATAGCTCCATTGTGTCCCTAAGTTATTTTTTTTTTATAAAAGTCTTTTACAAACTCTCTTATAACCTTTTTTGGTACGTACATAGCCTCTTAGTGCTTATACTGTTCTAAGTCTAAATCCTTATCCTATACTTTTTAGATCTTCTATAACTATACACTCTCTAGTGTCTTATAGGTCCTTTCTTCTCTTATTACTATGACTTTAGGATAATTATACCTAATTAACCCGTCTTTATCTTTGTATAGTATTGCTCTTAATAGCTTTTCTTTATTTTGTAACTCTGCCTTTCTACTAAGTGTATCTGCTCTAGCATTTTTAGTACCCTTAATATGCTGTATTTTAAAATAATACTCTATAAGCATTTCTACCTATCTAACCTATCTTTAATTTAGTTCCTTTGTTATTAGGAACCCTATTAGGTTCTTATAGTCTGTTTTAACTATAAATAGTTTCTCTATACCTTATAAGAATACTCTCTGTCGGTATACTCGCTTTATCAACGTGCACGAATATCACTTATAGTGGTACGTATGCGGTGTTAAAGTTAGTAGTTGATTGTTGTCTAGAAGAAAGGGGTTGCTCCAAGGTCAGATTAGTTAGTCTCGCTTCGTGGTCTCATAACCATATCACATAACTAATATTCCGACACTAGAGCAACTCTGAAAAGAAGGCTAATCTACACTCCAAAATTAAGCCTACTTCTAGACTATTTGTAGCGTATACGTAATAGCCAGAGATCCAATTAATACGCAATAGCTTCCACGCTCCTTTTGCAGGTCCGTAATTACATAAATAAACTATATAACAAAGTTAAGACGTTGCGTAAGGAAAGAAGGTAAGAAAAACGGGAAG
>Ga0307507_10006482_pt1 | contig 17943 bp, 22 predicted proteins | sample 7_EM_MG_FD_207223 | JGI IMG/M metagenome (GOLD analysis project Ga0307507, IMG submission 207223) | Populus trichocarpa ectomycorrhiza microbial communities from riparian zone in the Pacific Northwest, United States - 7_EM | ecosystem: Host-associated > Plants > Roots > Unclassified | place... | reverse complement strand
GGCCGTGCGCCGCAAAACACTGGAGCGCTCCTCGACGCGAACGATCCGCGCCAGCGTGTCTACCTTGCCGCTGGTGTCGCCGACCACCGCGACCATGTCGCCGACGACCACCGACACCCGGCCCATCTCGCGGGCGCGCATTGCGGTGATCACCCGATCGGGGTCGGTATCGATCGCGCAGGTCCAGCGGCCGCGGTCCTTGCCGATGACCATCGCGGTGACCGCGTCGGCGTGCTCCGGACGGCGCTTGCTGCGTGGCCTCGTGCCCTTGCCCGGGCGCACGCGCACGTCGGACTCGTCGAGCTTGCGCCAGTCGCTGCCCGCCAAACCGTGTCCTCCTCGAGCGTCGGTCTCACCGGAATGATCCCACGTCGCTCGCCACACCCCTGGCCTGCGTGTAACGATGGCGTCCCGACGACGAGGAGGTTGGCGATGTGCGGCCGCTATGCCGCCACGAAGAACCCGGCGGCGCTGATCGAAGAGTTCGCGGCGATCGACCTCACGGAAGGCCGTGCCCGGACCGACCACAACGTCGCGCCGACGAAGAACGTCGTGACGGTCGTGCAGCGTCATCCGCGCGATGCCGAGGGCGAGGTGCTCGAGGACGAGCCCGCCGAGCGGTCGCTGCGGCTGATGCGATGGGGCCTGGTGCCCTTCTGGGCGAAGGACCCCTCCGTCGGCAACAAGATGATCAACACGCGCGCTGAGACGGCGGCCGAGAAGCCCGCCTTCAAGCGCGCGCTGGCCTCGCGCCGGTGCCTGGTGCCCGCCGACGGCTGGTTCGAATGGCGGCGCACCGGCAAGGAAAAGGAGCCGTTCTACATGACCGGCCCGGACGATTCTTCGCTCGCGTTCGGCGGAATTTGGGAGAGCTGGCGGCCCAAGGACGATGCCGATGCCGAGCCACTGATCACGTTCTCGATCATCACGACCGACGCGGCCGGGCAGCTCACCGACGTCCACCACCGGATGCCGCTGATCGTGCCCCGGGAGCGCTGGGACGGCTGGCTGGACCCGGACCGCCCCGACGTCACCGACCTGCTCGTGCCGACGCCCGAGGACCTCATCGCGTCGCTGGAGCTGCGGCAGGTGTCGAGCCTGGTGAACAACGTCCGCAACAACGGACCGGAGCTGCTCGCGCGGGTCGACCCCGAGCAGGAGCTGGACGCCGGCGCGCTGTTCGAGCTGCCCCGCTCATGACCGGCCTGGCGATCGACACCGCGTACGGCCCGGCCCGGGTCTACCTCCACTGCGCCGAGGAAGGCCTCGCGGTGCTGATGCTCGGCCACGGCGCGGGCGGCGGGCTCGGCGCGAAGGACCTGGTCGCGGTGACGCGAGCGGCACAGGCGGCCGGGGTGCACGTGGCCCTGGTCGAGCAGCCCTACCGCGTCGCCGGGCGTCGCGCACCCGCACCGGCGAACCAGCTCGACACGGCCTGGCTCACGGTGGCCGACGAGCTGTCGGAGCGCTTCGACGACCTGCCGCTGGTCTTCGGCGGCCGCTCGTCCGGGGCGCGGGTGGCGTGCCGGACGGCGTCGGCGGGGCAGGCGGTGGCCGTGCTGTGCCTGGCCTTCCCGGAGCATCCGCCGGGCCGGCCGGAGAAGAGCCGCCAGTCCGAGCTGGAGGCCGTCGAGGTGCCGACCCTGGTCCTCCAGGGCGAGCGTGACCCCTTCGGCCGTCCTAAGCCGGGGCCTCACCAGGAGCTGGTGCTCCTGGACGGCGACCACAACCTGTCGGCCGACCTCGAAGGCGTGTCCCGCGCGGCTACCGAGTGGCTGGCCCGAGTCCTGCGCCCTCTCGCCTGAGAGATGCAATGAACGGTCCTTTCCTTGCAAAATTTGCAAGGAAAGGACCGTTCATTGCATCTCGGGGAGGTCCTTCAGCCGGCGGCGATGGGGGCGAGCACGGCGGAGGTGAGGCGGACCAGGTCGGCGGGGGAGAGTTCGACCTCGAGCCCGCGCCGGCCCGCCGAGCAGTGGATCGTCTCGAAGCTCGAGGCCGAGGCGTCGATCACCACCGGAAGACGGCTGCGGTGCCCCAGCGGCGAGATACCGCCCAGGACATAGCCGGTCGCGCGCTGCGCCGCCACCGGGTCGGCCATCTTCGCCTTCTTGCCGCCCGCCGCGGCGGCCAGCGCCTTGAGGTCCAGCTGGCCGGTGACCGGCACCACGCCCACGGTGAGCTTGCCGTCGACGTCCGCGACCAGCGTCTTGAACACCCGCGCCGGGTCGAGGCCCAGCGCTTCGACCGCCTCCAGGCCGTACGACTCGTGCCGCGGGTCGTGGTCGTAGGCGTGCAACGTGTGCGCCACTTTCTGCTTCGCGAGCAGCGCGGTCGCCGGGGTGCCCTTACCAGCCATGAGACGCAAGTCTAGAAGTGCCGGGGAATGCGCCACCTGCGCACTCGGTTGTACGGGACGTGACCACGACGCTCGCCGCACCCCGCACCCGCAGCCGTCGCCGCCCCGAGGGCCCGGCCCACCCCGGCGTGCCCGGGACCCGCGTAAACTCGGCGCTGCCCTATGCGCGTCCGCGCATCGGCGCTGATCGGGAAGGGAACGGTTTGCCGAGCACGCAGGACACCACGGGCACCGTCGAGGTGGCCGAGCGCGCCGAGCGCTTCGAGCGGGACGCGATGCCGCTGCTCGACCAGCTGTACTCGGCCGCAATGCGGATGACCCGCAACCCCGCGGACGCCGAGGACCTGGTCCAGGAAACGTACTTGAAGGCGTATGCGGCGTTCGCCTCCTTCAAGGAGGGCACCAACCTCAAGGCGTGGATGTACCGCATCCTCACCAACACCTACATCAACGGCTACCGCAAGCGTCAGCGGCAGCCGGTCCAGCAGCCCACCGAGGAGATCACCGACTGGCAGATCGCCAAGGCGGAGGCACACACCTCGAGCGGGCTGCGCTCGGCCGAGGTCGAGGCCATGGACAACCTGCCCGACACCGATGTGAAGGCCGCGCTGCAGAAGCTGCCTGAGGAGTTCCGGCTGGCCGTCTATTTGGCCGATGTCGAGGGCTTCGCGTACAAGGAGATCGCCGAGATCATGGACACCCCCATCGGCACCGTGATGTCCCGTCTGCACCGTGGCCGCGGCCAGCTGCGCGACCTGCTCGCCGACGTCGCGCGCGAGCGCGGCTTCATCAAGGGTGACCGGGCGGAGGTGGCGGGGCGATGAGCGCGGAGGAGAAGAAGGTCCGCTGCAACGACGCACTGGCGGAGATCTATCTCCTGCTGGACCGCGAGTGCAGCGCCGAGCGTGACGCGGCTCTCCGCAAGCACATCGAGGACTGCCCGCCGTGCCTCGAGGAGTACGGCATCGACGAGCACATCAAGCAGCTGCTGGCCCGCAAGTGCGGAGGCGACCACGCCCCGGACGAGCTGAAGAGCCGCCTGCGCGCGTCGATCCGGCAGACCGTGGCCTCGCGTGGCGGCGTGACGGTGGAGCGGACCGAGATCACCCTCGAGCAGCGCACCGACTGACTCTGGAGAACGTGACGAAGGCCCCCGGACCAGCAGGTTCGGGGGCCTTCGTCATGCCGGACGCCGGATCAGGCGTTGGGCTTCTTGCCGTGGTTCGCGCCGTTCTTCTTACGGTCGCGACGCTTGCGGGCGCGCTTCGACATGTTCACTCCTCGTTGTCCTGGTGGCCACGGGCCTGGCGCGGGCGCCTGCCGGGCACGGGTCAGCCGGTCAAGTGTGTCATGCGGCCCCATTCTGGTTGGATGGGGTGGTCCGCAGGTGCGCAGGAGGGTGTCGATGGCTGAGATCAGAGCCGAGATGGTCGGCACCGCGCTGGAGATCCTCGCCCGGCCGGGCTCGGCGCTGGCCGCCGGGCAGACCGTGCTGGTGCTGGAGTCGATGAAGATGGAGCTGCCCGTGGTCGCCGCGGGGGCCGGCACGCTGGCCAGCCTCGCCGTCGCCAAGGGTGACCTCGTCCAGCAGGGTGACCTGCTCGGGGTGGTCGAGTAACCCCGTGTCCACGCTCGCGGATCTGCTCGCCGAGAACACCGGCCTCCCCGGTGAGGCGGCGGATCACCTCCAGACCGTCGTCGCCGAGTGGCAGCTGCTCGCCGACCTGTCCTTCGCCGACTTCCTGCTTTGGGTCCCGGTCACCGAAGACATGCAGGCCGACGGGGGCGACTTCGTCTGTGTCGCGCATGCGCGGCCGACGACGGCGCCCACCGCGCATCCCGAGGACGTTGTCGGCACGCGGTTCACCGTCGACGAGCACCCCGAGCTGGCCAAGGCCATGCGGGACGTGCGGATCAGCCGCGAGGAGGACCCGCACTGGTACCGCGACCTGCCGATGCGGCGGGAAGCGATCCCGGTGACGTTCCACCACGAGGTCATCGCCGTGCTGAGCCGCGAGACGAACCTGGCGGCGCCGCGCGTGCCGTCCCCGCTGGAGATCGCCTACCTCGGCAGCGCCGGCGACCTGTGCCAGATGATCGTGGACGGCACGTTCCCGCCCAGCGGGACCAATGCGACCGACACACACACTTCGCCGCGGGTCGGCGACGGCCTGATCCGGCTCGATCCGAGCGGGACCGTGGTCTTCGCCAGCCCCAACGGCCTGTCCGCGTACCACCGGATGGGCCACGAGTCCGATCTGGTCGGCACCCGGCTGGCGCCGTTGACCCGGTCGTTGATCCGCGACCCGTTCGACGCGACCGAGGTGTCGCACCGGATCATCGAGGCGCTGGACGGCAAGCCGTCGAGCCGCACGGAGGCGGACTCGCGGCGCGGCGCCGTCGTGCTGTTCCGCGCGCTGCCGCTGCGTCCGGCCGGGCAGGCGGCGGGCGCGCTGGTGCTGGTCCGGGACGTCACCGAGGTCAAGCGGCGCGACCGCGCGCTGCTGTCGAAGGACGCGACGATCCGCGAGATCCACCATCGGGTGAAGAACAACCTGCAGACCGTCGCGGCGCTGCTGCGGCTCCAGTCCCGGCGGACGTCGTCGGAGGAGGCGCGGCTCGCGCTGGCGGAGTCGGTGCGGCGCGTGACGTCGATCGCGCTGGTGCACGAAGCGCTCTCGATCTCCGTGGACGAGCGCGTCGACCTCGACAAGCTGCTGGACAACGTGCTGCCGATGGTCGGCGAGGTGGCGACAGCGGAATCGCACGTCGGGCTGTCGCGCAAGGGCTCGTTCGGGGTGGTGGTCGCCGAGATCGCGACCCCGCTGGTGATGGTGCTGGCCGAGCTGGTCCAGAACGCCATCGAGCACGCCTTCCCGGGCGGGCGCCAGGGCAAGGTCGAGCTGGTCGTGGAGCGCTCGGCGCGCTGGCTGGACGTCGCGATCCGCGACAACGGCCGCGGCCTGCCCGCGGGTTTCTCCCTCGAACGCTCCGACGGCCTTGGTCTCCAGATCGTCCGGACTCTGGTCGAGTCCGAGCTCCGCGGCTCGCTTTCGCTGCGCAAGGTTCAGCCGGACAAGGGCTCCACCCGCGTCTCGGGCACTGAAGCGGCGCTGCGCATCCCGCTCTCACGCCGCCTCTGACTCCGTGATGCCCTTCTGATCACGCGAGTTACGCGCCCAATCACGCGAAGTACGGCTTCAATCACGCGAGGTCCGTTTTTGGACACGATGAAGGCCCGGCACCTGCGGATGGTGCCGGGCCTTTCAGCGCATGCGGGAGGACTTTGTCAGTCCCGTGTGAGGTTCGACCGCACCCGTGGACGGGCGGTTTCACCTCGGTTGTTAGACTTGAGCTGGGTAGGTATCACCCCAGACGGCATGGGCACAAAAATGCCCGCCGGGTGAATTCCTCCAGCTCGGTACTACGGTGAAACTGTGTTGATCTAAAACTTAGGCGTTGGTACGGGTGCCAATGTGCGTACGGCGGCGCTTGAGAGCGCGTCGCTCGTCTTCGCTCATGCCGCCCCACACGCCCGCATCCTGTCCGCTGGCCAGAGCCCAGGCCAAGCAGTCGGAAGCGACGGTGCAGCGGTGGCACACGGCCTTCGCCTGACTAACCTGCGACAGAGCAGGACCGCTGGTTCCCACCGGGAAGAACAGCTCGGGGTCCTCGTCTCGGCAGGCCGCGTCGTGGCGCCAGTCCATGTTCGTGAGCTCCTTCATACGGCGCGGGGAAGAGCCGCGCCACAGTCGTCATGGCGGTCGTGTTTTTGGGTGCTTGTGAATGCTTTCACGAAGCACCGCTTTCGACAAGGGTTTCTTCAAGATCGGTGAGTCAGCTCACCCGGTCGAGCGGTGCCCTTGACCTGCGGTTTCTCTCCGAAACAGCCACCGAAAAGGAAGGCTGATGCGGTGAGTGGAGCTTCTGTGTCGACGAACGGCAGATTGCACTTTGCCGCAGGCGATCAGGTGCCCCGTCGTCACACGATTACTGTGAGTGCTTCGGGGACACTGAAGAACTCCACACGCGTCCGCTGGCCGACGAGGTCGCCGTCCACCTGGAAGTTTACCGGTTCAGCTGCGTCGATGCGGACCATCGGCAGGTCATCGTGACGCACGAGACGTCGCCCGCGTTGGTTGCTCTTCGTAGCCAAAGCTTGGCGTACATGCCTGAACACCGTGGGCAACGTCAGACCGTTCAACGCGAACAAGCCCAATCCCGTCTCGAACGAGCAACCCGGGTTGAGGTGCACCGACCGCTCGCCCAGGTAGCTCCACGGATCGGTGTTCGACACGAAAGCGGTCAGCACTTCGGTGGGTTCGTGACCGGGGATCCGCACGGTGAGCGCCGGCCGGCCCAGCGGCGGCCGGAAGTAGGAGCGGACGGCGGCCCGCATGTACAGCCCGGCGGTGGTCTGCTTGCCGCGGCGCTTGGCCACGCGGCCGACGACGTCGGCGTCCCAGCCCATGCCGGAGTTGAAGGTGAACCAGTGCCCGTCGGCCAGGCCGAGCCCCACCCGGCGAGAGCGGTCGTTCTCGAGCGCGTTCAGCAGCTGGTGGGTGGCCTCGACGGGATCCGCGGAGATGCCGAGGGCGCGCGCGAAGACGTTGGCCGAACCCCCGGGCACGACGCCGAGCGCGGGCACGTGCCCGATCTCCGCCGGGTCGCCGTCGGCATCGGCCAGCAGGCCGTTGACGACCTCGTTGACCGTGCCGTCGCCGCCGTGCGCCACGACCAGGTCGATCCCGTCGCGCGCCGCGGACCGGGCCACGGCCATCGCGTGGCCGCGGTAGTCGGTCTCGACGACGTCGAGCTTGACCTGGCTGGCGAGCGCGTGCGCCAGCACGTCCCGGCCACCGGCGGTGGTCGAGGTGGCCTGGGGATTCACGATGAGAATTGCGCGCACTACCGCAGAGTAGGTGACTTCCATCCGGTCGGAGAACCTTCCGGCGTCTCAAGTGACGGGAAGCTCAGCAGCACACAGCTCCCTCTGGGCAACACCTAGCGACCTCTGTGGCGGGCGGTCCTCCTTCACGCGCGAGTGTCCGCTCGTCGTGACAAGTGCACCCGGGCCGACCGCCCGCTCATCGACGACACCTTGATTTTCGAGGTCCGGACGGTCCGGGGAAAACGGCCGACCGGGTGGCATACCATCGAATGTGCTCACACACGGTGACTCGCCCAGGTCGAGTCCACTGTGCACCCGGGAAAAACTTTCGGAAGGCGCTCGCTGTGCCCCTCTCGCCCGCCCCTCGCGAGGTCCGCATCGCGGGCGCGCTCACGCTGCTTCCCTCGCTCGGGCTGCTGGTGTTCGGGGTGATCGTGCTGGTCGACGGGCTCCGGACGCCGACCCGGCCGGGCAACAACATCTACGTCGAGGCGGGCACGTTCATCGTGGTCGCGCTGGCCTTCCTGGCCGCGGCGGCCGGGTTGGTGCTGGGCCGGACCTGGGCGCGCTCGCCGGTCATGGTGATCGCGCTGATCGTGGTCGGCCTCGGCTGGTACCTCGCCGGTCCGTCCGGGCAGCCCGGCTGGGGCGTGCCGGTCGGCCTGCTCGGCGTCGCCGTGCTGGTGCTGCTGTTCCGCCAGCCGTCGCGGGCGTGGGCGCTCGGGCAGCACGAAGGCGAGTCCGAGGAGGAGGCCGCCGAGCGCGGCGGGCTCGCCGGGCGCCGGGCCGAGCGGGAACGACGTGACCACGACGCCTGAGATCGTGCCGGCCAACGAGGCGTCCTGGGAGGAGCTGCAGGCCGTCTTCGGGACACGCGGCGACCCCGCCCGGTGCCAGTGCCAATGGTTCAAGCACCCGGACTGGCGCTCCGTGCCGGCGAGCGAACACGCCGAGCAGCTGCGCGAACAGACCGGCTGCGGTCAACCCGGAGACCGCGCGACTTCGGGACTGGTGGCCTATCTGGACGGTGAGCCCGTCGGTTGGTGCGCCGTCGAGCCCAGGACGGCCTACTCGCGTATGCCGCGCATGCGCGTCCCGTGGACCGGCCGGAACGAGGACAAGACGGACGACGGCGTCTGGTCGGTGACCTGTTTCGTGGTCCGCAAGGGTTTCCGGCGCCGGGGCATCAGTTATGCGCTTGCGGCCGCGACAGTCGGCTTCGCGCGAGAGCGCGGCGCCCGCGCGATCGAGGGCTACCCGATCCTCACGCGGCCGGGGCAGGAGTTCACCTGGGGCGAGCTCTACGTCGGCACTCGCAGTGTCTTCGCCGCCGCCGGGTTCGCCGAGGTCAGCAGGCCGACGCCGCGACGGGCCGTGATGCGGATCGACTTCTAGGCCTGTGCGGCCAGCGCCTCCAGGGCGTCGTCGGTGAGGCGGTGGACCGTCCACTCGTCCATCGGGATCGCGCCGAGTGCCTTGTAGAACTCGGTGGCGGGATTCCAGTCCAGCACCGACCACTCGAGACGCGCGTAGCCGCGCTCGACGCATTCGGCGGCCAGGGCCGCCAGCAGCGCCTTGCCGAGGCCGGAACCGCGCTGACCGGGCTGGACGAACAGGTCCTCCAGGTAGATCCCGTGCGTGCCGCGCCAGGTGGAGAAGTTGAGGAACCAGATCGCGAAGCCGACGATCCGGCCGTCGGCCTCGGCGACGTGCCCGAACACCGCGGGCTGCTCGCCGAAGAGCGCGGTGTGCAGCTGCTCGGACGTCAGGTGGCATTCGCCGGGGGCGCGCTCGTACTCGGCCAGGTCGTAGGTGAGCCGGACGGCGGCGTCGACGTCCTCGGGCCGGATCCGGCGGACGCGGGGGTCGGGCTGCTTTTGATCAGGCACAGTCTTTTGATCAGGCACAGTCACGCCTCCAGCGCGGGGAGCAGGTTGAGGTGTTCGATCTGCGGCACGCCGCGCTCGTCGCCGAGCACCGCGATCCCGGACGCGTCGAGTCCGAAGTGGACGCCGGCGGTCGACGGCCTGCCGATCCACCGCGAGACGAGCACGCGGCTGAAGTGCCCGTGTCCCACCAGGATCACGTCACCGGAGTCGACCTCGCGACGGGCGCGTTCGAGGACCTTGTCGGCGCGGGAGGTGACGTCGTCCGCGCTCTCGCCGCCGGGGATCGGGTGGGTCCACACGGTCCAGCCCGGCACGGTCACGCGGATCTGCGGGGTGGTGATGCCCTCGTAGTCGCCGTAGTCCCACTCGGCGAGTTCCTCGGTGACCTCGTCGACGCGCAGGCCGGCGAGTTCCGCCGTGCGCAGCGCGCGCTGCCGCGGGCTGGAGATGACGAGCGCGGGCCCGCCGACCAGGGTGCGCAGCGTGGAGCCGGCTTTGCGGGCCTGTTCCTCGCCCGCCGGGGTCAGCGGGATGTCCGTTCGCCCGGTGTGCCGTCCGTTGACCGACCATTCGGTCTGGCCGTGCCGGAGGAGGAAGAGCCGATTCGCCACGCCGCCGAATATATCCGCGGTTTGCGCCGGGATGCCCGGTCTGCTTAGCTACTGAACAGTAGCTTAGTGCTGAGGAGTCCGACATGGCCGAGTCGTCGACGTTCGCGCTGTGGAACAAGCTGGTCGCGAAACCGGGCGGGAAACAGCTGTTCTCCGCCGCGATGTGCCTGCGTGTGCCCTACTTCCGCACGGTGGTGCCGTCGGTACGGGAGCTGCGCCCCGGCCACTGCGAGGTGACCGCGCCGAAGTGGTGGGGTGTTTACAACCACATCGGCACGTTCCACGCGATCGCGGCCTGCAACCTCGCCGAGATCGCGATGGGCATGCTCGCCGAGGCGACGATCCCGGCGACGCACCGCTGGCTGCCCAAGGGCATGAGCGTCGAGTACGTCGCGAAGGCCACGACGAGCCTGCGCGCGGTCGCTTCGCTGCCTTCGTTGCCGGACTTCGGTGACGAGGGTTTCGAGCTGCCAGTGCCGGTGACCATTTCGGACACGAGCGGCAAGCCCGTCGTCACCGGCACCATCACGATCTGGGTGACCCCGAAGAAGCGCGCGGCAGCTGCGGCGGGGTCGTGAGTGGATAACAGTGTTAGAACACTGTTATCCACTCACGACCACCCTGACCCCACTCGCCCGCAGCCACCCACCGACGGCAGCGCCAGCTTCGCGTCCACCACGCCGAAGTGGAACGTCGGCGGGTCCTGGGAGACGGTCGTCCGCGGGATCTCCGGGTCGTCGTGAACCACCGTGTGCAGCGGCGATGACCACGTCCCGATGGTGCAATCCTTGGGCAGCAACGGATGCCGGACAACCGCGTAGACGTCCAGCTCGCCCCGCCGCTCGTCGTTGCCCTGGAAGTTCGAGTAGCCCCCGTAACGCAGCTGGATCGTCGCGCCCGGCACGCCCGGGATCGACGCCGGCGCGTGGTGCAGCGCCCCGGACACCTCGGCCGCCTGGCCGCCGACACGTCCCTCGCTGAAGACCAGCCGCATCTCCCCGAGCGGGATCACCCGATCGTGGATCGTCAGTTTTCCCTGTGAGACAAAGGATTCACAGCGCCAGGTGCCCGGGTCGGCGCCGACGGGCGGCGCGGGGCATTCGCTGAAGTCGAACGAAGGAAGCGAGCCGGCGGACGCCGAAGATGGTAGGACCCCCAGAGTGGCCAAGGCGAGACCGGTGCCACATCAGGGATGTCACCCAGGGGACCCCGGAACGGACAGATCGGCCAGCGCCGTCACGAACGCGTCGCCGCGGCCGCCGAGTTTTGCGAAAAACGAAGCATCCGCAGTTTCGACGTCCTTGAGGGCGACGGCGACCAGCTCCAGACCTGCCGGCGTGACCCGCAGCCGCTTCGCGCGCGCGTCCGAAGGGTCGTCCGCCCGTTCCAGCAGCCCACGCTCGGCGAGTTTGCGGACGACTTGGCTGGTCATCATCGTGTCCGTGCCGGCTTGCTCGGCCAGCTGCCGCTGCGTGGGCGGTTCACCGGATCGGGTGAGCCACCACGTCGTGGTCAGCAGGACGAACTGGACGTGCGTGAGCTCGTGCGGCGCCAGCGCGGCGCGCATCACGCGTTGCCAGGCCAGCGTCACCCGCCAGAGCAGGAAGCCGGGGCTGCGGTCCGGGCCGGGCAGGCTGGACTCCGGGGCGGTCATACCCGTGAGGATGCCTCAGCCAGGCGGGCCAGCGCGCGCATGGCGTCCGGGGTGTCCGACGTGACCCGCGGGCCGAGCTCCTCCGGGCCGTCGATCCGCACCCGGTAGGTGATCCGGGTGCCGCCGTCGACCTCCTCGAGGACGTGCTCGAAGCGCAGCAGCGCGTCCTCCAGCCGGGTCTCGTCGGTGAAACTCCGGCCGGGGGTGACCTCGACCAGCGTGAACGGGATCGGCGGCAGCCCGTCGATGACCATCGTGCCGGAGCTGCCGGCCACGAACTCGCCGTCGAGAGCGACCGACTTGACCGCGAGGTCCCACTCGGGCCAGCGGGCGGTCTCCGCCCAGAGTGGCCAGACCGCGTCCGCGGGCGCCGTGGTCGTCTCGCTGTGTTCGAACTCGTAAAGTGCCATGCGAGCAGACTATATGCGCGCTTACTAAATAGGCAAGAGGTCTCGCGGGAGTTCCGCGAGACGGGGGCTAGTGAGTGCGCAGCTTCTCGTAGTACTTGACGCAGTCGTCGTACATCGGGAGCAGGCCGGACTCGCGGGCTTCCGCCAGCGTCGGCGCCGCGGTGTCCTTCTCCGAGAGGATCGGCGCGATGTCCACGGGCCACGGCAGGTCGAGCTGCGGGTCGATCGGGGTGATGCCGTGCTCGCCGTCCGGGTTGTAGGACTCCGAGCACAGGTACGCCATCACTGTGTCGTCCTCGAGCGCGATGAACCCGTGGCCGAGGCCCTCGGCCACGTAGATCGCGCGGAAGTCGGTCGAGTCGAGGCGCGCGGCGTCCCACTGGCCGAAGGTCGGCGAGCCGACCCGCAGGTCGACCACGACGTCGAGCAGCGCGCCCCGCGGGCAGTAGATGTACTTGGCCTGGCCGGGCGGGGTGTCGGCGAAGTGGATGCCGCGGATCGCGCCGCGCCGCGACACGCTGTGGTTCGTCTGGGCCAGGCGCAGCGGATGGCCCACCGCTTCGCGGACGGCGGCCTCTTGGAAGGGTGCCACGAACAGCCCGCGCTCGTCGGGGAAGACGCGGGGCGTGAACTCGAAGGCGTCGGGGACGCTCAGCCGACGGAATTGCATTCCGTCACCTTATCGGGCGCTTTGAAAACCGGACGGACGTCTTGGGAAATGTTCTCCTGGACGGCGGAATCGCGCTCCCTGTGTGAGATCAGCCGCACCTAGGGGTCGCACTCGGCGATGGGCCTGCCACAATGAACGAACCGCTGCGTCCGCAGTCATCGCCACACCCACGGCACCGATGGCCGCCAGGACGCTTCGCCGACAGGCCGGCGCTACCGCGCTGGGCTGCCGTGTCGGAGGACAAGTTCCACTGGTGGCAGGCCACTTCCGGCCCGCCTTCGTGGTCCCCCGCTCGCAGTCCCAGGAGAAAGACCAAAGTGACCCAGACTCATCCTTTGAGTTCCGCCATTCCCGCCCAGGGAACGGAAAAGACGACAGGAAATCCCATGACCTACCCCGCCGGTGGTGTCGCGCCGGTCACCGATGACGAGATCTTTATCGGTCATGAAGGCGGCAAGCTTTCGGTGGCGCCCGTGCGGCCGATCTCCGACCCGCGTGACCTTTCGATCGCGTACACGCCGGGTGTGGCGAAGGTGAGCCGGGCGATCGCCGAGGATGCGGCCAAGGCGAAGCGGTACACGTGGGCGGACAGGCTGGTCGTGGTGGTCAGCGACGGCACCGCGGTGCTCGGCCTCGGCGACATCGGCGCGAGCGCGTCGCTGCCGGTCATGGAGGGCAAGTCGGTCCTGTTCAAGACCTTCGGCGGGCTCGACTCGATCCCGCTGGTGCTGGACACCACCGACGTCGACGAGATCGTCGAGACGCTGGTGCGGCTGCGGCCTTCGTACGGTGCGGTGAACCTCGAGGACGTCTCCGCGCCCCGGTGCTTCGAGCTGGAGGACAAGCTCAAGGAAGCGCTGGACTGCCCGGTCATGCACGACGACCAGCACGGCACGGCGATCGTGACGCTGGCCGCGCTGCGCGGCGCGAACCTGGTGCTCGACCGGGCCATCGCCGACCAGCGCGTGGTCGTCTCCGGAGCCGGCGCGGCGGGTGTGGCCTGCGCCAAGATCCTCCAGGAGGCCGGCATCGGCGACGTCACGGTTCTCGACTCGCGCGGCATCATCCACTCCGGCCGGGACGGCCTGAACCCGGTCAAGGCTCGCCTCGCGGAGACGACGAACAAGGCGGGCCTTCGCGGCGGTCTGGCCGAGGCGCTGGAAGGCGCCGACGTGTTCCTCGGCCTGTCCGGGGCGACCATCGACGAGTCGCTGCTCGGCCGGATGGCCGGTGGCGGCATCGTGTTCGCACTGTCCAACCCGGACCCGGAAGTTCACCCGGACGTGGCGGCGCGGTACGCCTCGATCGTGGCGACCGGGCGCAGCGACTTCCCGAACCAGATCAACAACGTGCTGGCGTTCCCCGGCGTCTTCCGCGGCGCGCTCGACTCCGGCGCGCGGGCGATCACGGAGAACATGAAGCTGGCCGCCGCCGAGGCGATCGTTTCGGTCGCGATGGACGACCTGGGCGCGGACCGCATCGTCCCGAGCCCGCTCGACCCGCGCGTCGCCCCCGAGGTGGCCGCGGCCGTCGCCAAGGCCGCCGAGGCCGACGGCGTCACCGGGTAGCTTGGTTCTCCTCGGCTCCCCAGATGTAATGAACGGTCCTTTCCTTACAAAATCTGTAAGGAAAGGACCGCTCATTACATCTGGGGTCAGCTGCCCAGCAGCTCCGGCAGGCGGTGGCGGGGGACATCCACCAGGCGCAGGTCCTGAAGGTCGGAAGGCACGTCGAGGGAGACGTTCGCCAGCCGGGCGTGGGCGCGGGTGAGGATCTCGTCGGGGTGCGCCACGCTGTCCGCCACGACGACCGCGCTCCGGTTGTCCGGGGTGCTGCGCAGGAACCGCAGGGCGTACTTCCTCCCGATCAGCGCGGTCAACGCCGTCTGGGCGGCCTCGCTGGCGAGGTCCGGGTGGGAGTTCGGGACCAGCAGTGCCAGGCGGCGCGCGTTCGTGCCCAGCAGTGTCCGGAGCAGCCACGGGCCGGGATCGGCGGAGAGGTCCATCGCGACGGCATCGCCCTCGGGGCCCGAGATCGACCAGTCGACCGGTCTGGATTCCAGCGACAGCCCGTCCGCGACGGCGATCTCGTGCAGCTTGTCCAGTAGCGCCGGTTTCGTGCCGCTCGCCTCCACCGACTGCGGCCCGTGCGTGTAGATCGCCGACTTTCCCTTGCCCCCGCGCATCTTCTTCGACTTCGCCGTCGGCTGGCAGACGTACAGGTCGGCCGCGCTGCCGATGGCCTGCGCGCCGAAGTACCGGTTGAAGTCCGGCAGGATCGCCTCGAACGTCAGCCCGAGCGTGGCCAGCGAACGCTGCACCTGCGCGCCCAGCGCCGGGTGCCGCGGGCTGTAGCCGTACGCGAACAACAGTCGTCCCTCGCTCGGCTCGCGCAGCGCCTGGAGCCCGCGCGCGGCGAAGAGTCCCATGCCTTCGGACGTGTAGGGCGGGTCGCTGAACACCAGGTCGGCGCGTCCGGCAAAGGCGGGCGGCAGGCCGACCCGCAGGTCGGCGTGCGCGGTGCGGATCGTGCGCTCACCGCGTTCGTCCAGGTAGGACAGCACGCGCTCGTCGAGGTCGACGACGGTCAGGTCGGCCGAGGGCGCGATCGCCCGAACCGCCAGCGACGTCAGGTCGTGGTCGCCGAGGAACAGTACGGACGACGAGGCGAGGTCGTAGCGCGCGTCGAGCCACAACGCCCGCCGCAGCACCGTTTCCGGGGTCGCCTGGACGTGGTCGAGCGCGGCCAGCGGCGGCGGTACCTCGGCCACCCACTCACCGATCCTGGCCAGGAGCTTGTCGTGCGCGGCGACGGCGGCGTCGAGCGGGTCGGCGTGGTGAGTGAGGTGGTAGCGCTCGTAGGAAGCGGCCAGGCCGGGCTTGATGCGGACGCGCTCGCCGTCGCGCTCGAGGTCGTCACCGAGCGCGGTGAGGACGTCCTCCACGCTGCGGCGCGGCGCGGCGCTCAGCCGGACGAGCTCAGCGAGGTCGTGTGGACCGGTCCGGAGCAGGGCTATCACCTGGTACAGCGGGCGGACGCCGACACCGTGCGCGGCGAGGACGTCGTCGAGTGCGCTCACGGGGGACGAGCCTAGTCACCGCTCTGTGGAACATTGTGCCAAGGATCGTGGTTTGGGCTACGGTCGGTGACACCGGACTTGGGGAGTGGCTGTGACCATCGAATTCCGTGAGGTGACCAAGCAGTATCCCGATGGGACGGTCGCCGTGAACAAGCTGAGCCTCACGGTCGAGGACGGCACCATCACGGTGTTCGTCGGGCCGTCCGGCTGCGGCAAGACGACGTCGCTGCGGATGATCAACCGGATGGTCGAGCCCACGTCGGGACAAGTACTCCTCGACGGCAAGGACGTCAGCGAGGGCGACCCCGCGCTGCTGCGGCGCGGCATCGGCTACGTCATCCAGCACGCCGGGCTCTTTCCACATAGGACGGTCCTGGACAACGTCGCGACCGTGCCGCTGCTGTCCGGCTGGGACAAGGGCAAGGCGCGCAAGCGGGCTGCGGAGCTGTTGGAGACCGTCGGGCTGCCCGTGGAGCTCGGGAAGCGCTACCCGGCCCAGCTTTCCGGCGGCCAGCAGCAGCGCGTCGGGGTCGCGCGCGCGTTGGCCGCAGACTCGCCGGTGCTGCTGATGGACGAGCCGTTTTCCGCCGTCGACCCGATCGTGCGCGAGGAGCTGCAGGACGAGCTGCTGCGGCTGCAGTCGCAGCTGGGCAAGACGATCGTGTTCGTCACCCACGACATCGACGAGGCGGTGCGGCTCGGCGACAAGATCGCGGTGCTGCGCGTCGGCGGGGTGCTGGCGCAGTACGGCACGCCCTCGGACGTGCTGCGGCACCCGGTGGACGACTTCGTCGCGTCCTTCGTGGGCAAGGATCGCGGCTACCGCGGGCTTTCGTTCCTGGCCGCCGACGGGGTCGAGGTCAAGGACGTCGAGCTGATCGAGCTGGGCAGCTCGGTATCCACTTCGGACTCTTGGCGGCTCGCCGTGAACAGCGAGAAGCAACCACGGGGCTGGCTGCCACCGGGGTCCACAGTGGAGGGACCGTTGACCAGTCCGCAGCTGGTGGCGGGCGGATCGCTGTGGGTGCAAGGCACCCCGATCCGTGGCGCGCTCGACGCGGCGCTGTCTTCCCCGGCCAGTCTCGGGGTGGTGGTCGACGACGAGCACCGCGTCGTCGGCGTGGTCGTCGCACGCCAGGTGCTCGAGGTGATCGAGGCAACGCCGCAGGCGTCATGAACTTCTTTGACGAGCTAGGCCGGTACCTGAGCAGCGCGAACAACCGCGTGCAGATCCTGGGTGACCTCGGCGACCACGTCTATCTCGCGTTGCTGCCGCTGGTGCTCGGGATCGTGCTCGCGATCCTGCTCGGCTGGCTCGGGCATCGCTGGCGTCCCGTGCGTTCGGTGCTGATGGTGCTGGCGAACCTGCTGTACACGATCCCGTCGCTGGCACTGTTCGTGGTCATCCCCGGCCTGATCGGGTCGAAGATCCTCGACAGCATCAACGTCGTGGTGGCGCTGACGATCTACACGACCGCGCTGCTCGTCCGGCCGGTGCTCGACGCGCTGGACGCGGTGCCGGCGCCGGTCATCGCGGCGGCGACAGCGGTCGGGTACCGGCCCGCGCGGCGCTTCCTGGCCGTGGAGCTGCCGTTGTCCGTACCGGTGCTCGCGGCCGGGGTGCGGGTGGCGAGCGTGTCCAACGTTTCGCTGGTGAGCGTGGGCGCGCTGATCGGCACCGGCGGGCTCGGCGTGCTGTTCACCGACGGCTTCCAGCGTGAGTACTTCTCGCCGATCGTGGTCGGCATCGTGCTGACACTGGTGCTCGCCCTGGTCGTCGACCTGCTGCTGGTGGGGCTGCGAAACCTGCTGACGCCTTGGGAGCGCGCATGATCGGCGACCTGTTCGCGTGGTTCGGGGACCCGGCGCACTGGTCGGGCCCGGACGGTGTGCCCCAGCGGCTGCTGGAACATCTGGGCTATGTCGCGCTGTCACTGGTGATCGCGCTGGTCATCGCCGTCCCGTTAGGACTGTTCGTCGGCCACACTGGACGCGGCGGCGTGGCGCTTGTGAGTGTGGGCAACGCGATCCGCGCGCTGCCGACGCTCGGGTTGGTGACATTCCTGTTCCTGCTCTTCACCGAGAGCGTCACATCGACGATCATCGGCTTGGTCGTGCTGGCGGTGCCGCCGATCTTGGCCGGGACGTACGCGGGCCTGCAGGCGACCGACCACGGTGTCGTCGATGCCGCGGAGGGCGTCGGAATGACCGGCTGGCAACGGCTTTGGCAGGTCGAGGTGCCGATCTCGCTGCCGCTGGTGCTGGGCGGGATCCGCAACGCCGTGCTGCAGCTCGTCGCCACGGCTGCCGTCGCCGCGTACGTCGGACCCGGTGGCCTAGGCCGGTTCCTACTGGACGGACTGGCCATTTTGGACTATTC
>Ga0307507_10006481_pt1 | contig 17944 bp, 24 predicted proteins | sample 7_EM_MG_FD_207223 | JGI IMG/M metagenome (GOLD analysis project Ga0307507, IMG submission 207223) | Populus trichocarpa ectomycorrhiza microbial communities from riparian zone in the Pacific Northwest, United States - 7_EM | ecosystem: Host-associated > Plants > Roots > Unclassified | place... | reverse complement strand
GCGGGGGGGGGGGGGGGGCCATGATCTCATTTGCGCGATTTTGTTTTGACATCGGTACCTGAAGATGGAGGTAGGGTAGGGTTGGATATCACAAGTATAGAAGATGAATCGAGAGGAAATTGAAGGGGAACGCACGGAATCTAGCGATCTGTCGGGTTTATATCATTTCTTCCCTCCCTCCATATACAGCACCCTATCGGGTTGTTGTTTCGGTTTGGTTCGGCTTGGTTTTGGTCTGGTTTGCGGAAGGGGTTGTTCATCGAACGATTTGAATAGTCTCGCGGGATGTATATATATATATCTTCCGTATAGTGGGAGAGTGAGTGGGGCGGAGATTCCTCATGTTTGGCTTACGGTACCGGTACTTTGCCATACACACCCCACACAAAACACTACATCCACGATGCAGCAATATATCTACTACCTTCAAGAACCCAGAAGGATGAAAAGAAAGGAAAATAAAGTCCGATGACAACCTCTCGAGTGCAATAACGATGATGCGGCACCACCCAAACCATCTTACAAAAATGATCTGATCGGATACAGATTCTTTATAATAGCGTTCGATAGATTTATGCATCAGAGCACTACTCGTACTTGAGTATACTTATTTGCTTATAACCTCTTTTGTGTATTCCTCTCCCGAGCTAGCACAGTTACCTAAGGTTTAAAAAAATTAAAAAAACCAGCGCCAATCCCAGACCCAACGATCCGATGAAACGAAACAAATGGGCCACTGGCCCTCACTTCCCTCCAACGCCCAGTACCAGTATGATACTATAGAAAAAAACTCAAATATAAACATGATGGGTAGACGGTGTATGATATGAAGAAAAAAATATCTCAAATGAAGGTATCGGAATAGTGAAAATAGTTAAAACTACTATAGTTGGTGAGAAATTTCAATTCTTATTTCTCTCCCTCTCACCCCCGTTCCCGAAATATGCCAAGCGAATTTGTATAGGAACAAAAAAAAAAAGTATAGTTTATCCACAAGTGCCCTAAAACCGGACCCATACCATAAAATATTACCAACTCCGATTCCAGCCCAAGATTGGTTTGGTTCATCGCCGATAGCCACTGCTACAAGCAAAACCCTATTAATCCGGGCACACGAGGAATAAGTAAAACCAGAGTCGGAAGAAAGAAGCTGGAGGTAAAAAAAAAAAAAAAAAGCCACCCTGCAGAAACAAAACTACCACGTCATTATCGTAACAAGCAACCGAACCCACCAACCAGATAATCCTCGATGGCCATGTGAAAAGGATAAGAATCCGGCCACGAGAATCGCAAAGCAAAAAATAGCTCAAGGAAACATGAGAACGAAATCAGAATGCAAAAATGTGAACAAAGAACTAAAAAAATGAAAGTGAAAAAAAAAAAATAGGAATCACTGTCTAAAAAGAAAAAGATACAGAAAATCACCCAAACAGTAAAGAAAAGAATGATCGTAAATAAAAGAAGAGTAAAAGGAAGGGTACGAAGAGAAAACCGAGAAAATAGCACTACCAGTGAAGAAGAAACCCCAACCCTATGATCCATTTTCCTTTTCCATCATAAAACAAATGAATACTGAACAATACTCGAACCAGTCAGACTGATGAGAACAGGGAAAACTGCATCCCTTCGAAGGAATTAAAGAAAGAAGTAAACGCAACCCATCTTCCCTTTTAACATATAGTTCAAGAAAAGACAAAAGGAAAACAAAGTACAGGTATGTCCGGCAGATATAAAAACAAGAATACTGAAGTTAGCGAAAAGCCGGGACAAACAGGAAACAAGAAAACGCAAAAAAAAAAAATAAAGCATGCATCCATTGTCTCTAGCGGTTGACGATCAGAAAGACCAACTTTTATATAGTGAAGTTCGCCAGGAAGAAATATTTTTGAAGCAATCACCAAACCATGCAAACCAAGCGAAAAGGAAAAAGGAAAGGAAAATGGACTCAGGCAGTGACGGGTTGGCAAAAGTTCGCCATCATGTACCCATCAGGTCTCTGACAAACAGAACAGCCACAGGGATGTCCACCAGGCCAAGTACGGTGAGAGTGATGATAATTCGATAATGCCGGAAGCTGATATGTGGATGATCGGGTATGAGGCGCAAAAGCACCAGGCCACCCATAAGCATATCCCTCAGGAGTTGTCGGGCCAGTCTCCGGGGCCGATGGAGGGGAATATTCTCCGGGGTTCATATACCAGTAAGAGCCCTCAGGCTGAGATTGCTGAGGACGAGGTAGGTGCAAGGCCGGATCATTCAATACACTCAAGGGGTGGTAGGCCTGTGAAGGCGGGTACAAGGGTGAGAATGCTGTCGACTCGGCGCGGTGGTGACGAATATTAGTGTTGATGGGTGCAAGCGCCGGAATAGCCGCCTTTGTCCCGTTTTTCCTAACCCATGTTTCCCACATTGTAGTGTACTGACTGAACCCTTTCGTCCCCTCCGGGTCGACATGCAAATCCCACCCAATCTCCTTCAACCAATCCTTTTCCAAAGTGTTGAGCTCATTCACAGGGAGGCCTGTGACTTCAGACCAAGACTTGTTCTGGAAGGTGTTATCATCCAGAAACTTGCTTGCGAGTAGAAGAGCGATAGTAATCATCCGATACACGTGATCATGCCGCGATGCGGTAGGGATAGGCTTGGTCATCCGTCTCTGCAGATACACCAGACCAAGTAAAATGGTGGAACTTGGCAATCTGGTTGAAGATAAAATTTGCAGAACAAATTTACGAAACTGCTGAGGTAGTGCACGGTCAGAAACCGAACGCTGATAAACACTACAAGTAACGTTAGTCAAAGAACAAAATATGAATCAAGGGATCCTCAAATACTAACAGTTGTTGAGCCATAACCCCAACAAATTCCGTCATCTCCTCCATGTCATAGTCTAAGTGCGCAGATACCCCACCAACTGGTTTCTCCTCAGGTTGATGAACAGGTTGCTCCTGCTTTCTCGGCTCCTGTCTGTGGCGATAGGATTCCTCGAGAGGCGGCAATTCCAATCGCCGGCCAGATGGTACAGGCATTGGCAGTGACAATGTCGGCACAGGAAAGTACCGACCAGCAGGGTGGGTCAAACCAGGTGGTGGTAGACCGGAATAATTGCCCTGTTGTTGCGAAACAGGGTATGATTGTCCAGGAACATGTGAATACGAAGGCATCTGCTTCCGGCCATACGTTTCCATGGGATTAGAGTCATAGATGGTACCTTTCTCAGACATCGCCAGCCCCTGCGAGCTCATTGCGAACTGATGGGAGTTGAGCTGAATGCCCCCATTGCAGCCGCCATAGGGCGGAAGATAATCAGGAGGGGTGAGTGGGAGGCGAGATTGTGGAGTAAACATGCAGGGCATGGTAAGATTCGAAGTCTTGGTGTGGCAGAAAGAAGCCGCGCGGTCGAGAGTACGCCGACTTTCAAGAATCAACATAATCTCGTTAGCCATCTCCCGCTCGAAATTGGCGGGGCGAATCATCTAGCTAGATAACTCCAGGACAGCCTTCTGTCTTCAACTACTCACCAGTCTTTTCCTCCTTCCTTCACTAAGAATACGTAAACTACGACGGATCGTAGGAACACGGACTAAGTTTGCGGTGTAAAACCTAAACTCGATTGCCCATCCAAGAACGCGGCTATTGAATATCGCGGAGCTGGGATGGCAGTGCTTTCAAACCGAAAGAAAAGTCCGATGTTTATCGTGAGGCGACCAGCAGGACGTAGATAACTGCTGACGAATATCAAAATGCTAAATCTTCCAGGGGCGTTTTTCAATGTTGAAATAAAAGGCTTTCGGGATGAGGAAGTTAGAATTCAAAAAAAAAAAAAGATAGAGAAAGGAAAGGGTAAAGTGGATGTGCGAGCGCCGGAGTGCGAAGACGAAATGCTAAGTTAATAGGTCCGCGATTCGCTGTGTTCTGAGGAAAATCTATCGACAAGATGGAGCAGAGACGGGATGATGTTCGTGGCGCTGATTATCAAAACCAAAGAAAAGTCGTGACGGGGAGTGAAGAAAAGCCGATGGTATCCAGCAACGTGAATGTGACGACGCCCCGGAAAAAGACGTAAAGAAGAACCGTAAGTATGTCCGAGGGGGATAGTTGATTACCGGTAGTCGAGAGCGAGAGAGAAACCTTTGATCGTGCCTGTGATGTTGTTGCTGTTTACTTTTCTGCCGCCGGGGATCTCTTTCAATACTCCAACCGACCGTCAAGTGGGAAGGAGAAGAGGTTGTGTGAGAGGTTGGGGGTTGTGGAACGGTTTTTATTATTCGAGGAAGGGCTGGCAGGCAAGCGGATCCTGGCAGGGGCAATGATTCGACGCCGCAAGTTGTAAGATTTTCCCCCTACTCACAACAACCCAAATCAAGCAGACTTATTCAATGAAGAATACCGTCCGATAACTATTTTTTTCTTCTCTTTTACTGAAAGGGAAAAGGCTGAGAAGGGAAAAAAAGAAAAAAACAAGGAAAAGGGAAATCCTTTTACTTTTTGGTTTTTTCTTTTGATGATTGGAAGAGAGAAGGAGAAAGGTTGAGAGAGAGGGAGAGGGAGAGAGAGAGAGGGAAGCGAGAGAGAGAGGAAGGGGCTCAGAATGAGAAAAAGAATGAAGCCGAAATTGGAACAGGGGCCGGCACGAACAAGAGAGTGGCAGCGAGGGAGAAAGAGGGAAAGAGAAGGGAGAAGGGAGAAGAGGCAGGCAGGGAAGGGAGGAAGAAGGGGAAAGCGAGAAGCGTTGCGTTGCAGTGCAACTTGCAAGGGCCAGTTGTGGGCGTGAGGCAACGAGAGAGGAGGAAGAACGCGCGATGGGGGACGGAGCAGCAGCGCCGACCGGAGATGTCAAGTTTTTTATTTCTATTTTTTCCTTCTTCCTCTTCTCAGGAAGGAATAAAAAAGAAACTGATGACTTGAACTTTCTGACCGTTTGACCGTGGTGGTGTATCGCACCCAAACGTCCGGTCTACCCAAAAGGAGACTCGAATTTACAAGTCTTTCTCAACAGTGGATTTAGTGAAACTTAGCCTCCCCGTTCGACTTTGATATGCTTGTGACCATAGGTAAAATAAATTCTGCTCCATCCATCCTTCTCCATTTCTCCATTATCCGGGACTAGACAAGAAAGAGAGGAAAAAATTTAAAAATTTATCCTGCTTGCTTGGTGAGGAAGGTGTACGAGTACCGGTATGATACTGTAACTGTATCGTACCGGGAGCATTATGGCAGTCTGTTATGGGAGTGGCCTCCTTCCTCTCCCTTGGTACAGTAATCCACCATGCCCACCATCCCTCCTCCTCCTCCCTAGTTCATTTGCCCATTCACCACCACCACCTTCTCTTCCTCGCCTTTCACGGTACAAGTATATACTCGTACATGCTTGCACTAAACCATCTGTCCGACCCACTGACACTGACACTGACCGCTGCTTGCTACTGCCATTCCCAGTCAAAAAGTCACCCAGTCACTTTTATTTATTTTTTCCCCCTCCTCTCTCTCGGAGTCTCTCCATCCTTCCCCCCTTTCCTACCACACTCATGCCCTCATTCACTCAATCACCCATCCCTCCATACAACTCCACTCCTCCGCTCCTAACCTCATGCTGGTGCTTCCTGCTGCGGGTTCTTCACTGCTTTTCGTGCTTCCCAGTCCAAGCTCGCTGATGGGCACCACCAGGGAATGGGGGGGGGGGTTACTGCCACACAAACAACCACTCAAATCTATTCCTCGCCCTCCCTAACCCCTCTCTCCCTGCTTGCCATCCAAACCAACTCTTTCCTCTTTTGGAACAAAATATTCTGCGATGATGTCTTGGCTCACCTAGTCTGCAGCTTTCGCCCCCTTTCTGTCAATTGTTTCTGCCCATCCACGCACACCTGCCACTCACGCTTCTTGTTCCTCTGCATGACAAGGATTTTCCCGCCCGACTTGGTGAGTGAAAGAAAAGAAGGAAAAACGAACGAACGGAAAGGAAGAGAGAGAGAGAGAGAAGAAGAAAAAAAGCGAGTGAAAGCATGGTTCAATCCGAGCCCATGACCCATTCAGCCAGTCAAACCCATTCTCCATCCTTTCCCCTCTCTTCCAATGACTGGAGTCTTCCTTGCCACCCACACCCCGTCGGACACTACGGGGCAGTGGATGAACCTGTACGAGTATCGAGATTTTTTTTTTTTATCTGTCCTTGTCAAGGGCCTGTATGTAATGCCAATCCTATCGGACTCAAGCTCAAACGGCTGTTCGGCAATTGTATTGGCTAGTTCCTTCTCACTTCCCCCTCCTTTTCTTTCCCGTTCCTTCTCGTTTATTTCCTCCTCCATACTTGCACTTCCTTTATTGGTAAACCTCTAACCAGGTCTAAACGCTTCTGCCTAGCACTCACTTTTCCACCTTTGCCCACAATTTCTCACCTTCAACAATTATGATAGCGCTTCGCCTTAGCTCCATGTTCTTCAGCTTGACGACTTCTGTTTTTTGTCTGCTTTTTCTTCCTCTTCCTTCCTGGCAGCGCTAATCAGCGAACGACAACATGGTTACCGACAAAACCGATACAAGTGTGATTGTACCAGCTCCGGTATTCTGTTCGCACAGTCTTTGATCGTCCATCCATCCATCCATCGTCAGCGAAAATCCCGAACATGGGAGGAATCAAAAATTAGCCCTCACTTTTAATAACCTTCCCCCACACCCTCCAATGCATCTATCTATTGTATGTCTTCGTTCTCCTTCGGTCTTTGCAGCTTAATATTTCCCCAAGAAATCTGCAATAACAAACAAACCATGGCAAACATCGAGCTGGTCACCCTCCCTGACTGTATGACGCTTCCAATAAGAAATTATGACACCTCCCGGCGAAGAGAGGAAAGGAGAACGTGTGCTGACCGTGGCAAAACGAACGGCCGAACGAACGACTCCTGCACTCGCTCCGTCTGTCCCAGAGTGACCGAGATTTGATCTGAAAAGAAACATGCAGCTTCTATTTTATTTTTTTCCCTTTTAGTTTTTCTTTTTTGTTGCTTCCCTAATGACCCATCCGCCTTGGCTTCTGGACCAATAAATGCAGGTGAAGCAAACCAGACCTTGGCCACTCAAGGGAAGCACACGCCCAGGCGGCCCATCGTTTCTGTCGTTCTTGCTTCCGTCATCCAGCTTCCTCCAAAGTAAGAAACTGGAAACTGTGGAACTGTGGGGCCCCCAGACCGGCTCCCCCTCACTCTGCTTTAGAAACCAAGTGTGCATCAGCCCAAGCCCGGCTCATCCCCAATAACCAGCTGGCTTGCAATCATACTGCTTGAGGTTAAAGCCAAAGCAACATCCTGCATAAGAATTTTTTTTTTTCATTCTTAATTCTCTTCTCAAATTCCTTTTAGCCACGACCCACCGACAAGGTGAAAGTTTCTATCTTGACCTTTTTGACGAGCACGGTCGGTGCGGTGCCGGGCGGCAGAAATCGACCCTCATCATGACCAACCGACCCAACAGCAGTAAAAAGATTTTTTCGGAGAGAACTCTCAAAACTGGCTCCACTTTGATTTCTCTGTGCTCCGTTTTTTGATAAAGTTAGCCTCCCGAAAAAAAAGTGAACATACAAATTTATGCCAAGGTGCTACTTTTGTACTGCATGTCGCAAAAAAAAAAAAGAGCCGGGTGGGGGGGTTGGTTTTTGGCGTCCGGCACTGCCAATACAGCAGGCAGGGAGGAAGACAAACCAAAGGACATCCGTTAAAACCGCCAGAGCATAGTAGGACAAAAAAACGAGCAATTGTGCGTGTCTCTCAGACTCATTCATCACGTGCTGTCCAAAGTCTATCATCATCGTTGGATCTGGTATCGTGTCCTTGGAAGAGAGACAGGCCGAGAGAGGAGGAAAGATATCGACACTTGTTCATAAGGTCTACAGGAGGGAAAAAACCGGGGCAAAGGATCGACAAGATCCTAGGGGCAGTGAGCAGACAGTCAGTATAAAATTTAATGGAAAATAATGAGTTCTAGCAGATACAAGTAACTTGGAGCTGATGCCGAACACATCGTCTTGCCAACACCAAGATATCCCAAGCCAATAACTAAAAATTACCCCCAGAACAAATTGACCTTACGGAGACTGCTTAAAGCCCTCAGAATCTTCGAGAATCATGTTCTTGAGAAAATTGAACACTGATACAGCTGGTCTACAATCCTGTGTTTCTTTTTTTCTACTAGTTTCTATGATACTAGTAAGGGGCTTATTCACTGCTCGATTCTTCGGCACAACTAGTTTTCTATTTTTTATTTTTACTTTCATCCTACCCATCATACGTACTCGAGTATGATACTTGTACTACGTGACGTTTGCAAAACGGACTGTTCTTGCCTAGAGCCAAAAATTAATCAGAGCCTCAGAATTTTAGTTCGCATGCAACAGCAGTCCGTTTTCCCAGCGTCACCACATTACTGTACAAGTACCGCTACAGTCTTATCATCGATTCCGAAAACGTCGTCAGGGTCTTTCTTTTTTCTTTTCTTTTCTTTCTTTCTTTTTTTTTTTGAACGCAATTTCATACCTTCCCTCTTTTAGCTAATAAATTTTTTGCCTCTCCCAGTGAGGGAACCAATCCGGACATCCAGTAGCGTCAGTACAAAACCGACAAACTGACGACTTTTGGGGAAACAACACTCGCTCGTGTGGCCGAGTTGAAGTTTGACGCTGGAGATAGAAATTGATTACCGGTGGTTGGCCAATCAGGTATGTAACGGGATCTCCAGCATCTCTGGTCTCTGCTTGGCTCGTGAATCAAGGTCGCCATAGCGCCCATGGCCAACCCAGCGGCGCGAGTAAGATACAATACGAGCACAAGTACAGTAACCGCCCACAAAGAAACTGGGGGAAATCCCCAGAGCAGGGTAACAAAGAAATTACTGATCCTTGTTTGTCACCCATGTTTCGTCATTGGTATAATACGTATGATAGGATCAAGGCTGCACTCGAGCGCTGGTTTTCCTACGGTCATATCAGGAACCGATATTTGAAGTCCTGGCTGGGATATTTTTAACAAAATTAACTACATATTATTTTCTAAAAGTGTCATTTACAAGGACTTTTGTGCTTATATACATCTCCAACTTAGCTTTTACATATCTACAGCCAACTGCATTTACCCCTCCTACTTATGGTCTGTGACAAGTGAAACTAGTTAAGAATAAGCTTTAAATATTATATCCTGACTCCTATTACCTAAAGTGTCTTCTCAGTCAGGATCAAAGGAGATAAAATATGCAATTACTCTAGACTGAAAGCTGCTTAACTCAAAGCCTCTAAGTCCTCTAGCCAGTTCTGTGGTGGAGATGGGGGAGACTATGTATGTACTCGAGTATTTAGCTCTTTTGTCCCACTTCGCTCATGCGCGGTTAAGTTTATCTAACGATTCAAGTCCCACTTTATGCACTTTACTCTCATTTTTCAACGCAAATCAACAACCCTATCCTGCCTGTTCTCTCCGGGGATCGCAATGGGGGAGAAATCTACAAAAGAGGAGCCCAACCGTCCACCCAAAATTCTCTGCTTAGCATTCAACTTCCGCGGGAAAAAAAAAAAAACAGGAACCCACTGGTCAAATAATCCCGATGAACCATCATTTTCCCCTCCCCCCCTTCTCCTACAAGTATCATGAGGCTGCATAAGTTGAGTCCTGGTACAACCAGCCGCCATGCTTGTCAGCCACTCCTTCCTATTTTTCGCGACAACGACCAAGCCCAGGGGTCAGCAACGATCTTTCCTCACGCATTCTGTGTCTCTCTTTGGGGTTGGCGCGAACATGCAAGGCTGCTACGCCACATTGGTTGGGAGGCTGGTTTGGCTTACATACACTACAGTAGTTTGGCTTGTCTACCCGTATTTCAGCGATCTGTTTGGCATGTTTATCCCCAAAGCCACACTTCACATGCGTACTGTACCGTGCTCCCTTTTTTATCCCCCTAATTTGCTCATGGCACACGACTTCAGCCTGCGACACAGCTCTCGAGCAGCAGAGCGGCGGCCTTGGTCCAATCGGTGGGAAGTTTGATTTAAATAAATAAATAAAAAAGGGTTCACCCACACGAACAAGTCCCCCTTCATCCCACCAATCCCTGCGCGCAATTCCTTCTCTCCACCCCCGCTTCGATGACGATTTCTGGCACCCACCACCCTCCCTCACAGGGCATCGGGGAAACTTATAATTACCAAAACCACTGCTGCTAGGGAGCGAGGCAATCCCAGATCCCCTTCTTCTTCTTCGGAGAAGACGCAGGAACGAGGAAAAAATATGTTTCCCCAGAATTTTATGGTCACACTTGTTTAACCCCCGACCCGCAGTGTAAGGGATCCGGTTAAAAAATAATTATAATATGATAAACAAAAAACTGGATAGGAAGGACAAACGAAACCATCTCGAGGCAGGCTGGCAGTCCCACTTTTTTCTTTTCTCCCATTTCCCTGCCCCCGCCCTCCGACCTCTCTCATAATAGCTCTGCGACACGGAAAGTCACTCATTTACTGCGCCAATGACCAGTTATTGCTTGTTACCACAAAAGGTTCGCAGTTTAGGATAAAATACATGCTGCCTTTCGTTCGCATCGAGTACACTTGCGGGAATGTTTACCGGTCGTTGGCGTCTTACACAACATATTTCTCTCTTTTACTCGGCAGTGTTGAAGCGGGGCGGGGGGGGATTACCGTATGAGCACAGTTATCGTGCTCGAGTACTTGGAACTCGTGTGGAATCATGTGGGGGAACCAGGAGAGAAAAATAAAAACCTCCTCCCCTTAACTTATTAATGATACCGGCACATCGAGCGTGCCCCGATCGCCTTGAGAATGTTTTAGTTCTTGCTGTCACGATTGCGGATTACTCGTGTTACAGCCGATCAATCCATTCTTCCAATCTTTACTCCCTTTTCGCTTCTCCTGTCCTATCTCCCTATAATTTCCTCTTTGCCAGGTCCAACGCTCAATAAGAAGCTTCCATAGCGTGTTCCCTGGTTGATGAATGGTTCAATCTATTTTATATAAAGGATGAATGGGTGTGTGGAAGGTGACCATTCAATAAGATCAAATCCTGATGCAATAAAAGAGACCGAAAAAAAAGAAAGTGAGCAAGAGATATACGGTATCTCGATGGGACGGGATAGGACATCTACCATAGTATCTGATTGTGCGTGACTGGCGTATGGTTTATTTTCAAATCCCCTTCTCATTCTCGCTCTTGCAGATGTGTCCGATCAATGAACACGTACCACTCGCTGCTGATACTGTACCGGTAAGTTAGCCAGTACCAGGGCGGTACTGGTACCGGTACTCCTACAGTAGGTAAAAAAATAGGGAGAAGACTGCAAGTGGCTCCCGGACCTTCAAAACTTGTGCTCCAGCGTGCATGTCTGTTTCCTCTTTTCCTTTTTTGCTGCCATTCAATGCTCCTACCGTGGTTCCCTTTCCCGCATCTGGCGCCATTTCTCTCACTCGGTTTTTGGTTTCGGTTCTGATCTCCTTTTTTCCTTTTTTTTCCTTCCAGTTCTGGGGAGGGAATACGATGGCTCTGCTATGCTCTCTAGTCCACCTTGCTTCGAATTTTTTTGTATGATGCTATCATACCCGTGGACTATGGCTGATACCATGTCTTCCTGAATACCCGTAAGGTGGACAAAACCCAATTGGACCATGCAGTATTATACCCACGTCGGAAGCAAAAAAGGTCATGAAATTGTAACCGCACAAGTTACCAGCCCACGTATCTTGTTAGCCTTTCGAATGGAGATACAGTATCTTGGGGTAGAAAAAAAAAAAAAAAGGTACACCATAATAAACAAATAAAAATAGAGTACAAGCGCACGAGCACGAGACATAATTTGCACAGAGGCCTTGGTGGGAGATGGATAAATAGCGGTAGTGGTTCTTTTGGCAATGGGTTCCACTCGCTCACGCTCTGGCTCGTGGTGGCAGAAGAAGGGAGCAAGAAGCACGCTACAAGGCAGGTAAGGTAGGTTATGTACTAGTACAGGGGAAAGCGTGCTTTGCTTGTGAGTTGGGAGAACCGATTTTATCTATAGGTCCACGAGCTCACCACGACGTGGAATATCTACAAGTAAGCAGACGGATGGTGTCTTGCCGTGCCTACGCTGCTGGAAGTATCATGTACTCGAGTACGGTACACTACCGTACGTGACTTTCTCGATTTGCCTGACATGGCAGGGACACGAGCCGACCCTACTGACGAAAGAAAAGGGGAAAGGAGAGCGTATTTTGCGATCATCTTGCCTACTCCCTTGCTGGCGTTTGAATATATACTTTATAGCATATGGTAGAAAACCTTGCTGTAACAGCTCGGGGGTATGGCTTAGGAGCACAGTGCTAGTTCGCTGAAGCCAAGTTGACCAAGACAAAAAAACGAACAAACAAAGGGCCTCCTGGTCGAGATGGATATAGCTCATGCTTTATCGCATCTCTCTATCTCCAGTATCCATTGGTTCTTGCGGCATGAGAAAGGCTCTCATATCTCTTCATCTCGATTCACAAGTCTGGCAAGTCAATCCCTCCCTCCCTCACGCCCAATGAATGAGATTATTATCATGCCATACTGGCCGTTCTGCACAAGCAACCACCGATGCTTCCTCCCTCCAGAATTTACCGTACCGTACTCTACTCGTACACTCGGCCAGATGAACTCGAGATAAAACAAGTTTACAGTTACAATAGCTCACAGCCAGGCGGGAACACGGCGACGCGGGAACGCCCATTGAAAACTCTTATAGTGCAGGGATTATTTGTATGGGTATTCTCGCTATGATGGGCGTGGAGTTCTCTGCTATCGCGCAGAGACATTTAACCCCTGGTTGAAAAAAGCGTTTATGTAAGTTTTTCGAGCCCAAAGACTTTGTGTGTAACGCCTTTTTGCTTACGGTACAGTACTCGAGTACAAAACTGACAGATCAACCCGAAACCTGGCGCTCAAGAAACGCTTTTTCAAGTTTCAACCCTGGGCTGACTGGCTCTGATCTCACACTTGCCATAGCATAACATATCGGTAGTAATCGCATTTGATATGGTGTGTTCAAACCGAAGCTCTCTCAGCCCTCAGGCCCTGCTTGAGAAAGGGGATTGGAGAGCGCTTTAGTTTGCCTTTGCCTGCTGCTGCTAGCTGGGCATCGGTATGTACGGAGTGACTCTTGCGGCACATACCGCACACAGAGCATACCGTAACTTATCTTAGAACCTGACTACAATACCGTACCGTATTACCTATGGTATGGTTGACCTTGTCCACCTCCCTGCCCTCCCTCAGCAGCATACAGACAGGAGGCAAACATTGTTTCGCCCGGGATACCATACGATCCGTGCTATCAATCAAATCAAATTGACTTACCATAATTAGCGAGGGAGCTCTGCTCTGATCTGTCCTGTTCAGAGCTCTTTGTTTGTTTTTATTTTATCTTTCCCAACAAAATTTCAACCTCAGGGGTTGAGTTGGATTAACTCATGCATAATAGTACAAGTACTAGTACAGTAAACGGTTAATTTGGGTTAACCAGTGGAATACTCCTTGACTTGTACGAACAACGCCTCCCCGGACACTCGTGCAGTGCTGTACGTGACGAATGACAATACCGGTATGAATGTACTCGTAGTGTCGTAGCGTTTTTAGAAAAGACTGCTATTGCATACCGCCAGAATTTGGCGTTTTTTCTCCAATTTGGGTGGTATGCAATAGTAGTCTTTTCTAAAAACGCTACGACACTACGAGTATACAATATGTACTGTGCTGCATGGCAGGTATATTTTTCCGGATGGGAAGTCGAGGGGTTTTTTCTTTTCTTTTCAAAACACACCGCATGAACTGGATAGGTATTGCACGGATGGGTTCTCCTTCTGTGCTAGTTATCCGTACTTGATTCTGTGTGGTGTCTGGGTAAGGCACTTGTGTTTGTACGAGGCTGTATGCTGGACAAGCTGGTGCTATTTGTTGCATTGTGGGATGGAGGTTACCAGCATGGTTATCCGCCAGGATGACATTTTTTCTCTCTCCGTGCCCTCGTCGTCTCGCTCCTCTTTCCCTTTCTTAGGCGAAGTGGGGTGAGGGGGCGAATTCCGTGTTCTCTCTCTTTCTTTTTTTTTTTTTTGACGAAAAAGGGTTTGGCCCGGGATGTTAAGTCGTGATGCTCGCGGTTAGAGGGCACAGTTAAAAACGTGGACCCTGAGAAGTGACAACCGGTAGCCGACCAACACTCGAACAAGCCGCAAGAAAATAACACCCCCGACCAACCGAGGACTGTGTCACTGCCGTAGAACTGCTGCTGCTGCTCCCCTGCAGCTCGCCTCTATTTAAATTTGATATATTTTGGCCTTTTTAATTTTTGATGTTCGTGTGATCGTGAATAACGACAACAAAAAAGACACCTCCATCAAAGCCATTCTTATCTCATTCATCAACCCATTGATTTGTTTCCTACGAAGTCTACGAAAAATAGTTTAATTTTATTTCAGCGATGGCACCAACTCCAGTCTACATTGTCTCTGCTGCCAGAACTCCTCTCGGAGGTTTCCAGGGGTGAGTTTGATCGGCCCAATTTTAGCTACTGAGTGGAGCAAGGAAGGATAAGGAGAGGCATGAGGGGGGAGTATCAAGTGTATGGCGAGAGAAGCTTGGGGAAGGATGTTATGGCTGACAATCTTGATTTCCCCGCATCGAATATAGCTCCCTATCATCACTCACCGCAATTCAATTGGGTTCCCACGCCATCAGGGCTTCCCTCGCCAAAGTTCCGGCCATCGAGGCTGCCAATGTCGAGGAGGTTTTCTTCGGAAATGTTTTGTCGGCCAAGTATGTTGCCTTTCTTATCCCCTTCACTTATGCCACTTACCGATGTTGCTGTTACTGCTCCTGCAATGCCGGTTGATGGGATATTACATGGTATGATGCGTTTCGGTGGAGATTGATCCTGACATCGGGTATCTACAGCTTGGGACAGAATCCTGCGAGGCAATGTGCACTTGGGGCTGGATTGGCTCAGTCTACCGTGTGCACTACCGTCAACAAGGTGTGTGCTTCTGGGATGAAGGCCATCATTCTAGGGGCTCAGACTATTATTACCGGGAATGCCGACGTAAGTTCGTCTCTAGTGGGGGTACTGGCGATGGACAATGTCCTTATAATGATGAATGGTGTTTCATAGATTGTCGTTGCCGGTGGAACTGAGTCTATGAGCAACACCCCATACTATATCCCAACAGCCAGAGCAGGAGCCCGCTATGGCAACCAGCAAATGGTTGACGGTGTTGTCCGTGATGGTTTGTCAGACGCCTACGATAACCAGGCAATGGGTTTTGCAGCGGAGGAATGTGCGCAAGATTACACTTTCTCGAGGGAAGATTCGGACGCCTATGCTATCAAGTCTTATCAGAATGCCCAGGAGGCAGTATCCAACAAGCGCTTCGCCGAAGAGATCGCACCAATCGAGGTATCCGGTGGCAGGGGAAAGCCTAATGTCCTCGTCGAGGTTGATGACGAACCCAAGAACGTGAGCCTTAATATCCACTAATCTACGATAGCATGGGGAAATCCGGGCGGGCTGACGGTATTTATTTTTTGAAACGAAACAGTTGAACATCAGCAAGCTCAAGACCGTCCGGCCAGTTTTTGTCCCAGGCACCGGTACCGTCACCGCTGCAAACGCGTCCCCAATCTCAGACGGTGCGTCAGCCCTAGTCCTCGTCTCAGAGGCTAAGCTCACGGAGCTCAACCTTACTCCACTGGCCAAAATAATCGGCTGGGGTGAAGCTGCAAAGGCCCCATCAAAGTTCACCACGGCGCCCTCTCTTGCTATACCCAAGGCCCTCAAACACGCTGGTCTGTCGCAGGAGCAAGTCGACTTCTTTGAGATCAACGAAGCCTTCTCAGTTGTTGCGTTGGCTAATGCTAAAATCCTCGGCCTGGACGAGGCCAAGGTCAACGTCAACGGCGGAGCCGTGGCGCTCGGTCACCCGCTCGGATGTTCTGGTGCGAGAATCGCCACAACCCTTATTAATGTTCTCAAGCAGCGCGAAGGAAAGATTGGGGCTGCGGGTATTTGTAATGGTGGTGGTGGCGCTTCCGCTATCATTATTGAAGTTGTATGAATGAATGGGGGTTGTTCTTTTGTTGTACTCGGGTACAGCCTTGCCGTGATGTGTTATGTGGTAGCTTCTAGTTGGCGGTGGTGGCAACATTTAATTATTACTATTGATACCAACTTTACTATTTTACTTTGACGTGAACTCGCACTAACGGGTATGAATTCACAACGTGTTTTTTGCGAAGAAAAAAGAACATGACCCAAAATAAAATCTATGGCAACGCACAAGTCTCGCGCGTGGATATCCCAACAATAGCCTAGTAGCACTCATTCCTCACAGCTTACTTGGAGCGAAAGATCACCACTACCACCAACCGACAAGGCATCCACTCATCTATTCGTACTCTTGCGGCCAACCGACCAACCAGCCCATATGTAGTAGTCCCTCCCTCCCTCCTTGCGATAACGCTACGCTACACAGATCCCGCCATTCACCCACTTGCACTGTACCACTGACTCACCCAAGTAGCCAGCCCAGCCCAGCCCAGTCCGGTCCGTTCCAGCCCATCCAACTCACGTTACTTCCCACCCACACCTCTCCACCAATGACACCATAACCTGCAAAAAGAAAGACAAATACCGATAATCAAGTTCTCCACAGACCCATACCCTCGGGTACTACTCGAAACCCGAGGCTACCCGTGAGTAAAGTTCTCGGAGGGGGGGGGAGCAGCGAGCGAGTGAGTGAGTGAGTCTGTGTGAGTACGTAGACTACCGTATACTATCCACCGCCGGCTGGGTAATGAATAGGCGTCTGTTGCAGGCGAATTATTTTTTGTTTTGGTCATCGTGACGACTTGCTTCCTTTTTGGCACACCGAGCCCATCCGCCCGGTACGGCTAAGACTCTATGGTGTAGTGCTCTATTACGGGCGTGATTGCGTTACCGGTACCGTATTATGATGCTTGGTGAAGATTACGCATTTGCTTGGTGAGCGAGTGTGAGCGAGTGAGTGAGTGAGTGAGTGAGTGAGTGAGTGAGTGAGTGAGTGCTCGGGTTTGTAGTGCGAGTGATTTTTCGTGGAGGTAGTCGTATGGTAACTCGTAGAAGGGAGGGGGGGTTTGTGGCTTGTTGACTGGATACGGTAGGGCTAGGCAGGATTTTTCTCTTCTTTTCTTTTCTTTTCTTTTCTTTGGAAGGAATGAATGGGTGGAGTGGGTAGAGTTCGAGGTTTGGGGTTTGGGTATGGTACCGTAGTGTGCCTTAGTGATATGGTATGATAATATGATACCTAGTGGGTGAGGTGCGGTGGTGTGAGGGTTTCTGGTACTACACCAGTAGTCTGACGGATGCAAGGAGGGACCAACAGGGCGGGAAGGGGGAGGGAACGATATGTTTTGGTATGATAGATGGGTCTGCCTGTGTCGAGGCTGCTCTGTTTAGCTGGGATAAGGTCTAGCTGGATGGGTTGGGGGGTTTATATTTGCTCCCGGTGGACTTTCTCTAAGGATTTATTCTGGAAGGGTTATCCGAGTGATGAGGTGTGAATATGTTCATGATGTGTGGATGATAAAATCATAATATTATTATATAGTGCATGCCGTCTAGACAGCAACAAGTGGGGACGCAATGAGGGATGCAACGGGGGACGCCTTGGCAAAAGTAGGGCAAGGCAACACCGTACTAGTACATGGGTTTAATCCGCAGCTTTGTCATGCTTTCTCCATTAAATTTTAATACATGATCCACGAGTGAATAATATGGTCCAATAACCTCACAATGTAATTATGATATATTCTCATTATGTTTACTATCAATTTGTATATTTAAATTTCTCCTTTCATATCTCTAATGTATTAGCAATACCAGATTATACAATAGAAAATATCTCAAGTGC
>Ga0307507_10006480_pt1 | contig 17945 bp, 19 predicted proteins | sample 7_EM_MG_FD_207223 | JGI IMG/M metagenome (GOLD analysis project Ga0307507, IMG submission 207223) | Populus trichocarpa ectomycorrhiza microbial communities from riparian zone in the Pacific Northwest, United States - 7_EM | ecosystem: Host-associated > Plants > Roots > Unclassified | place... | reverse complement strand
CTCTGGACGATTGGGGTCAACATCCTTTCGGCCAAGTAGTAGCTTGGTAACCCCTTCATGTCCGGAATTAGCTGCCCAAAAGAGTGGTGTACGGCCTTGGTTATCTGGCCTATTGGGGTCGACACCCTCCCGTTCTAGCAGTAGCTTGACGACCCCTTCATGTCCTTGATCAGCAGCGCATGCGAGTGGTGTGAAACCGTGTTTATCTGGCGTGTCAGGGTCGACATCTTCCCGCTCTAGCAGCAGCTTGACAACCGCTTCATGTCCTTGATCAGCAGCGCATGCGAGTGGTGTGAAACCGTCTTTATCTGGCGTGTCAGGGCCGACATCTTCCCGCTCAAGCAGTAGCTTGACAGCTCTTTCGTGCCCCTCTCTAGCGGCAGCGCGGAGTGGTGTTCGATTATTCGCGTCTGGGCGATTGGGGTCAACATCCTTTCGGCCAAGTAGTAGCTTGATAACCCCTTCATGTCCGGAATTAGCTGCCCAAAGGAGTGGTGTACCGCCTTGGTTATTTGGCCTATTGGGGTCGACACCCTCCCGTTCTAGCAGTAGTTTGACAACCCCTTCATATCCTTTTTCAGCAGCCCACGCGAGTGGTGTAAAACCGTCTTTATCTGGCCTGTCGGGATCGACACCTTCCTGTTCGAGAAGTAGCTTGACCACTCTATCATGCCCATTCTTCGCCACCCATAAGAGTGGTGTATTGCCGCCGCAATCACCTTGGTTAATCTCGCAACCTTTTGCGTTTATAAGCGCAGTCACAAGTTCATGAATCCCGAAGAAAGACGTGCAGTGTAATCTAGAGAAGCGCGGGGAAACATATGCGCCTACGAAATAACTTGGGTGCAGTATTTGTTTCGAGAGCGATAAGGCAGATACGTGATCTTCGTACCGATTCAAAAGATCTAGCGCAAGGGTCCTAGCGTGGTCCGAGAGTTCTCTATTCGCATGTGTTCCCCAATATCTCGAAGAATAGTTCAGGAATGGCACGATTTGCTGGTCGGGGAGAGGGTGGGATGAGAAGTTCTTGACCCGCGGTGAATTCAAATAGGTCAAGCAGGCTTCGGCAATTACCGAGTGAGGTTGACTGAAGAGATCTGGGTGAGCACAGAGATACTCTTGGACTGTAAAGTGGATTAACCGGACAGTGGATGCTTCCTTATCAACAGTGATCAGTCCTTGACAGCAACCTATTAATGCACTTATTGAGGGAGCATTTTCGCTATCGAAGTCCGTCGCTCCTATCTCCACTGCGAGCGCATGACGCAGCTCATCCACCTGTAACGGTCGTTCCGCGTGACAGACCCATGTAAGAGTAGCTATCGCAAGGTTTGTCTTTTCCCCGCCCTGTGCCTTTATCCGCTCCAGAGTCGCACCATAGGCATCCCCTAACCCTGCCCCATCCTTCACTGACTTGAGCCTTTTTCCTCGCCGAGCGAGACTAGTTTCTCGCAGGATCGCCTCGATGTGAAGGGAAGCAAGTAGGAATCTAGATTTGAATATGTCAGCCATTGGCCAGAGGTAGCTTAGCATAGCCTTGCCGTGGTCTACATACGTTTCCAAGCATATTTCGGGAATGGTCTCCATAATACTTGCCTCCAATTCGCTGCTCATCATCTCCGGGGAAGTGTCGTTCTTAAGTTTCTCACGCAGATACATGGTGATACCATCTCCCGTAGGCTCTATCAAAACGAAAGCTGCCGCTCCATTTAATTTCCTTTCCACCTCACTCCGGACATGCGATCTTCCTGTCAAAAATATGCGCGCCCCTAGCGACCCTTGCACAATCTGTCCTAGTGATTCAAGAATCACCATTCGATGCTCTGGCACACATTCGTCAAGTGCGTCAACGCATATAAACGTGCGCTTTGTGGTTGTGATAGTCTGAAACATCTTCAAAATCCCTGACACTTGTAACCCCCTACCCCCAATAGCCTTTTTTTCGTTTCGGAAGCCCCGGACTACCGCTTCAGGAATTCCGCCCAATCCGCTGACAAGTTGTCGGAGTAGAGAGCCGAGCATATTTACCGGTGACTGCTCATTCCGGGCAGCAAAGTCGAAGTAAAAACAAGCAACGGCAGTATCTTCCTCCGCAGTTTCGTCACACAACTTGTCAATCACTAGTGAACTGTCATCCCAACCTGTCAGCAGTGCCATTATTTGATTTCCGGCAGTGATCCACTCTCTCACATGATATAGCTCTTTCCCGCCCCTGGATTGCCGTGGCAGAATAATGTGGGATGATGAGATCCATCCTCCCTTCTACCGTTATGCCAGCTTCTAAATTCCTGGGTTTCGAGTAGCCAGGCCCCTATACTGTCCACCCGCTGGGCTCCGATGTCTTGATGCCGTGCCCGTGGCTCTAATGGTGACAGCCACGCCAATATTTTAGACTCATCATCGGGGGTGATGTAGTTAAGGGTATTTGTGGTGTGGTTGAAATAGTTTGTGGTGTTGAAAGAGTGATTATTATGGCTGAGAGCTTGTGACATATTTCAATTTTCACTACTGTGAATGTTTTTGAGAGCGGAGTGTTGGTTAACTTGGGGTCAGGGAGGGCAGTTACCTGAAATTGAGGAAAAGCGGGGTCGATGGACAAGGCTTGGGCCTTGCTGACAACATTCCAACCACTAGATCCGAAATACGTTGCACAAACGCTCAAGGCTGATCTATGTCAAACACGATGAGCACTACCTTTTGTTTGTTGCATTCTAAAGCCGCGGAAGTTCGAGAAACTGCCACTAGTAGAACTGTTCAAAACCCGTTTCAATACCTGCCCGCGATGCCGCGGATTGCTTAAAAAATATGTGCTACACCAGCACGCTACACCCTAAAGCTGCTCCTCAAGCGTGATCGTCCAGTAGGGTGAGGGAAATTATGACATAAGCACCCTATTTGGTAAGAACAGTAGCGATGGGCTGGTCGCAGAGTCATTAAGGAGCAGGAGATATTCACAGAGTATTCTTTCGAGCGCGCAAACTTAGAAGCTAGGATGTCGTAGGGAATGGATCCCAGCAGGGCAGTGGTGGGGTGGGCTGAATGCTAATGTGTTAAAGCCTATCATAACTCCCGACCCTTGAATACTCCTATGGTAGGAGAAATTGTTAGAGCTTTGCACAGTACAAACAATCCCCGCAATGGTAATACCGGTAACCTTCCAAAATAGGACTACTTCCATCTTCTCCTCCTTTGAGGAGTTCGGGAGAGGCCACAATTGAAGCGGCTCTCGAACTTCCGACCCGCAGCACTTGCAGGGGTTTTAGCCGCGCAACATTAACCTTCATATCCCTCAGCCGGTCCACACCTGGACCTCTAGCGTGCGTTTCCCTGCCCCGCTATCTCCCCGTTACCCCCCTGCCAACCTATTCCACGGCCAGCACTGGACACCGCCGATCCGTTCCAGGGTGGATGCTGCTCTTCCGTCGCACAGCGCGAGACTCCATTACGAGGACCCATCACCGCAGCACTCCCACCCATTAACTTTATCAAGACTCGCAATCCTGTGCCCTAACCCCCCATGTCGCACCCTCGGCCCGCAGCACAGCAAACGCCCGCCCTTCCTCCTCTCCTCCCAGTCCAGTTCCTAGCCCGGCTCGAAAACTGCCCGGGAACGGCCTAGACCGCACAAGTTGGTGTGATGAAAACCGCCTTCTCTGCACAGCCCTAACCGGAGATAAATCATCTATTACGGGCAGAAGGACCCGTAAGCGCCTCGATAGCAGAGGTCCTCCCACGTCGGGAAAAGGGCGAAAATAATCTAGTGTAAAGGTACCTGACAACGAAGATCTCGCGTGCGCACAAAAAGTGCCTCGAGCGGCTGCAGGCTACAGGGGCTCTTTGGGGGGAGATTCCGCATAGATCCGGCTTATTCAATCGCGGTAAGAGGAGGAAATGATGAATGGGCTGCCACCCAAGCACAGGCCGGAAGGTATCTCACTTGTGGAGTACAGGATGGATGGAGTACGGAAGTTAAGATTTTTGAGCCCACTAGATTTAGCGGCGCTAACCTGGTTTCCGGGGTGATGCCGTGGTTCTAGTGTTGCTAGAGTAGCCAAAACAAGTTATAATAAGTTAAATAGCTAGATGAGGTGCGGGATGTTACCGGCGGTGGCGGTAAGATGTGCACAGTGTACTCGATGCATTTTTAAGGTCTCTAGAATGGGAAACCGACAAGTGATCCGTTCATGGTATAATTCATGGCTTCACAGCACTAGATTTTACGAGTATCATACCGTCGTAACCAAGGCCGCTGGCTCACGTTCCTAGAGTTTTAAAAACCCTCGGGTAATGCAGGTATTATCAATAGGCGTGAGGAAGAAGAAGTTGGGGGCGTGACTGATAGAATGGATTGTGCGGGGGAGAAGTCTAAGCGGGCGGGCTAGTAAAGTACCATAATTTATAGCTATGAGTGTTGTAACTCCCCGGTGTCTCTTTTTCTTTTTTTGCCTCTATTGAATTTTCAGTGGGGGGAAGCCGAGTGCAATTATGAGCCTACCCGACAAATGCTCTCCTTCCTTGTGCCCCCGCTTTTTCCTCATTTTTAAGTCATACTTGTAGATAGTCTTTATATGATACCAAATACATACAACATCCGGGGTGTAGTTAACCAAAATACCCATAATTCCGATCCCTACCAACCATTACGATGCGACAAATTCAGTAGGTTAAATCTTATTCAGAGGGCTCGTTCCAAGACCACATTAATAATTTTTACTATCACCGTAAAAACCCTTGAAAACCCTTACCCCCGCTGGCGCAGTAATCCCGAGATTCAGTGACAAAAGCTCCTCTGAAGGAATAGCCTTTTCCTGACGCGCTAGAAGATTGGCCCGCCGAATGTGTCGGATCTTATTAACCAGCATTCTTGGCTCCATTGACCCGCAATTTCACCACGCCCGCAACAGTGCGGCCGATTAGCGCGGATGATCCGGTAGCGAATTTTGAGAGTTTTTACGATATGACTTTCTAGGCGGAGAGCGCGTTACCCCCGTAATAAATACGCAATAGGGCCGTAGCAGAGAACCAAGAGATAGTCTGCCTTATTAAGTGAAGTGTTGTAGCATAAATTAGTCCGTAAGATATTTAGCATTCGTGAATGACATCACTTTTAGTTGGAAAAGGTGAGTGGTAAGTTGTGCTTCGATTAGGCACGTATCTTGTTACTCTTCCGCTGAGCTACGCTCCATATCGAGGCAGCAGTGCTACGAAAAATTACAAGATCCACTGGCAGCGCGGTTGTTGTCTCGGTCCACGTTTCCGAGTAGAGCTTGCAGAAGGTTTGAGAAGGTTGGCCTCTGCCGTGTGGGGATCACAACTCATGTTCCGCATAGGGTTCGAGGCCTAGCGGGGTAACCCGGGCGAACCCCGGCTGAGACAAACTTAACCTAACTTGACCGGTTGACACAAAAAATATTTGGAGCCTCATTTCAGGTTCGCTTACCCACCTTCACACCATAAGCCTCAGAAATCACATGGCCCTACATCTTCCCGCCCTTCACAAACAAACTCTAGCGCAAGCCGGCACCTATTATCGTAACAACTAGAATAATTGAGCCGCTCCGGGATTGGGGGGCGAAACCACACCGAAAACTGGAGTAACCACCTGAACCTCAAGCTTAAGACAAAAAACAAGAAAAGTGCCGGACCTTACCAGCGAAGGCAACTCCTATCACATGATAGCCCGAGGTTCTAGTTTTCAAACTTACGGTAAAGTCTTGCCCCCCGTACCCTGCCCCTCCTTCAGCCCTAAATCTGAACCGTGCAGATCCTCTTTCACCAGGCTACGCGCGGGAACAACCGAACCGGTACCCATCTTGGCAACTGTCAGACATCTGGGCTTAATAAAAGCTTGATCACCCGGAAAATATTCCAGCCCCGCCCTATAACGACCGCTATCCCGGTTAGCCCAAGATAGGTTTAGTTTGACAAGTTTAAAGAATTGCATATGTCGGTTTATGAGATCCAACACGCTCTGATGGCTGATCTTATCCATTATAGGAAAGCGCTAACCCTTTTCAAGACCATTTGGCTGTAGATCCGGAGATACAGCCTGCTGCGAAGATAGCCGACAAGTGTTTTTACGATACTGTACACCAGAATGGCGTTGGATCTTTCTCATCCGGCTGGCTGGGCCCGGGGTCGACATCCTTCCGGCCAAGTAGTACAGTCACTTGACAACCCCTGCATATCCGTCATGAGCCCCCCACATCCGCGGCGTATTCTCTCCGTCCCAGCAGGAGCTTGACTACTCTGTCATGTCCATTCTTCGCCGCCCGTAGGAGTGGTGAATGCTCGGTATAATCACCTTGGTTAATCTCACAACTTTTAGCTTTCATAAACGCAGTGACAAGTTCAATAGTCTCTAAGAAAGGCTCGCAATGTAATCTAGAAAAGGGCTGAGAAGTATACGCACCTCCAATAGATCTTAAATGCACTACCGTAAAAACTCGAATAATTGGACCAGGTGCTAGCACGCTAGACTTCCCTCTCCTAGTGGGGTCTGGGATTTTGTACTTTTGTTATTTTTTTTGTCTCGGGGGTTCTAGATACGTTTCCGAGCTAATTTCGGGAATGCGCTCTGTTATATTTGCTTCTAGTGTGCTGCTCATCATCTCCGGGATAGTGCTCCTGAGTTTCTTACATAGATACCTAACGATACCATCCCCTTTAGGCTGTAGGTTCTATTAATACAAAAGTCACCTCTCTATTCAATTTCCTTTCCACTTCACCCCGACTCTGCATTTTCCGGTCATGAATAGGCGAGTATCCGGCGACCCCTGCACAATCACTCCTAGTGATTCGGGAATTACGACTCGATGTTCTATTTGGGGCAGTGACGGTCTGGAACATCTTTAAAATTCCCGACACTTGTAGTCTCCTGCCCCCGATAACCGTTTTCGCTTTCGAAAAGACCGGACTACCGCTTCAGGAATTTCTTCCAATCCGCTGACAAGCTGTATGAGTAGGGCGCCGAGCATATTTATTCGTGATTGCCCATTCGGGGCAGCAAAGTCGAAATGTGAACAGGCGTTGGTAGTACAGTATCTTCCTACACGGCATCGTCACACAACTGTCTTTAACAGATGAGCCTTCATCCTAAGCTGTCAGCGATTCAATTCTCTGGTTTCCGGCCGTGATACCCTCTCCCTTACATGATATAGGTCTTCACCGCCCCTTGATTTTCATGGCAAAATAAGGTGAGGTGATTAGCCTGGGATCTATTAACACAATTACTTAAAATTAAGGAAAATCGGGGTTGACGGTCGAGTAAAGCCTTGTGCCTTGCGGCCAACAACCCAGCCACTAAAGTTAGAATTCCCGGTGGGTAAAGAGAGGGAAGCAGGAATTGGGAAGCGGTTCGATAAAATGGAAGGAACCTTTCAGGTGCAGAAGAGATTATATATTCTTATATATTATGCGGGAAAAAATATTATCCTGGAATTACAACGTTTAGAGTTGATTGTCTTTTTCACGCTAGCTCCGGGAAAGCCTAATTATTCTAGGCCCTCTGCTATCGGAAAGGGGAACCTTTGTAGCTTATCTAACTGTCCATCTATTGTATTTGTATATGGCTAGTAGGGGAAAACAAGGAGAAAATAAATATAAGTTAGGCAATAAGGAAAAATAGAAAAGAGGGACATTTTGGAACACGGGATCTGTTCGGCTGGGAAATGGCGATCAAAATATATCAATGGTGCAAGATAACAAAATGAAATAGCGTTCCGATTGCTGCATGCTGGCAGAATCTAGTGCACCTTGGCTCATAAACATTAACAAATGTCCGCAGGGTTCGGAGGGGTATTATTTTACATACAGGTTGGATCTCCGACAATCGCAGTGGGGGAGAACTTCGAGATAATGCTTCATGGCTAACGTAAAGGATACACAAGGGAAATAATGAGAATGGCGGTGGCTGTAGTAGCCCAGACAAGGCTATTAGAGGTTGAACAAGGATGGCGCTGGAAATGAAGGGATCACAGGCCATTTAAGCGTAATCAATAGAGTGCGTCGGTTTCCGCTTGGTGTTAATCCTGTCCCAGCTGGTGGAGTGGCTGCGCATCCATGCTTTGTATAGGTATCCGAGCTTGCAAAAGTTTGACTACTCTTTCATGTCCCTTCATCTCGGCCCACCCGAGTGGTGTACGGCCGAACCTATCTAGCCTATTGGGGTCGATATCTTCACTCCCCAGTAGTAGCTTGATAACCCCTTCATGTCCCTCGACAGCAGCACACCCAAGTGGTGTTTGATCATTCTTATCTGGGCGATTGGGGTCGACATCATCACGTTCCAGCAGCAGCTTGACAACCCCTTCATTTCCTTTCAAGGCAGCACAGCCGAGGGGTGTTCGATCATTCTGATCTGGGCGATTGGGGTCGACATCATTACGCTCCAGCAGTAGCTTGACAACCCCTTCATGTCCGTTTTCGGCAGCCCACGAGAGTGGTGTATCGCCTTGACTATCTAGCCTGTCAGGGTCGATATCTTTCCGGCCAAGTAGTAGCTTGACAACCCCTTCATGTCCGTTTTCGGCAGCCCACGAGAGTGGTGTGCCACCAGTTGTCCCTGGCTTGTCAGGGTCGACATCCTCCCGTCCCAGCAATTGCTTGACCACTCTATCATGCCCATTCTTAGCCGCCCATAAGAGTGGTGTATTGCCGGCCCAATCGCCTTGGTTAATCTCGCAACCTTTCCAATTCAGAAGCACAGACACAAGTTGGATAATCCCGAAGAATGACGCACAATGTAGCCCCGAGAAGTGTGGAGAAGCACCTATGCTTCTGACGTTGCCTAGACGTAATGCTTGCTCCAAAAGTGATACGGCAGATGGATGGTCCTCGTACTGACTCAAGAGATCTAGCGCAAGGGCCATCCCGTGCCCCGAGAGTTCCCTATTCGCATGTGTTCCCCAATACCTCGAAGAGTATTTGAGGAACGGCACGACCTGGTGGTCTAGGAGAGCGTGGGAGGAGAGGTTCCTGACCTGTGGTGAATTTAGATAGGTCAAACAGGCTTCTGAAATTAGTGAGTGAGGTTGATTGAAGAGGTTTGGATGAGCACAGAGATACTCTTGGACAGTATAGTGGATTAACCGGACTGTCGAAGCTTCCTTGTCGACGGTGATCAGTCCCTGGCAGCAACCTAGCAATGCGCTTATCGAAGGGGCATTATCGCTGTCGAAATCCGTTGATCCTGTCTCCACTGCTAGCGCGTGACGCAGTTCATCCACCTGTAACGGGCGGTCCGCATGACAAATCCACATGAGAGTGGCCATCGCCAGTTTTGTCTTTTCCCCGCCCTGTGCCTTTATCCGCTCTAGAGTCGCACCATATGCATCCCCTAACCCTGCCCCATCCTTCACTGACTTGAGCCTTTTTGCACGACGAGCGATACTAGTCTCTCGCAGGATTGACTCAATGTGAAGAGAAGCAAGTAGGAATCTAGATTTGAATATATCAGCCATCAGCCTGAGGTAGCTTTAGGTAGCTTTGCCCTTGCGCTTTGTTCTACATACGTTTCCGAGCATATTTCGGGAATGCTCTCCATAATACATGCCTCCAATGCGCTGCTCATCATCTCCGGGGCAGTGTCGTTCTTAAGTTTCTCCCGCAGATACGTGGTGATACCGTCTCCCGTAGGCTCTATCAAAACGAAAGTTGCCGCTCCATTCAATTTCCTTTCTACCTCACTCCGGACATGCGATCTTCCTGTCAAAAATATGCGCGCGCCCAGCGACCCCTGCACGATCCGTCCTAGTTATTCAAGAATCACCATTCGATGCTCTGGCACACATTCGTCAAGTGCGTCAACGCATATAAACGTGCGTTTTGTGGTTGTGATTGTCTCGAACATCTTCAAAATTCCTGATACTTGCAGTCCCCTACCCCCAATAGCCTTTTTCTCGTTTCGGAAGCAGCGGACCACAGCTTCAGGAATTCCGTCCAATCCGCTAACAAGCTGTCGCAGTAGGGAGCCGAGCATATTTACTGGTGACTGCTCATTCCGGGAAGCGAAGTCGAAGTAGAAACAGGCAACGGCAGTATCTTCCCCTACGATCTCGTCGCACAACCTGTCTATCACTAGTGAACTGTCATCCCAATCTGTCAGCAATACCACTATTTGATTTCCGGCAGTCATACACTCTCTCACATGATATAGCTCTTTCCCGCCCCTGGATTGCCGTGGCAGAATAAGGTAGGATGAGATCCATCCTCCCTACTACCGTTATGCCAGCATTTGAATTCCTGGGTTTCGAGCAACCAGGCTCCTATACTGTCCACTCGCTGGGCTCCGATGCCTTGATGCCGTGCCCGTGGCTCTAATGGTGACAGCCATGCCAATATCTTAGACTCATCATCGGGGGTGATGTAGTTAAAGGTACTCGTGATGTTGTTGAAAGCGTTATGGTTATTGCTGAAAGCTTGAGACATTTTTCGATTTTCACCGCTGTGGATGTTGTTGAGAGCAAAGTGTTGATTAACTTGAGGTCTGTTAACGCAAGATTTGAAATTGAGGAAAAGCGGGGTTGATGATATAGTCTTGAGCCTTGCTGACAAAATTCCAACTACTGGATCTAGGAATCGTTACACAAATGCTCCCGGGCCCTAAGTTAAAACATACTTTTTGTTTGATACACTCGAAAGTAGTAGAAACCTGAGAAACCAATACCAGCAGCACCATCCAAACCCCGTTTTAATACTGCTAGGGATGCTATAAATTACGGAGAAATTAGGTAGTCGCCTACTACAAAGCTGCCTAAGCTAGCGCCAAGCCACGTCGTCTAACATAGTGGAGCAATTAAGCCATGAGCACACCTTTTAGCAGAACCTTAGTAATGCCCAGGTCATAGAGCTATGGAAGAACAAGAAATATTGCAGAGAATTGTTTTAAGCGCGCAAACTTGGGAGTGCTGGCGTTGTGGGGTGGTAGGGGTGGAATGGGCGTTGGTCGGCTAACTTAAGGCGTATCGCAACTCCGGGATTGGGAGGAGTGGTGGGAGCGTTTCACTGTACCACCAACCCCGCCGGCAGCGACCGACCTCCCGACTACCACCGATAACAAAAACTGCACTATCATAAAGTACGGGTGCAAAAAGATTCGTTCGATGCCCTTTTTGCACCAAAAATGGAAAATTTTAAACAAACAATTCTCAACACTGTTTACCTAAAAACACTTGAAATATTTCCATCAGCTAGGGAATGACTATTTATTCAAACCTCTACAAGTAGATGTGTAAGGAATCAAAGCTGTCTTCAGTGTTCATGATTGCGTCAACTAGTGAAAAAGTGACTTAAATTTTTATATAGGGCTCCATAGAAAAAAGTACATGGCAACGGATACCAGATACTTAAACGACATTTTCTCCATCATTTGGTAATATTTAAGGATTCTGTAACTTTCTTCATGTTATCTACAGGTTTCCTAATGCAAGGACACATTTTCGCTGATTCTCATAGACATTGCGCAATGTGAGAGGGTGGTGAAGAATCACACTTTTGGTGTAAAAAGGGGGTCGGACGAATCTTTTTGCCCTAGTACTGTACTTCCATCCTTCCTCTCCTACAAGGAGTTTGCGAGACACCAGAACTGGAGCCGCTCCCGGACTTCTGATCCCCAGCACCTGCACCGGCCCCAGCAGCGCAACACCAACAACCTCCTGCATCCCTCCTTCAGTCCACACTGTTACCCTCTAGCATCCTGTTCTCTGCCCCGATTCCTCCCTATTACCTTCCTCTCAGTCCATTCCTCCACCAGAAACGACACCGCCGATCCAGTCCTGGATGAGTGCAGTCCCTCCCTATCGCACAGCGCGAGACTCTATTACGAAGACCGACCCACCCAACACTCCCGCTCGTCTTGTGGATTCGCAATCCCGTGCCCTAACCCATGTCGTGCATTCAGACCGCAGCACACCGAACATCCGCCCTTCCCCCCTTCCTCCCAACCCAGTTCCTAACCCTGCTTGAAAACTGCCCGGGAAAGGCCTGTCCCCACAAGTCGGCGTGAGGAAAACCCCCTTCTCTGTACAGCCCTAACCTGTGTGCAGGAGTTAACCCATCTATGGCGAGTAGAAGGGGCCCGTAAGTGCCCGGATAGCAGAGGTCCTCCTGTGTCAGAAATAGGGCCAAGAAACCCCTACGAAAAGGTACCTGATTGAGGGCATAGCCCTGATAGCGAAGATCCCGCGTTGGTACAAAGAGCTCCGGGCAGCTGCAAGCTACAAAAGCTCTTTGGAGGGATATTCCACATAGAGCCGGCTTATGCAATTACGGTAAGGGGAGGAAATAAGAAAGTAGTGGGTGGCCAAGCACATGCCAGAAAGGATCTCACTCGTGGACAGCCATCCGGAAAGGCTCTCATTCGTTGACAGTCATATGAATAGACCGCAGAAGTTAGCCCGGTGGATTTACTCGCGCTAACACTATTGCCGGAGAAAGTTCCGTGGCTCGATTGATGTTGGAGTCGCTATCGTAACGTGGATTGGATGGCTAGGTGAGATGCGGGGAGCTACTGATGGCGGCACTAAGCGTGTATGATACTAGACGTCTTATTGAAGTCTCCGGAATGAGAAACACATAAGTGATCCACTCGTGGTATAATTCATGGCTCCCCAGCACTAGATTTTGCAGGTATTGTAACCTTGGCTAACAAGCGACCCAGTTCCTCGGGTTTTAAAACCCTCGGGTAATGCAAGTATTAAGAGGTGCGAAGGAGAGGAAGTTACAGAGGTTACTGATGGGATGAATTTTGAGGGGGAGATATTTTAAGCATGCAGGTTAATGAAGAGATTTATCGCGAAGTGTTGTAACTTACCGGCATCTCTCTTTCTCTCTTTCTCCGTTAAGTTTTCAGCTAGAGGGGAAGCCAAGTGCCATAACCAGCCTACCGGTACTTTACAAATTCTCTTCATCCTTTTGCTTTTGCTTTTTCCTTTTTTTAAGTCATAAATGTAGATAATCTATATATGATACCCAATACATACAACATCCGGTGTGTGCTTAACCATAAATACCAATAATTCCTATCGCTGCCAACCACTATGCCACGAAAAATTCGGTAGGCTAAATCTTATCCAAAGGGCTTGTTCCAAGACCACATTAATAATTACTATCACCGTAAAAATCATTGAAATCCACTATTTCGGCCAGCGCTGTAATCTAGCTCGAAGTGACAAAAGCTCCTGGGGAGGCATAATTTTTTCCAGACGCGCTGTAGGCTATAAGATCAAAGCACTGAGCGTGATAGACCTTATTAACCGGTATTCGCGGTTCTGTCGGCACGTAAAAATTGACTTATTGTGGTCTAGTTGATTGCAACCGATGATCTGAAAGTTAATTTCGAGAGTTTTTACGATATGCCTTAGGGAGTGACGACCGCGTATCTCAGAGACTAAGAGATGCTCTACCGAATTAGATGTCGTAGCCGGTATAAATTAGTCAATAAAACATTAGCATTTATGAATGACATCACTTTTTGTAGGAAAGATGAATGATACGCAGTGCTTCATTTTAGCCACGCATTCTGGTTCCTCTTCCGCCGGGGCTGTGGAGTTCGAGCGGTAGTTCAGACTACTGTCCATGTTGAGACAGCAGTGCCACCGCAATTTCCACAATCCGCCGGTGTGGTTAGCTGGCTGGGCCTACGTTTAGAGCTTGCGGAATGTTTCGTGATTGGGATGCGGGGGTCGCAACTTACCTTCCCCTCAGGCTTCAGGGTCTAGCCGGGTAACCCACAACAGCCCGGCTGAGACAAACTTGACCCAGCTCAACGAGTTGACACAAAAAATATTGAGAGCCTCATTTCAGGTTAGCTTACCCGCCCTACAAGTAACATCGGAAACTTCGGAAACCACGCCACCCTGAACCTGCCATCAAGTACCCGCCCATCTCAAAAAAAACTTTAGCACAAGCCTGCTCTTATTATCGTAAGAACTAGAATAATCGAGCCTTGCACTAGGTCACTCTAAAATTCCCCGCTCTTGGATTGGGGGGGCGAAACCATAGAGACAACTGGGGTAACTGCCTGAAACCCAATTTTGAGAGAAACAAAGAGAAAAAGAAAAAAAGAGCCGGACCTTCCTAGCAAAGCCAACTCCAACGTCCTATGATAGCCCGAGGTTCTCGTTTTCAAGTTTAAAGCCTTCCCCTCCGTCCTCTGCCCCTCCTTCAGCCCTAAATCTGGATCGTGCAGATCCTCTCTCACCAGGCCACGTGCGGGAACAACCGAACCGGTACTCGTCTTGACAACTGTCAGGCATCAGGGGTTGATAAAAAGCTTGGCTTGTCCATTCACAGAAGCATACAAGAATGGCGTTCGATTACCGTAGAATCTGTTCTAATAGAGACCGTTGCCAATGCGATGACTCGCATAACTATACCATCTTGGGCAGCACAACCCGGCTCTCTAGCCAATTAGCGAGAGGAATCAGGTTTGATTGCCATTCGCTTTGATGTTTTTTCGCTTTTTTCTGCCACATATAGTATAGTCCTGCCCTAATTTTACCTACCTCCCGCTTGGCAACGGTCTCTATGAGAACAGAGATTCTACGGTATTCTCATCTGGCTGATTGGGCCTGTGATTGACATCTTTTCGGTTAAGTAGTAGCGTGACACCCCCTTCATTTCCGTCATCCCTTTGTCTGCTGAGACACTGGCGAAATCTCTCTCATGCATTAGCGTGAGCGTCATGGTTTTAGCCTATTGTAGCTAGCGATTCATATGACTTCGAACTGAGCCTCTTTATGGCGGTGGCAACCAAATCAAGCTGACCACTGACAGCAGGACATTCTTTCCATGACTGAGTCTCCTGTGTGGTGTAGTTTTGAGTACACATGCTTTTGATATCACGTGGATGCCAAGACACCCACAACGGCACTAATGCATGAGAGAGATTTCGCCAGTGTCTCAGCAGGCAAAGGGATAAGCCTCCCATAAGAGTGGCGTATTGTCTCCCTTGTCTAGCCTATCCGTTCCAGCAGGAGCTTAAATATTGTCGTGTCCGGTCTTCGCCGCCCGTGGGAGTGGTGCATGCACGGCACAATCGGCTTAGTTAATTTCACAAGCTTTAGCCTTCATAAACCCAGTGACAAGTTCAATACTCTCCAAGAAAGACGCGCAATGTAATTCAGAAAAGGGCCGGGACGTATATGCGCCTCCGATAGATCTTAAATGCACTCCCGTAAAAACTTGAATAATTGGACCGCCTGCTAGGACGCTTGACTTGCCTCTCCTAGTGGGGTCTGAGATTATTTACTATTGGTTTTTTATTTTTCTCGGGAGTTCTACATACTTTTCCGAGCTTACTTCGGGAATGAGCTCTATTATATTTGCTTCCAATGTGCTGCTCATCATCTCTAGGAAAGTGTCGTTCGTGAGTTTCTTACGCAGATACCTAACGATACCATCTCCCATAGGCTCTATCAAAACGAAACTTGCTGTTCCTTCCAATTTCCTTTCCACCTCACTTTGGACACGTGATCTTCCTGTCAAATATATGTGAGTGTCTAGCGACACCTGCACGATCTATCCTATTGATTGAAGAATTACCATTCAATGCTCTGGCACACATCCGTCAAGTGCGTGAATGCATATAAATGTGCGCTTTGTGGCATCTTTAAAATTCCCGACACTTGTAGTCCTCTACCCCCAATCGCAATTTTCTGCTTTCGAAAAGGCCGGACTACCACTTTAGTAATATCCTCGAATCCGCTAACAAGCTGTCTCAGTAGGGCGCCGAGCATATTTATTGGTGGTTGCTCATTTCGGGCGGCAAAGCCGAAGTAGAAACAGGCAACGGCAGTTTCTCCCTCCACAGCCTCGTCACACAACCTGTCTATAACAAGTGAGCCGTCATGTGTGCGACACAATTCTTTGATTTCCGGCCGTGATGCATTCTCCCTTACGTGATATAGCTCTTCCCCGCCCCTTGATTGTCATGGCAGAATAAGGTGGGGTGATTAGCTTGGGATCTATTAACGCAATTACTTAAAATTGAGGAAAAACGGGGTTGACGGTGCAAAGCCTTGCGCCTTGCGGACAACATTCCAGCCACTAAGTTCAGATTTCCTAGTGGGCAAAGAGAGTGAAGCAGGAATTCAGAAGGGGTTTGGTAAAATGGAAGGTACCTTTCAGGTAGAGAAGAGGATTAGACAATATTATGCTGGAGAAAAATATTACCCTGGAATTACAATGTTTAGAGTTGGTTCTCATTTTCACGCCAGCTTCTGCAAAGTCTAATTATTCTAGGCCCTCTGCCGTCGGAAAGGAAAATCTTGGTAACTTATCTGGCAGTCCGTCTATTGTCTCTATCTATCTATGGCTTGCAGGGGAAAACATGGAGGAAATAAATATTGGTAATAAAAAAAAAGAAAGGAGGGAAATTTTGGAACACGGGATCTGTTCTAAATGATTAGGGAATTGTGATCAAGATAAATGGTGCAAGATTATAAATGAAATAGCGTTCCGGTTGCTGTATGCTGACAGAAACTTGTGCATCTTCACTCATAAACACTAGCAAATGTCAGCAGGTTTCGGAGGGGTAGGTGGGATCTCTGCCAATCGCAGCGAGAGAGAACTTCGAGATCATGCCTCACGAAAAAACGTAAAGGACACAGAAGGGAAATAGGGTGGATGGTGGTAGTGCTAGTAGCGCAGATAGTGCTTCTAGAAATTGAACAAGGATGGCGCTAGAAAAGGAGGAATCCCACGCGATATGAGCACGATCAATTAGGTACCCCAGTTTCTACCAGGGGTTAATTCTTTAGCTGCTTTTTGCGTGGATGGGCTCTACGCGTTCTACAGACATCAGGGCTCGCAAAACCTTAACCACACCTTCATGTCCTTTTGCAGCAGTACACCCGAGTGGTGTTAGATTATGGTTGTTTAGGCGATTGGGTCAACATTCTTTCGGCCAAGTAGTAGCTTGACAACCCATTCATGTCCGGAATTAGCTGCCCAAAAGAGTTGTGTACCACCTTGGTTCCCTGGCCTATTAGGGTCGACACCGTCGCGCTCTAGCAGTAGCTCGACCACTCTTTCGTGCCCCGCTCTAGCGGCAGCGCGGAGTGGTGTGATACCCTCTTGATCTGGCGTGTTAGGGTCGACATCTTCCCGTCCTAGCAGTATCCTGACCACTCGCTCATGTCCCTCCAATGCAGCACATCCGAGTGGTGTTCGATTATTGTTGTTTGGGCGATTAGGGTCAACATCCTTTCGGCCAAGTAGTAGCTTGACAACTTCTTCATGTCCGGAATTAGCTGCCCAAAAGGGTGGTGTACTGCCTTGGTTATCTGGCTATTAGGATCGACATCATCCCGCTCTAGCAGCAGCTTCACAACCCCTTCATGTCCATTTCCAGCAGCCTGTGCAAGTGGTGTACTATCGTACTTACTTGGCCTATCGGGTTCTACACATTTTTGTTCTAGTAGTAGTTTGATAATCCCTTCATGTCCTTTATCAGCAGCTAGTAATGGGCACGATCATGATCGATCATGATCTGATCGAGGGGACTCTGACTCAGTAGGCTTCAAAAAGTCAGGAAAACGGCAACGACAACAGCTGACCACGGAACTTTCACACTGCAATACAGCACAACAAAACAAGAGTTTACAAAACCAAGAATATATAGAGATACAAGAAGGGCTCTAGTCTTCTACCAATGGGTAGGGCCACCTCCTCGCTTAAGACAATTAGCTACACGCCTTGGCATACTATCAATGAAGCCATAAATTCTCTCTCACAGCAATGCCTCCCATATCTGTGCTAGTCCAATCAGCTCCTTCTCACTATGGGGTATTCTCCTCCTTTCCCAGACTGCTTTCCTATAGTTGGTTTTGAATAAAAGCTAAACATTCTCGATTGGGTTGAAATTGTTAGAAATCACGAAGGTTCCATATCTTCAACACTACGATGACCCTAGATGTTTGGACAAGGAGACTTAGGTTTAGGAA
>Ga0307507_10006479_pt1 | contig 17947 bp, 6 predicted proteins | sample 7_EM_MG_FD_207223 | JGI IMG/M metagenome (GOLD analysis project Ga0307507, IMG submission 207223) | Populus trichocarpa ectomycorrhiza microbial communities from riparian zone in the Pacific Northwest, United States - 7_EM | ecosystem: Host-associated > Plants > Roots > Unclassified | place... | reverse complement strand
ACTTTTCCGAGAAAGGGGCTTATCTTTGGTGGCAACGTTGAGATTTGGCCTAAGCGCGCGTGGCCTGGGCGGTCTAAGCCCGCTTGGACGTCGGACTGTTACTTTTCCGGTTTGAAGATTCACTTCTATATAACACTCTTGCATACTCCTATAAATATTTGGTTAAAGTCCTTTCTATACTGCTACCTAAACCCTTTAATAACCTATCTCGCCTTCCGCTTTAGGATCTTGCTGTCTCTATCCCTCTTTATCTTTAGGACGAGCTTTCCTAGCAGTACCTTAATACCCTTTAGCAGCTCTGATCGTCTTAGAAGCTTTTAGGTTCCTTTGCGAACTAGGCCTTAATACTTCTTCTTAATTGCCTTCTTCCATTCTGGCTAATTGGGTCTCGTCTTTGCCTCCTTAATTGTCTTGGGATTATTGTAAATTAACGACACTGGGCTAGCTGTATATGCAGTGTAGAATGCTATATTTAATTTAGAGTTGAAGCTTAATTTTAGCTTTAATTATTAAGCGGCTTGTTAAGTCTCTCTACTAAGCTCTAGGTTTGGGATATAGACCTTGTTCTTCGAACCTCTAGGTCAACCCCTTGACTTAGGTGCCGTTTTGGTTTTAACTCTCTCCTAAGTAGTCTCTGGTATTAATTCAGTATTACATTCCGATTTGGGTTTGATATTGGAGTTAACATCTAGTTACTCTAAATCCTTATTAATTTAAAGCTTTGGCGTAATGGCCTTTTTAAGTGCTGATTAAGGTTAATGCTTAATGTTTCTGGGTATATTGGGAACTCTCTAATAAATTAGGTTACTGTCTTATTAATCCTAATTCTTAGTGCTCTCACCCCTATTTCCAGTAGGTACTGGAATATTAGTATCGTCTTCTAATAGGGGCTTTGTAATTAAGCCTCCTTCATTAAATCTAATATTTGAGGATTGTATAATCCTATTTTCGGCGGGTCCTTTTCTTAAAGGTATATATACCTTAAAGATATAGCTTCCTTTGTAGCCTATAAGGATTCCTACCTCGGCCTATATGGCAACCTTCTAGCTAATAATTCGGCGCTTCTTTGGTATTTGGATATATGTCTTACAGCCAAGTACCTATAGATGAGCTACGGATGGTCTATTGTCTTAATTTGGGTAAAACTCGTCCATAAAGGCTTTATACGGGGTCTTGCCCTTTAATAAAGAGGTAGCTGTTTGATTAGTAATTAGTACTATTAACTTAAATATTAGTAGCCAGAGGAACTGTGGAATGTCCATGTTAATTATCGCGGTTTATGTACGCTCGCAGAGAATACTGATTATTCGTTTAGAAGTGCCGTCTTGCTCTAGGTTGTACGGTGTAGTAAGCTCTACTACCTGCCCTAGATTATCTGCAAGCTTAGCTAGCTTCTTTAGGCTGTATTCTTTACCCCTATTTATATGCCATTTTTTAATAACTCTTCCAAATTAAGTCTTTACTATCTTTTAGTATTTGACCAGAGCGTTGTATGTGCTATTCTTTAACTTATAGAAGTAAGCCCACTAAACTAAAGTTACCTTCTTAGTAAATACTATGGCATACTTCTTCTTTCTAATGCCTTAAGGGGTAATCATTACCACGTTAATATATACTTCGTTAAACACCTATAGATTTTGCATTTTAGTATGTCTTTATATATACCTCATAGCTTTTCCTTTCTTATATAGGTTATAGAGCCTTAAGTCTTTATCCTCCTATTATATAGCGCTTAGCTCTTCCTTCTTAAGGGTTATACCTTTAACCAATCTGGAGGCCTTCTATATATTCTTAAGGCCGAGGTGGCTAAAGTGATAATACTAGAGTTAAATTAATATCTCTAATGGCTTCTTTTATGTGACTGTAGGGAATGCGTATATATGGGGTGCTTTAATAATTATTATATTTTTGTTAAATCGGAATATGCCAAGGCCTTCTTTATTAACCATAAGGTTTCTATCTTTAATTTAAATATTACCCCTGCCTAGGAGCTTTTTAGCTCTAAAGATATTAATGCTATAGTTTGGTAGGTACTGCACCTTGCTAAGGTTCAGCGTATGCGTCTCTCCTATATCTATAGCATAGATAATTATCCTCTTGCCAAAGCTAAGCGGCGTAGCTTCTCCACTTGCTGTGTTAATTAATGGTAGAGATGCTGGTACATACGTACCAGTATTAAAGTCGTTAATTAATTTGGTGATATGGGTTTCGGCTTTAGTATTAAATAGTGTTCCTTTCTACTTAATCGGTGATTAATTCTTCCTGTTTAGGTGTACGCAGAGGTACCCTAACTCTTTCTTTGTAAACGTGCAAGTATTGCCATTGTCTAAGTTACTGCGAGCATTGTCATCGTCTGAGGAGTTATTGCTAGGTTCTTCCTTCCTGCTCTTGCTACCTAACTTCTTCTTGTTAGGTTCCTAATATAGAACGAACTTCTTACCTATTTTTTCTTCCCATTCGTAACGTAGCTTCTTATTCGTAATAAAGTAGTTTTTAGGTTTATGACGGGCGTTTAGCTTCTTATAGTTCTTATAGTTCTTATAGTACTTTCCCTTGCTCTTCTCCTTATCCTCCTTTGCCTTTTGTTTGCCCTTCTTATTAGGCTTCCCCCTATATAGTACACCTCCCTTAGCCTTCTTATCCTTGTTTTGTACCTTATCTATAATATCTTTAATTAACGCGGAGAGTAATAGTTGGGTTAATTCTTTTTAAGAATTTAATTACTGTTATTCTGCCCAGATGGGCTATGCGTTGGATAGGGCCATAATAAAGAGAATTAGATGCTATAATTTAGGTAGGGAAATATTAAGGTTCGCCAGCTTTTTGATAGCCTTTTTAAATGCGATAATAAAGTGCTTAAGATTAGGGTAGTTGTTATACTTAATCTTCGTGTATAATTTAATAGTATTATAGCTAAGAACTGCTCCAGTTCCCTTATACTAAGTCTATAGAGTCACCTATATCTCACGTGCTAACTTGCATCCTGCTAGCATCTATACAGGGGTACTCTTAATATTAAGCTTAATAATAATCTTCATGCTTAAGTCTCCAGCTTCCTATGTTAGCCATGCTGCCAGCTTTATCTTATTAGCTTTCTCATCGAATTCATCTACGTATTCGGGTACTTTTTCCTTTTTATAAATATAACGTCTTAATCTATTCGCAACGGTAATGTCCTCTATTGCTTCCTTCTATGCGATATAGTTCTCCTCTTCCTTCAGCTTTATGCCATTGGGCAGTAGGTTCTTGCTACTACTGCTTTCGCTTATCCTAAGTGCAGTAATTAGATATTAAGTTAATTGGGAACTCGCTGTATTCATGTCGCGGTATCATAATTAAGATTGTTCTGATTGGTTTTGATCATCGTCTACTTCTTAAGTCATTGGTAGGTGGTATATGCTACTAGACACGTCGTGGTCGAGCTCCTAATACGCGTCGTATCAATCGTTGTCTAGTTACAAGCTCGACCTATTACTATCTCCTACCTACTTCTTAGCTCTCGTCTTCTGATCAGACTTAGCAAGTTAAATAGGTTAGTGAGGTAGTAATTAATTCCGCGGACAATGCGCGTCCTTTAATCATTTAACAACTGCTGTAATTACACGTCACAGCTCTCTCCACGCGTTATTTGAAAACGCTATGTTGAAACCCTCTATAGGCATAGCCGGGCTCATAACCTGTCGAGGCTGGTACTCGACGAGGTGTAGCGGAGGTGTAAGGGAATTAGATGCGTATATCAAGATACATAGATAAAGTTGTTGTATTGTTAATACTATTCTACAGGTGGATTCTGGTGGATTTCATACTCGCTTATCTTACGTAACTAGTACACGTGACTACCCCATGACTAGTCAGTCATAGACAACGACTGATAAGAATAATACGCTTTGTAAGTCTTTGCAATTCAAGGCCAGAACTAGTCCTAAGCCCTATAATTACAAATACATGTCACGAACGCGTACTAAACAACGAACGCGTACTAAACAACAATCCCTACCCCAATAACACTTCCCTCCCCCCGAAAACATGGCTACGCCTACCTTAAACGACTAGGAAGACTCCTTACTACTAGGGGTAGCTTTATACGCAAAACTTATTAATAAAGATTGGGATTAATTTACCATCAATATAATAACTTATACCGCAAAACAAGTTAACGGCTTTCTCCTATACTATATTATATTCTACTAAAGTAGATATTACGCCAATCTATAGCTATAGAAATATTTTAGGGAGGATTTTATAGGATGGACCGCTAATACCTAGGCACTTGGTAATGTTGATATTGTTTGGGATTTTTAAGACTTCCTCTATAGGAATGGGGTATATATTACTAAAAACAGTAACCTAATTACCAGTAATATTTAGGCCGTTATTATTGGTATAGAAGAACTAGTATAGACGGAAGCTAAAATTATACGTTAACTATAGAAACCCAGAACCAACCTGTATTCTTTAAAAGGCAACTTTAATTTAGAACAAAAACCCCAGAACGCTACTATTCTACCTAGAGGTACTCTTCCTCTACCTCTACTACCTCTAGCTCCTCTACCCTAGCTAACCGGTAAGCCTCTACTATAAGAAGTTATGAATTTGATAAAGGTATATTTGGACAAGGAGAAGAAGTTTAAAGGAGAACTATATAATATGCTTGGAACAAAATTATAGGTCTTTTATAACTGCTATAGCAAGGTTAGAATCTAATGCTACTAGTTTTATTATACTTTCTTGGTTATATTAAAGGGACAGGCGGTAATATTTTATTACAACTATATTGTAAGTAGAAACTATAGCTTTAATATAATGCTTTAGCTTACTAGAGCCCACTTTAAGACTAATAAGAATTGCCAGCTTTATATGTCTAAATAGCAGAAGACTATGTTTTAAAGAGTTATCGCTTCTAACTTAACAAAGACTTATTTAGAGTGCCTTTAACTACTCTTTAATAAACTCCAGAAAATTTAATATGGTCTTACTAAAACTTACTAAAATAAGAATAGCCTAAGGGACTAGGTTATCTTAGCCTGCCATAGCGTTCCTAAGTGTAATTTGGCGCTATATAAACCTATAGATACGTTTAAAGGAGTATATGCCAAGCTACGCTCCGCTATAGGTACTGCAATGCAAATATAAGAATCTTAACAGTTCTATACCAAAAACCCTACCCAACTAAGTATTCCTGACTAATATGATTATAACTGGACTGACCGTATATATAGTGGCTATAGTAGGGGATATAGTAGAGGGTACAATTAACGTCAACTATAAGGTAATTATGGAGGTCCTTATAGAGGTTCATTTTAAAGTAATTGCTAGAAGAAGTGCTATGTTTGTAAGAAGCCAAATTACTAGTTAACTAGGTATTCTTTTAATAAGCGAAAGGAGGCATATAATAAGTTTCGCCAGAGTGCAAGAAACGTTGGAAATTATAAGGTTACTATAGCCTACTTTTAAAGCTTCCTAGTTTAATATAAAGGCGTAGAAGATCTTAAGGGTGAGGTTAATAAGGCCAAACAACTCCTTATAGATATAGAAATTGAGGACTACTTACCTAATTAATACTTTACTAAGTATGGTGAGGTAGATGGTATACAAACTATTGCTATTCTTAATAACCAATCTACGCTCCATTCTATTATAAAGTTAGATATCTTTAATAAGCTAAAGGAGAGCTCCGCGTTCTCCTTTAATAATAGATACTTGGCGAATGTTTTCTATAGTATTATGCCAGATACTAGAGCCGTAGGAGTATCTATAATAGGAGAACCTTAAGTTTAAGCCCTTTAATAACTTAATACCTCTGTTTAGATTAACTAATTAATGGTAGGTTAACATACGATTTGTTTTAGTAAGGGTACTATAATCTCTCTTGGTATAATTAGGGTTTAAACCCCCTTAGGGTATATTACTTTTTATATTATTCCTATAAATACCCCATTTCTATTTTGCCTTAGAGATATAGATAAATTAGGCGTTAAGCTTAATAACCTTAAGAATGTACTTATTTAAGGAGATAATTGGGTGCCTATTATATGCAAGTGGGGTTACCCCTGGTTGCTCCTTTATTAACTAGAAAAGAGTATTACTTAAAGCCACTTAACTAAGTTAGAGTTACGCTAACTATACTATTATTTTAGCTACCTATCCATTTATTAATTGCTTAGGGTTCTTTAGTAAGCAGGCTATAAAGTTAAGGTTAAGGCAATTAAGTATCTTATAAAATACTATTATTACTACTAAATAAACCAGAAATCCCCTAGCCGATTTAAGTTTACCCTTAAAAATAACTACAACTTTAACTTCTGTATTATTGTTGATGTTATATATCTTAGCAGTAAGCTAGTACTCTAAGTTGTTAACTTCTTAACCCCTTTCCAAGCCGCACGTTTCTTAAAGGATATGTTAGCTAGGAACGTATAGGATACCCTTTAATTATACTAAATTAATGTCTACCTAAGACCCCCTAATTAAATTGTCTATAATATAGGAAAGAACTTCTTATCTATAGAGTTTCAATAATAGATAAAGGCAATGGTAATTAAGGTTAAGGAAGTCCCTACTAAGGCATATAATAGTGTTAGAAAAGTAGAGCGGTATTATATACTATTACACCGCGTATATAAGATTATCTCTTTAGAACTAGAGGACGCTAGTAAAAAACTTACCTTATAAATAGCTGTTAAAGCCATTAACGATTCCGCTGGCCTGGATGGACTTATACCTATATTGCTAGTCTTTGGCGCCTACCCTTAAATAACTAACAATTCTCTACTATCTCCCTCCGTTGTGTAATGAGCTGAGGCTATTTGCAAGGCAATAAAGGAGGTGTAATGTCTCTACGCTATACGCCAGGTTAATAACGTATTAGAAATAAGAAATGGCCCAAATACCTTAACTACGCTTAATCTGCCACTCCAGTTTAAGGTATGTGTATAGCGTAAAAATGGAGGATAGCCAGGCCTATATTAACTTATTGCAATTAATAGTTAAACTTGCACTATTTAGATACCTTATAGACCCACTTAATTCTATTTAACCATTATTAAGCCTTACTATAAAGATAACAGTTTTAAGCCTTTATAGGATGCCCTAAAAGATGCCCTAGAGGAGAACTATAATCAATATACTCTAGAAGACGACTATAATCCTAATATAATTATAGTAGATATGCTGTAACTATAACACGGTAGAGGTTGCCTAAAGGGATTATAAAATCGCTAATATTTTGTTAATTTTAAAGAGCATTTTATTGCTGCTATTAAGAATGGAATTAAGTTATTAATAGCCTTTATAACAACCAAGGAGAAGGCTAACTTTGAGCTTGCAAAACAGCTCTAAAAGGAAGGTTGTATTATAACTTCTAAAGCTCCTTTCTAAGCATCTAATAAGTAGGGGATTAACGGTCTTATTATAAGAGGAGTCTTTAAATTTAAGAAATATAACCCTACTAAATTTGATGGGGTTTGCATCTTTAAGTTAAAAATAGTTAATGGGATTAAGGGCAAAGCTACTAATACCCTATTTAAGAAATTAAGGCTTATTATCTAAGGCTATAACAATAATAGTAAGAAGGTAATTCTTATGTAATCTTCTATAATTTAATAAGCTAGTTAGCAAGTTATTATTATACTAGCTCCCTCCTTAATAAAGAATGGAATGGCGGTTTATTTATAAGATATTACTTAGGCCTATACCCAATTAGAGATGCACCTTTAGCGCTTAATATTAGCATACCTTCTAAAGCAAATTCGCCACTAATATCCCAAAGATATAATTATGGTTATGCTTAAGCCATTATATAAAATCGCTGAGGCAGGAACTTATTAGTGGGCTACCTATAGTAAGCACCATAAAGAGAGGCTCTTAATAACTACTTCTACATTCAATCTATGCTTCCTTATTATAACCATAGGAACTCTATTTGGAATTATTAGTATGTAAACTAATAATATAATTATCTTAGAAGACGACTAATTTTTAGCTCTTAAAGAAGATAAGCTAGTAAAGGCAAATCTTATAGTAAAGCCAAAGGAAAAGCTTAATTTAATAATACTATTACTCTTTAATGGATGCATCCTCTCCCTAAACAAGGATTCCATTGCTTTACGCTAGAAGGGTTAAGGCAAGAAGATTAACGTTGTTAACATTAATTCTTTAAAGCAAGGATATATAGAGCAACGTGCTCGCGGAGCCTATATTACTTCTATCTATTAACCCAAGGCTTCCTTTAATCTCTCTATTGCCGCTTAACACCAGAAACTAACTAAGGATAACATTCTTGCCTTAAATAAATATCTTTCCTAGCAAACAAACTATCTCAATTAGGGACTACTCTATATGCTTATTAATCTTCCCACCGCTAAGCTCTTTGTGTTTATTAATAGATCATTTATAAATAATAAAGATTTTAGCTCCTAGCTAGAATATAAAATTATTATTGCAAACAAATCTACTGGGGAGAATAACTTTATAATCTACGGTAATCTTATTTATTGGAGCTTAACTAAGAGCAAGTACGTTACTTAAAGCGTTCTAGTGTTAGAGATATATAGAATGGTTAGCGGAGTTAATATTATAATTATAATTGGAACTACCCTAAAGATAATTATAGATTAACTTAAACTTCCTATTATCCCTATAATTATATACACCAACTTATATTCCCTCTATAAGTGTTTAGTTAAGCTTGGCACCATAAAGAAGAAGCGCCTTATAATTGATATTATGGCACTTTGGCAATCCTATAAGCGTTAAAAGCTCTTTAAGATTTAATAGATTAATAGATAAGATAACCTAGTAGATGCGATAATAAAAGTAAACCTAAATAAGGCTCTAGAAACGTTTGTTAACACGAATACTCTATATATATAAGTTAAAGGTTGGGTTAAGAGGGAGTAGAAGATATGGCAATTTGAGGTTATTTTTCTATATGTAATTCTTAGGCCATATTTAACGATCTTGGCCTGCCGACCCTAAATTCTGCCATATTCTGCCAACCCTGACTTTAACTAGCTAATTAGGATTTTCTATTCCTAGGATAGAAAATTGCTATTAGCTCGCTTACCACTAGCGCCTTAGCGGCCCTTGCAAGATGTCTACCTCTAACCCCTAAACGGTTCCTCTTCTTCTTCTTTTTAGCTTAGTATCTTTATAAGATAGCATTCCATAGACTTTAGTTTAGAGATATTTAATAACGAGACTTATATTATAATGGCAATAGTAAGTAAGGAGGATTAATGTTTATTACGCTTAATTGCGTAATTTGTATATAGATGGCATCTACAAAAGAAGAATTGCTAGTGTTAGGAATATATCACGTGTGGTTACGTGTTGCCGCGGCACTAGCGTGGCGGGGAGCCCTAAGCTCCTCGCCCTTCCTTATTAAAAAGATAGAACAATAATAACAACATTATACTAGTTACAAACTGTAACTATATGATATCACCTTGTGTTACCAACAATAATTTTAAGTGAAAATAATATATCTAACAAAATGTTATATAAAATTTTAAGTATATTTGCTTTAAACTATTATAATAAATTTTTTATTATATTTCATTAAATAAAAATAATAAATCCTTTTAATAAATATATTAAATAATTTGGTTTTAAATCTTTTTTTTTTAAATATAAAGAATTATTAAACTTTTAAATAATAAGAATATATAAATAAAATAGTAAATTACTGAAATTTAATTAATATTTTTTAAAAGTAAATTATGGAGTAAGTTAATATAAAACCTTTTATTTAATAAAATATATTTTATATATATTTGGCTAGCGTGGTTAAAAAGTTATAGATATTTTTAGATTTTTATTTAGGCGTTAACCAATGACTTTTTATAGGTAACTATATAAGTAGGTATAAAAACAGGGGTAGGATAATAAGGTATAGCTAGAGCAGAGATTCTTAAACGCTTAATACTAATATTAGGTCCAAACCAATACCAACAAAGCTTTTAGGGCGTCAGCTTATAGTTAATAAAGATACGCTTAAGCCTAGAATAAATAGAAACGTTGACTAGCTAACACAGTCTAGAACCACTAAGACCTTACTATAGCAACTATTAGTTACCTATCCGCTAGGTACCCAAAGGGTAACCTACCTAATACTGCATTATATTATACTCTTTTAAAACTTAACGCGCATATACAAACTCCTTATAGTAAACGGCAACCTTCTTCTTATTACCCCCATCCTTTACCCTATCCTTAGTACACTAGCCTTGCTTCCTTATTAGGTATTACTAGCTAGCTTACTAGGAATTATAGGCGGTATAGATAGCTGTAGTATAGTCTTAAATTTAATCTAGATGTTTAGTATTAGCGCTAGAATAAGAGAGAGCCTAGGTAATATAGTAGTTAAGGATATTAAAGGATTGTCACTACTTAGGCCCAGGCTATTTAAAGTTTAAAGTTAGTAATAGAAACTATTAAGGATAGGAAAGCTCATCTTAATATAACTGCCGCTCTTAGTACGTATGAATTAATTATAAGGACTAAAGGTGTTAGACCTTATATAGTAAGTCTTATTATAAGTCTCTAGAATCCTTTTATTAGATTTCTGGTCTTTTAAAGACATATAGGCAAAATTATTTAGGCAGGACTAGTATCAGTTGCGGGTTAGCGGAGGTTAAGGTTCTATATACAGCGGCAAGGCTAGAATACGCTAAGGAATTAGCTTAGAAGAGCAGTTAGTAGAAGAATAAAGAGGCATATTAAATTGATAATAGAAAAGAAGAAAATCTTAATATATTAAAGATACGTCTAAAATTGGACGAAGGTTAATAATGGGAAGTAAGGTATTAAGGAAAAGGAGCAGCTTAGTGAGCAAGGTATCTCTATACTTTACCTTCCAATACCCTTCTAGTAAATAGCTGCAACCTTGCTAATATAACTCTGTTATAATAGCGTAACTTAGAAGGAGGGAAACACGCGTATATACCATTTAGCCATTACTTCCTTATAAGAAAAACTAATTACGCGGCTAGGGAAAGCAATTAAGACATTAATTAAAGACGTATATAGGTTAAATTATATCTAAACAATACTACGGTATTAAATAATAACGTTATAGACATTTTTAACAATCGTATAATAGCTAGAGACGCTATTGTAAAGTGTTGCATTTAGCAAGTATAATATCTTTATACTATCGTTTTCCTATTAAAATCGCTTTTATTATATCTATTATCTATATATTGTTTTTATATTTATATTCTATTAGCTTGTTAATTTCTATTTCCTATTTATTAACTTCTAATTTATTTCTATTAAGTTCCGTATTTAAAAATATAGGATATTGTTCGTACTAACTTAATAGCACGAGTGAGTCGTATCCCGGGGCACGAAATACGTATAGTATTGTATGCTCTTTGGGATGGTGGTGACTGTCTCTTGTATTGAAGCAGACTACGTGGTCTATATACTGATGCGACCTCCCCCTGATTAGTCAGTGCTTCAGGGGTGCACTAGACGCGTAAGCGGGTGGTTGGTGCACCGAACGCGTAAACGCGTAGTTGGTGTACCGTACGCGTAAGCACGCGTTCGGTACGACAGGTGCTGTAATTATACAGATATAGTTTTTTAAAACGTTTAGGAGGCAATAAGATCCATAATTAATTTATAATCTATTCATCTAAAACATTTATAGGTAAATCCTATAATTATTATATTAATGTATTAGGCTTCTAATTAAGTTTGCCCAGTTAGTATATAATTTTAAAGTTAAATTATAAGAGGTATTCAGTCCAATAAATTTGGCGCTGCATTAATTACTTTATAGTTATAAAATACTATAGGTTCTTATAGTCTGTTAATACGCATATTGGGAATAACAATCCTTTAAGCTTGGGACGCCATTATTTAAAGCATCTTATAATCGCAAGCAGTTCCTCGTCGTATATCTTATAGTTTATTTTAGTAGGGGCGAGTTTTTAGAAGAGAAAGGCTACTAGATATAGCTCGCTGTTTTTATTATATTATAACAATACTCCTTCTAGCACATAATCGGACGAGTCTATTTTAATAATATATTTAAGGTTAGAGTTAAAATAAGTGAGAATTGGAGTAGTTGTAAAGCAATATTTTAAGTTAATAAAAGCTTATTTGCATCTAATGGTCTATTAAAAAAAAATTTTAATTAGGTTTATTAATAGCTAGGCAATTTCTAAAAAGTAGTTAATAAATTAATAATAGAAGTTTGCAAATACTAGAAATCCTTAAATATCTTATATATTGCTAGTGCTTTCCTAGTTTATAATTACGGCAACTTTTTTAGGGTCTATTTTAATTCTATTATAGGATATTATTAAGCTTAAGTATATAGCCTTAAACGCATGGAACTTGTATTTCTTAATATTATATTATAGACCTGTATTTTATAGGCGTTTAAGAACCATTCTAATATATTTCTAATATTTAGAAAGCAAGGATAAGTAAATTAAGATATTATTAATATACGCGGTAATAAGTATATTAAGGAATTTATAAAGCGTATTATTAATATATTACTAAAACATACTAGAACCGTTCTTTACGCTAAACGGCATTACTAGGTATTTAAAGAGTCCCTATTATATATAAAAGGCTATATACTTCTTATCTCTTTTATATATATAGATTTTATTAAAGGTAGTAACTATATTAAGCTTTATAAAGTACTATACCTTTATTAAATAGTTAAGCGTCTCTTAAATCTGAGGAATTAGATATTAATTTTAAATTATAATTGCGTTTAGAGCTTAATAATTAATATAGAATCTTAAGCCTTCTCCTAGCTTTTTAATAAATAGTATAAGTAAGGTAAATAGAGATTAACTAGGACAAATAAATCCTTTTTTTAAATATTTGTTAAGGTATTATTATATTATAAACAGTTCTTCTTATAATATACCGTACAGCGGACTAAACTTTAGTATTATACTAGGCTTAAGTTCTATCTTAAAATTATACTTATTTTAGTACAGGGCTAGTTAATCTATAAATCATTTTTTAAACTCGTTAATTAGATTATAATACTCTTTAGGTATAAGAGGCCAAGGACTAGTATATTATTTCGGTTCTAGTACTTTCTTAATATCTTCTATAGCCATAGTAAAGATTTTATAATCTTGTCTTTTTACTAATAAGATAAAAAGCGCGGTCTATATTATATAAAATTTACAAGGTTTTAACGAAATATCTTTGCGTTCTTTACTATAATTAGTAGTTATAAATTTATTGTATTAGCTTAAGGTTTATAGTACGGGCAATTTATATTATTTTAAATTTAAATAGTTATATACATGTTTGTAGGGTAAATGGTTTTTTAAGTATTAACTTTAGCAGTAAGTTGTATAGAACTTTAGTATTTCTTTAACCCAGCTAATTAAGGGGTTGTGTTACTTTAGCTATCTATATCTAAGTATAACTTTATATTACTTTAAGGGTATTATAAATAGGGAAATATATTTAAGGTATTTATCTATTTACATTTTTACAAGAGCGTAGTGTATTAGTTCGCTATATATTAAAGGTTTACCGTTAAAGCCTTATAGGCCTTAGGGCTTATTAAGTTTTTTTAAATTTAAGTGTTAAGTTTTTGCGTAGTTTATATTAATAAAGCCTATACTAGTGGCTCCACTATCTATTAGGATTTGTACCTCCTTCCATTTTCTAAGTATTTAAATTTTGCTAAGTATATTAAGGGAATTATATTGTATATTAGCGTTGGAAAAGCCTAAACACTTATACTCTTCCACCTTTTATTCTAAGGCGCGACTTGGCCTTAAGATAATTTGTTTTCCAAGTTAACTAAAGACGAGGTACTTTGTGGCATCTAAGTACAAATTATAAAATAGGTATAATTTAAGGAACGGGAGGAACTACGGCGGACTTTTTTAAAAGGGTGAGTTTGATAATGCCTTTAAATATATCCTTTTTTACCGCATTTAAAGCCTTCTCCATTTATGGCTTAGGTTCTTTATTTATTAGTTATAGGATTAAGCGGCATTGAGGTCTATAGGGTTATATATAGGGCTTTTAGGTTTTAGAGACTAATTGCGTTTTAGGGTATATACCAGTTTTATAGAGTTTTAAACGTAAAGTATAGTTAGCTTTAGAGAATAAGTTTATTTATTATATTAAAGGTCCTTATTAATTTATTAATATATTATAGTAAATTTGGAAAGGTTTTTTGGTAGTTCTTTACCTACTAACTAGGCTCTAATTTTATCCAAAATACCTTATTAAAGGGCAGCGACTCTAGCGGCTTTATTCTAATCCAGTTCGCTAATAAGGCCTAAAAATTCCAAAAAGAAGCTAGCAAAGTCTCGGTTCCATTATTATAGGTTTTTAAGTTTAGTAACAGCTATATATTTACAGCTAGCGTTATTATATATTCGTTCTACATCGGCAAAATATAGTACCCTTTCAATGGCCTTAATGGTTGGTGGTTAACGCAATTGGCGCGCAGTTAAGGTCATTTAGCAACTCAACCAACTAGCCTATATTGTGTTTTTTTGACACGCAGCCTGCGTATAGCCTACGCGCAACCTGTGCACAACCTGCCAGTAATCTGCGCATTTGGCAACTATAATTATATTTACCTTTTTTATACTAATAACATATTTTAAATAAATAAAAGCTACTTTAAAGCTATTTATAAGGCTAGCAAAATAAATAATATTATTTTAGATAATTTAATATAATATAGCGATGGTTCTCTTCTACCTATTTACTTATTAACTTACCTACCTGCCTACATCGCCTACCTGTCTATATTGCCTACCTATCTGTATCGCCTACCTGTTTACATCTGCCTACCTATCTATATCTGCCTACCTGTCTATATCTGCTTGCCTATCTGTATCTACTTACCTGTCTGTATTGCCTACCTATCTATATCGCCTACCCGTTAGCATCTGCCTACCTATCTGCATTTACTTGCCTGTCTGCATTTACTTACCTATCTGTATCTGCCTACCCGTTAGCATCTCCCTATTTGTGCCTACCTGTCTGTGCTACCTTGATTCGATCAATTGATCGAATCGTTTATAGTGCTCGCTGGCTAGTCGTTATCGTCTGGCTCTGGCGACGGTCGTCTGGTTCTAGCGACGGTCGTCTGGTTCTGGCGACGGTCGTCTAGTTCTAGCAATAGTTATCTAGTTCTAGCAACGGTCCTCTGCTGGCTGCCATTCTAGTGCCTCCCTAGGTAGGGAGGATGTAAGGAAGGAAAGAAGGGTAAAAAAATAAGGCGGCTACATAGGCAGAGACACGTGTAGACGCTATCGGGAATATAGCGGGGACCCGATGCAGAGCTTCGTGTAGAGCCTCCGTACGCAGAGCTTCGCGCAGAGCCTTGTGCAGAGCCTCTGTACGTAGAGCTTCGTATAGAGCTTCGTGTAGAGCTTCGTGTAGAGCCTCCGTATGCAGAGCTTCGCGCAGAGCCTCATGCAGAGCTTCGTGCAGAGCTTCGTGTAGAGCTTCGTGCAGAGCCTCCGTACGCAGAGCCTCGCGCAGAGCCTCGTGCAGAGCCTCTGTACGTAGAGCTTCGTGCAGAGCTTCGTGCAGAGCTTCGTGCAGAGCGTCGTGCAGAGCCTCTATGCGCAGAGCTTCGTGCAGAGCCTCTGTACGCAGAGCTTCGTGTAGAGCTTCGTGTAGAGCCTCGTGCAGAGCCTTATACAGAGCCTCCAAGTAATAAAACTATATAAGATTGTATAAGATTATATTAGATAATATATAATAGTTAAATATATAGTATATAACTTTACCTTAATTGCATGTCAAGAAATATATAGTTACCTTTTAAAGTTGCTAAGTAGGTTAACTGCGTGTCAAGGAATATACAGTTAGCTTTTAAAGTTGTTAAGTAGGTTAACTGCGTATTATTTAACTTTTAAAGTTATTAAGTTAGTTAATTATATATTAAGTTAGTTAAATTGCGTGTTAAGTTGGTTAATTGCATGTTAAGTTGGTTAAATTATATGTCAAGTTGGTTAATTGCATGTCAAGTTGGTCGAATTGCGTGTTAAGTTGGTTAATTGCATATCAAGTTGGTTGAATTGCGTGTCAAGTTGGTTAATTGCATGTCAAGTTAGTTGAATTGCGTGTTAAGTGTAACGGGACTAGCCTAGTTACAGTAGGAATGTCTCGGTAAAACACTTGACAAGATAAACTTAACGCTTTGACCGAATTCTGCCGAATTCTGCCAGCTTGATTGACTTCTGCCAAGTTCTGCTAGATTAATCGAATTCTACCAAAGTCCGTCCGCATGCGCACGTGCGCATGCATCAACCAAGACCCCTAACTATTTAATTATAAGATTCTCTGGTTATTCCCTTCTCTTCTTTACGCAACGTCTTGTTCTCTTAAAAAGCTATATACCCTTAGATTTAGATAGAATTTATATTATTTTTTTAAATCTTCCCTAAAGCCTCTTTGCGCCCTAACATTATATTGCGTTAAAAATAACCACTATTAAAATAGCAAACGAACCTAAATCCTCTTTAATAACTATAAGTATTATATCCCTAGTCAGGGAACAGTTAACTATAATATAATAGTTCTTTACGGATGCCTTAGCTTAGTAGTAGGCTGTACTAGAAGCCCAATATTAGCAATTAATAGAAGCACTTTACAAAGAACTCCGTAACGTCTAAGCATTTACATTAGAGACCCTAATACCGCCTGCAAACGAAATTAATATAACTATATCTAAACCTGGCCCGTTAAATACAAACCCTAAACTAGTAACGGTAGCTTAACCTATACCTATAATAAACCTAGTACCTGCCGCGAAATTAGAAAAGCTTCCTAACCCTCTAATATTTAATAGAAATTAAAATAACCTACATCCCTTTATAACCAAGCTCCGTCTTAAACTTTTAATAAACTATAACTAATACCCTACTAAAGCTAGTAAGGTTAGCTATAGAATATCTTATTTAAGTAAAGATGCTGCACAAACCATAGACCTATTCTTCTATAATGGCACCTTTATTAATTTTAAAACCTTTATCTCTCTGCTAGAACAAATATATAATAACACCAGCCGTAAACACACCGCTATTACCAAACTTAAAAACCTATAATAACGGAACCGAGACTTTATAAGCTTCTTTTTGGAATTTTTAGGCCTTATTAGCAAACTGGATTGGAATAAAGCTGCTAGAGTTGCTGCTCTTTAATAAGCTATTTTAGATAAAATCAGAGCATAGTTAGTAGGTAGAGAACTGCTAAAGGACCTACCCAAATTTGCTATAATATGTTAACGAATTAATAAGGACCTTTAATATAATAAATAAACTTATTCTCTAAAGCCAATCACACCTTGTGTTTAAAGCTCTATGAAACCAATATATACCCTAAAGCGCGACCCTTCTTTGAAACCTACGCATGACCCTATAGACCTTAACGCCACTTAATCCTATGCACCCTTAGGAACTAACGAATAAAGAACTTGAGCCGCAAATAGAAAATGCTTTAGATGTGGTAGAAAAGGATATATCTAAAGGAATTGCCAAACTTACCCTTTTAAAAAAGTCCGCTGTAGTTCCTCCCGGTCTTTAAATTGCACCTATTCCTTAAATCGCACTTATTCTATAAGCCATACTCACTCCTTAACTTATACTTATTCTATAAATTATACCTAGTTGTTATAAAGCATCTTACCCTTAGCTAACTTGGAAAATAAATTATCCTAGGGCTAAGTCGCGCCTTAAAATAAGAAGTGGAAGAGTATAAGTATCTAGGCTCTTCTAGCGCTGATACACAACACAACTCCCTTAATATACTTGGCGAAATTTAAATACTTAGAAAGTGGAAGGAGGTATAAATCCTTATAGATAGCGGAGCTACTAGTATAGGCTTTATTAATATAAACTACGCAAAAACCTAACGCCTAAATTTAAAGAAACTTGATAAGCCCTAAGGCCTATAAGGCTTTAACGGCAAACCCTTAATATAT
>Ga0307507_10006478_pt1 | contig 17954 bp, 3 predicted proteins | sample 7_EM_MG_FD_207223 | JGI IMG/M metagenome (GOLD analysis project Ga0307507, IMG submission 207223) | Populus trichocarpa ectomycorrhiza microbial communities from riparian zone in the Pacific Northwest, United States - 7_EM | ecosystem: Host-associated > Plants > Roots > Unclassified | place... | reverse complement strand
TAATATTATTTATTTTGCTAGACTTATAAATAGCTTTAAAGTAGCTTTTATTTATTTAAAATATGTTATTAGTATAAAAGAGGTAAATATAATTATGGTTGCTAAATGCGCAGATTACTAGTAGGTTGCGCGTAGGTTGCGCATAGGCTACGCGTAGGCTGCGCGTAGGCTGCGTGTTAAAAAAACACGATATAGGCTAGTCGGTCGAGTTGCTAAATAACCTTAACTGCGCGCCAATTGCGTCAACTACCAACCATTAAGGCCATTGAAAGGGTACTATATTTTGCCAATGCATCTTCTATTAATAGTATAGTCAATTGTTACGAATTTCGCATTCGGCGAGTGTAATATCTTTATACTATTATTTTCCTATTTAAATTGCTTTTATTATATCTGCTATCTATACATTGTTCTTATATTTGTATTCTATTAGCTTATTAATTTCTATTTCCTATTTATTAATTTCTAATTTGTTTCTACTAAGTTCCGTATCTAAGAATATAGGATATAGTTTCTTAAAGCGTTTAGGGGGCAATAAGATCCATAATTAATTTATAATCCGTTTATCTAAGGCGTTTATAGGTAAATCTTATTGTATAATTACAGCACCTATTGTACCGAACGCGTGCTTACGCGTACGGTACACCAACTACGCGTTTACGCGTTCGGTGCACCAACCACCCACTTACGCGTCTAGTGCACCCCTAAAGCACTGACTAATTAGAGGGAGGTCGTATTAGTATATAGACCACGTAGTCTGCTTCAATATAAGAGACAGTCACCATCTAAACAAGTATACAATACTACATGTATTTCGTGCCCGTGGATACAACTCACTCGTGCTATTAAGTTAGTACAAATACTAATCAGTAAGCGCGCACAGATTAGCAATCACTTAATACCTCCCCCCAAGCAATACACACGACAGCAACTACCCGTTTAGACTCCTAGTACGACCTGCTAGAAGGTTAGAAGTTAGGGATTACGGACTTATCTCTAACTCTATATACTTATTTAAGTCTTAGTACGATTTACTAGAAGTTATAGACGCGAATACAGACCTATACGGAACCCTTATCCTTAACCCCCTTAAACCTTAAACCTCTTTGGATCTTTTGCGGAAACCTCCTACCCTCCTATAAACCATTACGGACCCGTTAATTAATTTTATAGACTGTTATAAGACCTCCCCCACCCGTTACAAGCTGCTACCACCCGCTACGCACCACATTATACTATAGTATGGCAGACATCAGCAAGCAAGTCAGCGAAGGTTAAAAGAAGTAGAGATAAGAAGTCAACGTTATATCTACAAACAACGTTAACGACTATATTAGTTTCAAAATCCTTAAATACAAACACTTTAAGCTTATAAATAACGACCTATGGGAGCAATACTAGGAAGACTTTACGGACTTTATAGAAGCTATTTTTAAGGCCTACAACCCTGTTACCATCTATAAACTACGAACCCTTTTACGTGACCAAGGTGTATGGGTTAAAAGGAATAAATGAGTTACTATTATACAGTCCTTATATAACACAATACACAAGAAGGACCAAATGGAATGGACTAAAAAGGAAATCCTAGACCAGTTCTAAGAAACTAAGGAACTCTTTACTTCTTCCAAATTTAATATAATTGCTGGCCTTATACCTAACCCACTTAACTAAATTCGTCCTATAAACCTAAGCGACTTTAGACTCGACCTTATTGGCTAAAATATACCCTACTCTTAAGTTACGGATCACAACACCCCTGTAAACCAAAATACGGACTAAATTACCCCCGCTATTCAAGTTATAGATCCGTAAGCCATATACCCACAAGCTATAGATCCGTAAGTTATAGATCTGCAACCTACCTAAGCAAAGACCTATAGTAAGGAGCTAGCTAACCTAGCTAAGCTCTATACCAACAAATCTAAGTATAGCGGTGAAAATGATAATTTTAACTTTAAACTGACTATCTTTACGGACCTCTGCTAGAAGGCTGATATTCCTAAATAAGAGTTTAGCTAAGCCTACTCTACTATGCTGCGCGGCCTAGCATTTAACCACTATTACACTAACCTTAAGAGCAACCCCCTTGGTGTCCCCTTTGATAAGCTATGCGAAGCTACCCACAACTACTTTAAAGGACTGGAATATAGGCGTGATATCCTTACCTAATAGAATGTGACCAAGCTACGGACCATAATTAACAAGAACACCGAAAAATCGACTACAGAGTGTCTGCAAATCCTTATTAAAGACCTCCGGTACCTATAGCACGGCCTTAATACTAAGCTTCGAATAGACAACTTCCTGCATAATAAACTTATTACGGCTTGCCAGGAAGTAGAGCCCTATAAGTATACCTATTATAAGCCTGCAGACACCTTAGCTGGCCTTATTAATAACCTACGCTCCTCTATTGTAACGTATAAAGTCTTAAACCTACTGGGCAGCACTTAAGCCTTTGCCACGAATATTTAATATCCGTAGATAGACTTAGACGTCTACTTTACGGACCGCCGTTACCGCTAGCAGCACCTATACCAACTAAGTCCTACCCGTAACCCCCGCAGCAACTCCTATATAAAAGCATACCCCCGCAGACAAACAAACCAGAAATGCTTCGTGTATAGCAAGGAAGGATGTTAGTCTATAAGGCATACCTAGGAAGAACGTAACAGGTCTAAGAAGAGATTTAATAAACGGATTAGCTAGTTTATCTTAGAATATAAAGGAGAGGAAGAAGAGGAGCCCCCTAATAAGTTAATAGAAGCCCTTATAATTAACTTTAACCTAGATAACTAGGAATAGAAGACCTTAGAGATGTTTCTAACTACTTTTAGACCTTTTACGGATAGCCAAGCCTTTAATATTACAACCGTATTAGCCGACCGTTCCTTTATACACTTAGTTGCGCCTAAAAACCATTCCGCAAGCACCCCTATTATAGATGTTATAGATCACGAGTAGGACCCATTTATATATATTACCACAGAACGCTATACCCCTAAGGAATTCTACGGTGTTATGATTAATACAGGCGCCTCTAAGAAGTCTACTGTAGGTTACGGACAATACCTTGCATATAGGACCACCGCAAATAATAATACAGATATTAACACTATGCAAACTGGGGCCGTAAACGTCCAATTCGGCATTAGCTCAACTGCATTAATTAAATTAGTTGCAGTTAAGACCCCAATTGGCCTAGTTAACTTCCACATAGTAAAAGTAGACACCCCTTTCTTACTTTGCCTTGCGGATATAGACAGGTTATAGGTTTACTATAACAATATTACAGACACCTTAATCGGCCCTATAACTACCCTAGGAAGCAAGCATGTTACCCTACCAATTACACAATGATTTGGACACCCGTTCCTTATATAGGGAGAGACTTTACGGACCTATATTTAGGAATCTTTTAACTATAACCCATACTACCTTACCAGTACGGAGATCCACCATCTATACTGCCATTTCGGCCACCCGTCAGCTAAAAAGCTATATAGAGTCCTTAAACGCTCTAGACACGACAATGTTAATAAAAAGGCAGTTAATTACCTAACCAAATACTGCTCCTTTTACCAGAAATACGGACGTTCCCTAGGCCGATTCAAGTTCACCCTTTATAAGGACCTTGACTTCAACCACTTAGTATATATAGACATTATGTATATTAACGGCAGCCTAGTATTATATATAATTAATAAGGCAACCCGCTACCAAGCTACCCGTTAGTTGTAAAATATATCCGCAAAGTATACTTGGGATATTTTACGGACCTGCTAGATTGACACGTATGTTAGACCTCCTAAGTATATTACCCACGACGCTAGTAGGAACTTTATCAGCAAGGAATTCTAGCAGTATGCTACGGCCATAGCTATATTAACAAAAGCTGTTCTAGTCAAGGCGTATTAGTCTATTGGGCTTATTAAGCGAGCTTACCTAGCTCTATAGAGAGCTTATCAGATTATTACGGACGAGTGTAAGGATATTTAAAAGGAACTAGCTTTATAGATGGCCGTAAAAGCCGTTAACGACACCGCTAGCCCTGACGGACTAGTACCTACCCTCTTGGTTTACAGAGCCTACCTAAGGATAAGCAACCTAGGCCCCCCTGCCCCGTCTATTATAGAACGAGCAGCTGCAATACGGAAGGCAATGGCCGAAATAGTCAAATTACGGGCTAAATAAACTATTAATAACGCCCTGTACTACCGTAACGGACCTAATACAACCTTAGTATACAACCTCCCGCTTAACTCTAAAGTCCTCATATGGCGTGAAAGCGGTAGTTGGAATAGACCTTACTATCTACTAGCCATAGAAAACGAGACGTGCTGCGTATAGCTTCCTAGCGGGCCAACTAGCTTTAGAAGCACGTCCGTAAAACCCTACTTTTGGCCCGAAAACACCCATGACGTTAAGCTAGACAAACTAGAAGCAACCGCCAAACTAGACGAACTAGAAGCGACTACCGAATCAGATAAACTGGAGGCACCCTTGCCTACCCTAGAGGTCCCCTAGAAACCTACTAAACCTACTAAACCTGCCGTAAAGCGTGGCTAAGGACGCCCCCGTAAGAATCCTATAATAGAGAACCACCTAACCTCTGTAGGCACATCCGCAAAGTAATCTCTGCCTATAAATATATTAGTTCTAATACAGGAAACCCCTTTTACAGACTTATGGTATAAAGAGATCAACGGACTACTTAAAAAGGGTGTCTTTGCAATTGTAATGGAGAGAGACGTTCCGCAAGGCGTCCGTATATTTAACTTACGCTTTGTTGACGAGATTAAGCACCCTAATACTAACAAAGCCTTTAAAAAATTAAGGCTCGTTATATAAGCTTATAATAACTAGGAAAAGGACCTAGTCCTTATACAATCGCCTACAATTTAATGGGTTAGTTAACGGATTATACTCGCACTTATACCTAGACTATAGCAAACCAAATCTATAGCCCTTTACTTACGGGATATCTTACAAGCCTATATACAGTCTAATACCTACCTAAATAGGGATATCTTTATATAACTACCCTATGAGCTTAACCTATAACCAGGAATAATTTTATAGGTTATAAAACCTCTTTATAGAGTACCAGAAGCTGGAAACTATTGGTTTAAGATATACCACTAGCACCACGTTAGTAAACTTAAAATGGAATAGTTGACCTACAACTCCTACCTCCTATACAGCCCATCGAACGGCCTTGGTATTATTGGACTCTAAATAAACAATACCCTCTTCTTAGTAGACTGGACATTTACGGACGCTAAAGAGACTAAACTGCAAGAAGCTAAGTTCCTGGCAAAGCTATAAGAGTAGTTAACTAAGTAGACTCCAATTAAGTTTAACAAAGGCTTAATTATATAAAAGGGCAACTTAATCTAGCTAACCTAGGAACGCCAAGCTTAAAACCTAAAGCTTATTATAGCAAAGCCTATAGACCTTACTAGTTCCCGCGGAGAGACCTATAAGACCGTAAATACAAAGGACTAATACGCTGCATAGCGTGTAAGAGGTGCCTATATTGCCATAGTCTGCCAACCCAAATCTGCCTACGACTTGTCCTTTGCGGCCTAGGCAGTAGATCCGTAAGAAGAAAATATTAAGCAGCTTAATAAGCGCATTTAGTGGCAAATTAATAATACAGTAAGGGGACTTACTTTTGTACTACTAGACCTAAGTTCCCTTAGCTTACTAGCATTTATAGACGCCTCCTTTACCAATAACAAAGACCTATCATCACAAATTAACTTTATAATTGTACTTATGGACCGCAATTAGGACGCAAATATACTGCACTAGTCTTTAATTAAGTGTAAACAAGTAACCTATAGTGTACTAGCTTCTAAACTATATGCACTAGCTTATAGATTTGATATAGCAGCCGCAATTAAATTAACGGTCCAGAAGATTCTATAACTGGAGCAGTTACCCCTAGTTTTATATACCAATTTAAAGTCCCTTTACGACTGCCTAGTTAAACTAGGTATAACATAAGAGAAGAGACTTATAGTCAACCTAATGTGCTTACATCAGGCCTACGAACGACGTGAGATTACGGAGGTTAAATAGATCAGCAGCGGAGACAACCTAGCAGACGCCATAACTAAGGCAAAGCTGTGTTAAGCTCTTAAAACCCTAATTAACACAAATAAGCTCAACCTAAAGGTTACAGAATGGGTAGAGCAAGACTAATAGAGCATTTACAGTTTAGCTACGGCCCGTCGGAAGGCCGTATGGTGCATTCACGGCCCGTTAAAAGGCCATATAGTTCATTTTACGGACCGTAAGCAGGACTTACGGCCAGCTTGGAGCACCATTTAGAAGGCAACCCAGAAGGCACCTCAGGAGGGATTTCCTATATATTTCTTTTATGTTTTACAGTTCTATTAAAACAATTACGGAGGCTGTATATAGGTGGTTTCATTTTTCAAGTACCGCTAGTGTATAATTACAGCACCTGTTGTACCGAACGCGTGCTTACGCGTACGGTATACCAACTACGCGTTTACGCGTTCGGTGCACTAACCACCCGCTTACGCGTCTAGTGCACCCCTAAAGCACTAACTAATCAGGGGGAGGTCGCATCAGTATATAGACTACGTAGTCTGCTTCAATACAAGAGACAGTCACTATCTAAACAAGTATATGATATTACATGTATTTCATGCCCGTGGATACGACTCACTTATGCTATTAAGTTAGTACAAACACTTATAATTATTATATTAATATATTAGGCTTCTAATTAAGTTTGCCTGGTTAGTATATAATCTTAAAGTTAAATTATAAGAGGTATTCGGCCTAATAAATTTGGTGCTATATTAACTGTGTTGGGAATGAGGCAAGCGGTCGTCATATAACGCCGCGGCACTAGCGTGGCGAGGAGTCTTAAGCTCCTCGCCCTTCCTTATTCTAAAGATATTAAGCTTTTAACCAACATTACTATAACCTACTCGAGTAGTCGTTATTGGTGAGTCACCCTATGTAACCAACACTAATTAGTGGTTAAATATATAGTTAACTATAGAGCAGCTAGGTTTTTAAACAGAAGAGACAGTCTCGTGCAGGGGTGCCATATGCGCTCATATAGAATGGATCCCGGCGATACTATGCTACCTTAGACTTACGGAAAACTAGTAATAGAAGTGTTACTGAGTACTAGGAGATACCAAGTTGCGTCTATTATATAGAACAACCGCGTTTACGAAGATTTGGTTAAGTACTTTAGGTTAAAAGTGTTACTAAACCTAGGGTCCTAAGTCAACGTCTGAAACGCGTTAAATAATATCTTAAATTGCCTACCTCTTAATAGCAAACCTACGAGATTCTATAAAACCGAAAACCCTACCTACCTTTGACCTATTATGGCGTTAACCTACCTAAAGAAGTACAAGGAAGACATTAACCTAAAGATATAGAACAAAGACATCGACCCTATAAACGCCGAGCAAAAGGACCTAAACGGATTCTTATTATACTATATAGTATACTACATAGACAGCAAATACAATAACACTATACTATAGTATTACATAAAGGAGGACTTTATTAGATAGATAAAGGAAACATAGGCTCTTGCAAACAAGCTTATTGTATAAGACTTCCATAACTTCCTTTGGGAGAATGGAGTATTTGTCCCTATAGATAGAAGCGCTATTAGAGATAATATTTAGGAGCAAGTTATTAATGTAAAAGAAGAGCACGAATGGACTCTATAAGAGATTAAGCACTAACTACGCACTATAAAGAAGCTTAACTCACGATAGAATCCGAATAATACACTAATAGAGACATGTTTAAATTCTATTGCTCTAGGCATAAGTTCTTACGTTCTATATCTATTACTTTTATTATCTTTAGCTCCCTAGGATCCACCAATTTAACCTATAACTTTAACTACTAAATAAGAGCAAGCGTAAGATCCCCTTGCTTCGCGATTTAATAACCTTTAAACTCTATTACAGCAAGATTAGGTACCACGCCGTGTTTTATTAAGATCTATATCTCCACTGTAGCCTATAAAGTAATCCCCACTTTAATCTCTAATGCAATTTTAACGTGGCCTAATACCGCTTAGAGGCACCTTAAAAATGCTTATAGAGCTTACAAAGCTCTATTTAGACTAGGAAAAGAGGTTTAGCGGGGAACTGTATAATATCCTTAATTTAAAGCTGCGCATCTTCTATAACTGTTACTAGAAGGTTGGACTAGAACCTAACCAATATTATAATACCTATTCTATTATACTTAAGGGCCGCGCTAGTACCTTCTATTATAATCGTTTGGTAGGAAAAGGATATAATTTTAACCAAATAATATATAAGACAAGATACTACTTTAAAACAGAGGAGAATAAGTAGCAGTATATATTAGAGTGGAGAGAGACTACCTTTTTAAGGATTATTATAACAAACTTAGATATCTCTTAACTTAATTATCTCTAAAAGCTCTTTAATTAACTTTAGATAATTTAGCATGGTTTATCTAAATTATATTAAGAGGACTTTAGCCTACGCGATTAAATTATTAGCGCATATTAAGGTGTTAAAGAATGCAACCTTACTCTCTTTAATCCTGCAAATACTTATAAAGGAGTGTGTGCTTAATTAAAATCCTCTATTGGCACCGCTCTACGCTCTTAAGAAGTACAGCAATTTAACACCTAACCCTAACCTACTCCAATCGACCCGGCCGACTAATATAATCACAACTGGACCGACCGAATATATAGTAGCCACGGTAGGGGATATAGTAGAGGGTACAATTAACGTTAACTATAAGGCAATTATAGAGGTTTATTTCAGAGCAATTATTAGAAGAAGTGCTATGTTTATAAGAAGCCAAATTACTAGTCAACTAGGCACCCCCTTAATAGACAAAAGGAGGTATATAATAAGTTTCGCCAGAGTATACAAAACGTTAGAAACTAAGAGGTTACTATAGCCTACTTCTAAAGCTTCCTAGTTTAATATAAAGGCGAAGAAGATCTTAAGGGTAAGGTTAACGAGGCCAAATAGCTCCTTATAGATATAGAAATTAAGGACTACTCTCCTAACTAATACTTCACTAAGTATGGTAAGGTAAATGGCATATAAACCATTGCTGTCCTTAATAACCAATCTACGCTTTATTCTGTCACAAAGTTAGATATCTTTAATAAGCTAAAGGAAAGTTCCGCGTTCTCCTTTAATAATAGATACTTAGCAAATATCTTACATGGTATTATACCAGATATTAGAGCCGCAGGAGTATCTATAGTAGGAGAACCTTAAGTTTAAGCTCTTTAGCAGCTTAATAGCTCTATTTAGATCGACTAATTAACAGTAGGCTAATATACAATCCGCTTTAGCAAGGGTACTATAATCTCTCTTAGCATAATTAAGGTCCAAACCCTATTAGGATATATTACTTTTTATATTGTTCCTATAAACACCCCATTTCTATTCTGCATCTAAGATATAGATAAGTTAGGCGTTAAGTTAGATAACCTTAAGAATATACTTATTTAGGGAGATAATCGGGTGCCCGTTATACGCAAGTAGGGTTACCCTTGGTTGCTCCTTTAATAGCTAAAAAGGAGCGTTGCTTAGAGCCATTTAACTAAGTTAGAGTTACATTAACTATACCATCGCTTTAGTCACCTATTAGTTTATAGATTACTTAGGGTTCTTTAGCAAGCAGGTTATAAAGTTAAGGCTAAAACAATTAAGCATCTTATAAAGTACTGCTATTACTGCTAAATGAACTAGAAGTCCCCTAGCTGTTACGGACGCTTTAAGTACAATATTACGACTACTTGGAGAAGAGTCGGCGGAAGCTAGTTGGTTAATACAAGCACGGTCCAGGATGGATCCGGTGGAACCATATAATAAGGAATAGTAACTGAGGTTACGTAGTGTTAAACGTATTAACTATATTAAATAGAAGGGACGTTACGTTTAATACAGATAACACGTACCTCACATATAAGAGAGGATTTCTTAGGAGTATAGTTGTGTATTTAAAGGACCTCAGTCCCTACCGTAGATAGTTCTCTCCTTGTAGTAAATCTTAGAATATAATTAGAGTTAATCTATTAGGCAACTACTCCACCAGTTATTATTATATTGTTGTTTTTATTATACCTATATACCTAGCCTAATAACAGAACCCACTGTAGTCTAAGCTACAAGGTTCCGTTACATATTCACTACCAAGGTTACGGTATTGGAATAAACTCAAACAATATGCCACCAAGAGCAGCACCAGTCACGACGGCGTTGACGGGAGCTACAACCTCAGGGCCAGGTAATACCAGTATAGACAATAGGGATTCTCAAGTGGTTACACGAGGTCAGTTATAGGAAATAGTTAATTACTTATAAGACAATAATAGGATACTTAAAGAACGCATTAATGGAATCAGAGCAGTAAAGATTAAGTTACCTTTAATTAAACAATTCTTAGGAGAGAAGTCGAAGCTTAAGGGATTTCTTACGCAAATGTACTTTAAGGTAGTACAGGAAGGAGCGAAGTTAGCAATATTGTTAGATTAAGTAGCCTATACAGGATTGTTCCTAATAGGGAGGGCACTTAAGTAGTTTAAGCCGTATCTCACGGAAATATAGGCCAATGGCATAACAACTACTAACTAGGATGTACGGTATATATTTACCAGTTAGAACGGGTTCGCAGAGTAACTAATATAAATATTTAGAAACCTAGAAGCCATAACTACAGCGAAACGAAAGCTTTAGAACTTAGTATAACGTACTTTAGCAATTAAGTATATAATACAGTTTTAAACACTAGCCATATAGGTTAAGTGGAATAATAAGGCGCTTATAGCACAGTATAAATAGGGACTTAAGGCTAAAGTCTAGGACGTAATCATCCTAATAGAAGATACGGATACTCTAAGGAAGTTAATAGATTAGTTAATAAAGATTAATAATAGGATCTACCAAAGGGAACAAGCTAAGAGAGGGCAAGATAGAGTTCTATAGTTATATAAGGCGCAGAGTACGCAGCAATAGATATAGAGTTAAAAACTATGGAATAGCGCAGAGCTAATAGACCTAAGCGGTACCAAAGAAACCTAAAAATAGGAAAAGAAACTATGGAAACCTAGAGGTTAAGGATTAAGTAATTAAAGGACCTAGGAGCAGAGGCTAAACCAAGGATCTTAGCAGCAGAAGACATTTAGGCGGACTCTATAGCAAGAAAAATAGTTTAAAGATAGAGCTTGCATAAATTGCGGAAAATAGGGTTATTTCACCAAAGACTATAGAGGTGGTTAGAGTAGCTATATGGTAAAGGGAACCAGACCAGCAGACAGTACATACGTATAAAGGGACGATGGTACACTATAAGGAACAAAAGAGTGTTTAATTAATAGTTTTACGTATTATTACAACAACGCATACCGAATTTATAAGGATGCTAAGTACGGCGTAAGCTATTAGCTATAAAAGCCAGAGTTAAAAGGACTTAAAGAAACCAAAGAGTTAGATAAAGAATAAGATCAACTTTATAAGCTAGATTAAGATGTTATAGTAATATATAGATAAAGATTAGCAGTAATAACAATAAAGTTAGAGTACTTATTAATTACTAGCGACGAGGATAAAAAGGAGGCTAACTAGGAGCACTTAAACCTTAATAACGCAACAGAAGCAGAGACTAAAACCATTACCAAATAAGGTTCAGTAATGGATATTATAACACTATTAGATACGATTTCCATCGCTTTACAAGATAATAGAAGTAATATTTAGAAGAAACTAAGTAAGCAGATAACTGCTAGTGCTAGCTTATTACTTAATAAAGGTAAAAGGCCACAGGCTTAAGATTCTTAAGAAGAGATAAAAGAAGCTTAAGATTTTTAAGATAAGATAAGATATACCCAAGGACCCATAACGGACAAAAACCAATGGGAAAGGGTAGCAACTTAGTTTAGTAACAAACAAATAAGTATAGGATGCAAGTTTAAGAACTATAAGTTTAGAGAATAAATAAGAACGTTAGCAATCCTAGGTAAACGCAGTGTTTAGCCTAAAGATTAAACAGTTAATACCAGAATTAAAAAGTAAGATAACTACAAAGATCTAGCTGCAAGACACAGAAAACAAGAAACTATAGATAAGTTTAAAACAAGAATTATTATATAGCAAGAGCAAAAGCTAGATAAGAGATTAGCTATGCCAGGTTGTATAAGGGATAGAGCACCCGTACGAAGAGTTACTAATAGGCTGAGTGCAGGGACACCTAGGGCAAAGTGGTTAGATAAACTAGAATAAGAAGAGAATCTAGATATTCTAACTAGGTTTAAAGAAAGACATACTAAAGGATATTACAATGCAGCGATAACAAGGTACTTTCTAACGGATAGACCATACACACTAAACTAGTTATACGGAAAGTGGTATAGGCAACAATACAGCGACGAATAGGAAGAGTTTTATATATAGCTAGACAAAAAAGTTATCTAAAACCAACCCATTACGGAGAAACGCATAAGTTATATTAAAGGAGTATTAATTATAACGTCAAGGAACCTAGAAGAGAGGTCTAGAGACTAGAGAAGTAAACAATAAATCTTAGTACCTATAGCAGAGATACCAGTGGTTAGGTTAACTAGGTATAGGTTTAAACTTAAGGATAAAAACAAACCAAGAGTTAACCCAAAAAACATAGCGTATTATATACTATCGTGGATAGCTTGTATAGATAACACATGCAACATACATAGAGTACCTAAAGATAAGAACTAGAAGTACCTAGTAAGGATATATTAGGCACTAGAGGAAAAGCGGTTTAGGAATATTAAGTATATATATAGTTGGCACCTAGTAGAAGTATAAGGTTAAGGGGACTTAACACTTTAACCAGGAAGATTCCTTACGGAAGAATGCCTAAACGGATAATAGTAGTGGGAGTGCCCAGAGAACACTTGTCTATGGCATATAGAGGAAAAGAAATAAACTAAGTATTAGCTAAAAGTAGACTAAGTACAAGCAGGATCTAGCAGCCAATAGTTAGGAAAAGGGGAGGCGTATAGGACCAGAGAGAACTAGTATTAGAGCCTTAAACCCTTAAAGAAATTTAAGGATAATACCTAAATTTAAGAGCTAAGTGGCAAGATCAGCAGTTTAAAGTATTAGTAGACAGTGGAGCAACTAGGAACTATATATTACCAAAGGTAGTAGAAAGGATAGGGTTACTATACAGATAAAAGGAATACCTATATCCACTTATAATAATTTCAGGAGATCAGATAGCCTATAGAGAAGGCATTATTAATCTTAAAACAGGACCTATTCAGATAACTATTAAAGGGAGACCAGTTAGAATGTCTTTTAATATCCTACTGTTAGGACAGGATAAGGCGATACTAGGAATGCCTTAGTTACAGGAGTATAATCTAAAGATTAATTGGGTTATAGGTTAAGTTGATATTAAGGATACTTAATAATATAAAGTGCGACAGTAAACTAAGTTAGTATAGTACCAAGTCGGAGCGACATATAAAGAGACTGAGTAAGGCTTAAGTTATGTACTAAAGAGATACCACAAGTATAGCAAAAAGTTATGGTCACTAGAAAGTGAGAAGCTATTAAAGCATACAGCTTAGAACTATGAGATAGAATTAGAAGAGGGAATAAGTCTAAAGTTCTTTCCAATCTATAAGCTTACTGAAACAGAGTCAGTAGCGCTTAAGGAGTTTATTTAGGAGAACTTATAAAAGGGATATATTAGACCGTTATAGTTATTAGCAGGATATCCAGTATTATTTATCCTAAAGAAGAATGGAAAACTTAGGATGTATATAGACTATAGACAGTTAAACAGCATCACTAGGAAGGATAGATATCCTTTACCCTTAATTAGCAAAATCTAAGATAGGATAGGTAACATAAAGATCTTTATAAAGATAGATCTAAGGTGGGTGTACCATTAGATTAGAAGTAAGGAAGGCAATAAGTGGAAGGCAGCCTTTAGGTCAAAGAAAGGACTATATAAACTATTAGTTATACAATTCAGGCTTATAAACGCACTAGTAACATTCCAGAAGCAAATTAATAGTGTGTTAGGGGAACACCTAGATAAATTTATTATAGCATACTTTAACAACATTATCATCTACTTAGAAAATAAGGAAGAACACGGAGAACACGTTAAATAGGTCTTAAAAAGACTATAGGAAGAATAGATGCTAGTAATAATTAAGAAATACAAGTTCTTTACCTAAAAGACCAATTTTGTTAGATTTATTATTAAACTAGGCCAACTTAGTATAGATCCAAAGAAGATTAAGGCTATAGTAAATTGGCAGGAACCAGAGAACATTATATAGTTAAAATCGTTCCTAGGGTTTTGTAATTATTATAGAAGGTTTATAGCGCAATGGTTATAGAACATTAAGCTATTTACACAGTTAATAAAGAAAGAAGAACCGTGGGCATAGGGAAAGGAGTAATAAGAACTATTTAAAAGAGTTAAAGAGTTATTTACCTAGGAGCCAGTTCTTAAGATCTACTAACCAGGTCTAGAGACGGTTATAGAAACGGATACATTAAACTTTACACTAGGGGCGTGCTTCCTATAGAAATATTAAGATGGATAGCACCTAGTAGCATACTATAGTCGGAAGATAACACTACTAGAGTTAAACTATAACATCTACAACAAGGAGTTGTTAGGTATAGTTACGGCACTTAAGGAATAGAGAGCATTCTTATAAGGTATAAAGAAACCATTTATGGTTAAGACGGACTATAAGAACCTTACAGGATTCCTAACAATAAAGGAACTCAACTAAAGACAGGTTAGATGGGCGGAAATGCTTATAGAATACCATTTCAAAATTTAGTATACTAAGGGTACAGATAATGCACAAGCAGACGCTCTAAGCAGAAAGGCTAAACTATAGAGTAGTGAAAAGCTATTAGGAGCTTTATTGCGAAGGGATTAAGACGGATTAATTAGGTATAATTATCCAAAGATTATAGCAACTAAAGAAAGTTAGATCCACAAATTACTAGAGAGTAATTAAACACAGAAGATCTAAGAGGCATAGGTAGAGGATTTAGACTTAGAGCAATACGAGAATAGAGAAGCAACATATATGCCTAGGTCTATTATAGAAGAATTTATTAAGGAATTCCATAAGGGAATAACACAAGGACATAACAGAGCTATAGGCTTAGTATTAAGACTTTAAAAGGAGTATATTATTTAAGGAATCTGGGGACTAGTAAGATAAGTTATAAAGAAATATCTAGATTACCAAAGGAACAAACCAACAAGGTATAAGCTGTATGGAAGGCTACAACCTATTAAGACACCAGAAAAGCCATAGGAAGTTATATTATAGGACTTTATTATTAAGTTACTAAAGTTAAGAGATCCTATTATAGGATAAGATTATAACGCGATTTTAGTAATAATAAATAAGCTAATAAAGTAGGGATACTTTATAGTATACACTAAAGAGATATTAGTAGAAGATGTCGCTAGAATCTATATAAAAGAAGTATTTATAAGATATAAAGCACCAGATAAGATTATATTGGATAGAGATCCAAGATTTATAGCAGCATTTTAGGAAGTGTTTTTAGCAGAATAAGGGGTTTGTGCAGTAATATCTATAGCGTATTATCCGCAGATAGACGGATAAACGGAAAGACTAAACTAGATACTAGAGTAGTATCTAAGGCACTATATTAATTACACACAGAATAATTAGGTATCGTTATTACCAGTTACACAGTTTGCATACAATATAACACCATAAGAAGGAATAGGGATATTACTATTTAAGGCGAATTACGGGTATAAGCTAAGAACATTATTATCGCCACGTCAAGCAAAAAGGACAAGTAGCACAGCTAAATAAAGAATAGAGACGTTAATAAATCTTTATACAGACCTTAAAGAAATAGCTAAACTAGTACAAGAACAAATAAAAAGGTACTATAATGCTAAGAAATCTAAGGGACCAGATCTTAAGGAGGGAGATAAAGTATGGCTACTATATAAAAATTTTAAGAGTTAATAACCAAGCAAGAAGTTGGACTACGTTAGACTAGGACCTTTTAAAGTTAAGTAAAGAATTTTATTGGTTACGTATAAGTTAAACCTACCAGCCAAAATAAAAATCTACCCTATATAGTATATCGCAATGCTAGAGCTAGTATACGGGAATGTTAAGCTACTAGTCTACAAGGCAGACATATATAGAGGATAAGAAGAGGATAAATAACAAGTTTCGAAAATTATTAGTTACAAGGATGTAGATAACAAAACGTAGTATAAAGTAAAGTAGATAGGCTATAGTAAGACTACCTAGGAACCACTAAGCAACTTAAAGAACGCTATAAGAAAGGTACGGGAGTATTAAAAGAAAGTAGGTTAGGTAATATTAATAAAGAAGGATCGCCAAAAAATAAGTTACCTAAGGGGGACCTAAAAGGAGCAATTGCCGAGCTACTTAGAGTTATTTCCCTTATAGGAGGAAAGCCAATCCTTTTATTACCTAGCTTAGATAAACCCTATTAAACTAGTTTCTATTTCTTGGAACGGACCTTCTTATAGACACGTTTAAGGCGTTAAAGACAAGCATAAGCTAAATATTAAGCTTTAAGGACGCGTGCGGACTCTTCTAAGGCATATTAAACCTCAAGTAACGCGGAGGCTAGCTTACCATTAAGCTTTATAGCGGTAGATTAAACACAAGACCTTATAATAAGTTACTTAGGGAACTTAAAGACTGTTAAGAGTTATAGAACACGTACACTTAGCGTTAGAGACAGAGCGAATATTACAGGACAATTAAACGTTTGCTTTAGTGCACTCTAAGTAAAAGAAAGGTTATCAAGATAAAGGACTCGCTAGCGCAACATAAACTAACCCCTCTTTTACGCACCTTAAGTAAGGAATCGCCATCACTTCACCCAGTAATAGTATGGAGGAGACTATATAAAGGCGACACTCAACCCAGGAAAGAGAAGAAGAAGCTTTAGGTATAATAAGTAAGGATATTAACTAGACTAATTAAACGGATATTACACCTCTAGTGGACAACTTAGAGATGTTAGGAATCTTTAAGGACAAAGATAAAAAGGAGGGAGATAGTGTTACGGACGCTTTAAGTACAATATTACAACTACTTAGAGAAGAGTCGGCGGAAGCTAGTTGGTTAATATAAGCACGGTCCAGGATGGATCTAATAGAACTATATGACGAGGAATAGTAACTAAGGTCACGTAGTATTAAACGTATTAACTATGTTAAACGGAAGGGACGTTACGTTTAATATAGACAACACATACCTTACGTATAAGAGAGGATTTCTTAGGAGTACGGTTGTGTATTTAAAGGACCTTAGTCCCTACCGTAGATAGTTCTCTTCTTATAGTAAATCTTAGAATATAATTAGAGTTAATCTGTTAGGCAACCACTCCACCAGTTATTATTACGTTGTTGTTTTTGTTGTACCTATATACCCAGCCTAATAACAGAACCCACTGTAGTCTAAGCTACAAGGTTCCGTTATACTAGCCGATTTAAGTTCACCCTTAAAGATAACTACAACTTTAACTTTTATATTATTATTAATATTATATATCTTAGCAGTAAGCTAGTACTCTAAGTTATTAACCTCTTAACCTTTTTCTAAGCCGCATGTTTCCTAAAGGATATATTAGCTAGGAACGCATAAAATACTCTTTAATTATGCTAAATTAATATCTACCTAGGACCCTCTAATTAAGTTATTTATAATGCAGGAAGGAACTTTTTATCTTTAGAGTTTCGGCAATAGGCAAAGGCAATAGAAATTAAGGTTAAGGAAGTCCCTATTAAGGCATATAATAGTATTAGAAAAGTAGAACAATATTACACACCATTATAATAAGCATATAAGATTATTTCTTTAGAACTAGAGGGCGCTA
>Ga0307507_10006477_pt1 | contig 17955 bp, 5 predicted proteins | sample 7_EM_MG_FD_207223 | JGI IMG/M metagenome (GOLD analysis project Ga0307507, IMG submission 207223) | Populus trichocarpa ectomycorrhiza microbial communities from riparian zone in the Pacific Northwest, United States - 7_EM | ecosystem: Host-associated > Plants > Roots > Unclassified | place... | reverse complement strand
TATATACCCTTTCTCCCCGTTTCCTTACCTTCTCTCCTTACGCAACGTCTTGACTTCATCACGCAGTTCATATACATAGCTTAATAATATCTACTTTGCTATATATTACCATCGCTTGTGCTCGCTCTATAACATTAATATAAATCTAGTGTTGTTCCGTCTACTTTAAAAACAAGGGTACTACTAGGACAATAAAGAAGACAACAATCTTCTAGTTTAGAAAGATGACACAATCCTATATTAAATGAAAGAACGTCACGGTTAATAGACTATTAAGTACGTCCAATTAGGAAGTCTTAAATTAGCTTTTAATTTAAGCCAACTGCCACGTCGTTAATGGAAGCGCAGGATATTGTTAAGAGACATTTATCTAGATTTGAAAGGTGATACATAACTATAGTATCTGCGTCTAGGTTATCTAGGACCTATAAGCCTTTATTATCTAGGTCTCAACGCCCTAGGAGTTAAGCTTTAAGGCCTAAAGACAACGGAATGTTAATACTGCAGTCTCGCTAAAATTAAGCATTAGGTCTTAAGAAGGTTCTTAAAATAGAATATTAATAAACCTTGTCTTGACCTTTATATTAACTGGACTAACCTTAAAGAAGCGCATGCTAGATTTGTACGAGTTATGTTTATCTATAACACATTCTTAGGAAGAACCTTCCCGTATTTTATAATAACGCATAGCAAAGAGAAGGAGATACTATAAGTACTTAAAGATTTCACCCAATGAATTCGTCTAAGGTATAACCTTAAGGTTAACACTATTAGATTAGATAATAAGCTAGGGAGAAGGAGAACCCTTAAATGGCTACGGACTTAAGGAATTATATTTAAGCCTTTAGCGCCATATACCTAAGCTCAGAATGGTACCGCCGAACGCTTAAGGGGTGTAATTATTGAGAGATTATAAGCAATAAGAATTACTGCCAATCTACCATATAACCTATAGAATGAGATAGTTAACGGTGCAGTCTACCTTTGAGATTAAACGCCACGAGAAAGCAATGGATAGAAATCGCTATATAAGAGGTTCCATACCTTCCTAGCTAATGGGAGATTAAGAAAGCCGTAACTAGCGCACCTGAAAGCCTACGGCTGTAGGGCGTACGCGATGACGTCGGACGCCTAGCTGAAAAAGAAAAGGCTAAGCAAGCTAGATCCGCAAGCCCATATCGGCTACCTTGTTGGCTATGACTCTACCAATATCTACAGGATCTGGATCCTATATAAAGGTATCGTTATCTCTACTAGGGACGTCATCTTTGATGAGAAGACGTTCTTTAATGGTAAGTAAATGGACATCTTAAAGGACCTACACGCTGAGTTAGACACGCTGATTAAGAAGATTTAACTCCCTAATACTCTAACCAAGAATGAGGTTCTTCTGGAAGATAATAAAAAAGTATTTAAACCGTTAATTTAAGAGGAAGATGATGACGTTAATGAGCCAGTTTAAAGCTTTAATAAGTTAGCAGATCTTAAGCTTGCAAGAGCTCTTAAAGATACGTATTATACACCACCTCTAATAGAAGAAGATAAAGAATTTCTATATGCCTTTTACGTTAATTATCCTATAATTTTAGTTTAAGATACTAATCAAGACGTCGCTTATTGAGCAGGAGATACGTTTAACACTTAGGGGGTGTTTAACGACTTGGTTAAAGACTCATTTAAGGAAGCCGGCGATTGTAGGTTTAAAGACTTTGTTACTAAAAGGATTACTTTAGCCTATTACGGCGCCTTCTTAGCAGGAAGGAAGTTTAACCTTAATAGTTAACTTAACAACAGTAAGCTAAAATTAGGTAGAACACGTAATGTTAGACTATATAGGAAGAACTTACCTCCACTACTTTAGTCAATCCGCGACCTTAATACGCATCCTCTTTAAGATCAGTTCTAAGAGGCTTAATAAGCCCATCTCCAATCTTATTATCAAATAAGGTCGTTTTAAGAAACAGATAAGAAGCACGTAAAGGGACAGTAGGTCCTTAGCTTAATATAGGTGTTCGTCTACAAGATAGACAAGTACGGATTTCTCTAGAAATGTAAGGCACGCTTAGTAGTATGCGGAAATTAACAGGCCCTAGGAGACCTACCTATAAGAGCTACTATATTAGCTAGTACAACCTTCCAAACCCTTATAGCGATTACCGCAAAATTTGACCTAGAGACGACATAGATAGATATAGTTAATGCGTTTGTCTATTGCAATCTTAACGAGGTTATCTATATAAAGCTACCGCTAGGGTTTAATAAAGGAAAGACTAATAAAGTACTGTGTTTAAGAAAAGCCCTATACAGACTATAATAATTACCACTGTTATAGCAGAAGAATCTCACGAGCTTATTAAACAAATTGGGTTTTAAAGAAGTACCGCAGGAGCCGTGTGTTATGCTAAAAGGTGGAATAGTTGTCTTCTTCTACGTTAACAATATTGTCTTCTACTACTAAAAGACAGATAAGAAGAAAGCTTAAAAAGCAATTAAGGAGCTAAGCAAGGAATACCAGATAAGTACCCTTAGCGAGCTAAAATGGTTCCTAGAAATCCATATGCTACGCAATCGTAGCTAGAGGCTCCTATAGCTATCCTAGGAAGCCTATATTAAGAAGATAGCTAACCAGTATAAGATAGATCTTAGAGGGCGTCTTCTAGACACTCCTATAGCAGAATCGGAACTCCTCCCTACTAATTACCGTATAATCCGTCCAACGCGTCCGTTTCCTAATATAGACCTATTAGTCCGTCCTATATCCCTACCAGCCTCTACGATGCTATATTAGAGAAAATTAGGTTTAGTACTTTATACAGCCACTACAACGCGTCTGGATATTGCTTTTGCAGTATTAAAGCTGGTAAGGTTTAATTAGGACCTAAGCCAAGAGTATTATTAAGCGGTAGACAGAGTTATCCAATACCTATATCGCACGAGAAGCAGAACAATCTGCTATAAAGGAGATAAGGAAGGAACAAATGGTAAAGGGAGAGACAAAGGAATACGCGACAAAGGACAAGACAATAGAAGAGACGGTAGAGGTAAAGCACAATTATTTATCTGTGCCAGCAATGCATTATTTGCGGACAACTCCGTCAACAGAAAGAGCTCGCAAGGATACATTATAAAGCTATTTAGGGGGCCGATTGCCTAGAGAGCAAACAAGCAGGGTACAGTTACGACGTTAAGTATAGAAGCCAAGTTGTTAGCCCTATTATAGACAGTAAAGGAAGCTATCTTTATTAGTAGGCTGTTTAAAGTAATAACGTTACGCCTAAATAAGCCCTTAATTATTAAATGCGACAACACCTAGACGCTCTAACTAATTATAGAAGATACGGCAAAGCTAATTACAAAGCTCCGACACGTTAACATCTATTAATACTGGCTATATTAGGAATACGCAATGAGACAAGTACGATTTTAATAGACAGCGACAAAGGAGATAATTGCTAATGGACTTACAAAGGCCCTGCCCAAGCAGAGGTTTTAAAGCTTCGTTAATATAATCAGGATGGTGGATATTAAGGAGTGGCTAGATAAGGAGAAGCAACTAAAGGACCTAAGGGACAGTATTAAAGCAAGACGGAAGGATTTAGATAAGATTACGGTTCAATTAACTCATTAACAGACACGAGAAGGTGGCTAGCTTTGACCTCAAAGAGCTCGAAGCTAAGGGGGTGTGTTAGATAATCTGTATTCTCTAAAGGCGTGGGTCACGTGCACGAGTTACGTGTATGGAGCCCGTGCATTGTAAATCTCTTTAGAGCCCTAGGGGCCCTAGGTTAAGATCATCAATCAATTAACCCATTTTATCAATAAACTGCTCTACACGAACTTCATAACAGCTTAGTAGTTTAGGTTACTATATATAGCCTTAAGAAGTATAACTAGACTTTATACTAAGTTTAATTAAAGAAGTTTAATAAGGTTAGCTATATCTCTTTCTAGGCCGTTGAAATCGGACTCTGCACCTATACGTGATGACGGTTACGAACCTGGTCTTTAAAGTTCAGATCCAGAGCCAACGCAGAGACGTCGTATAGCGTGCGGACAGGACCTGGTGGTGGTTGTAGGCGTCAAGGGCGGTGGTGAAAAATTTTCGGATGGTGAGATCTTGAAAACCACTACTGCTGGCCCTCTACAGTACGACAACTACTACACTGTTCTATCTAGGGCACCTATATAATCCAACATGGATAAGTAGTTTTTGATAACATCCCTAAAAACCCTAATAGAAAGCATTAACGACCTTATATTAACAAACAGATAAGCGCGAATAAATAAATAAGCAAATATACGGCCCCTCCTAACCCCTAGGGCGATCGCCCGTAGAGCATATAGTTACTCGCCATACTACCATAATACTACTAAAAGGCAGCTAGATAACCCTATATAGTTTTCCTTGTCTCCTCTTAACAGAGTAGTGCCCTTAGAGAGGGCCTAGTAACTAGGGCCTAGGCATAAAAGATACCTAGATATACATACATACACATCCCACTTTCGTCTTTCAGTATTAGGATGGTAGAATGGATAAATCCCCCTTACGCCTTTAATAGGCCTTAGGGGGGGGGAGGCAAGGCGTATATAGCAATAGTTAATAAGAGATAGCATATAGGGGGTGGTTAAGATACGGGACACAACTATATACAGCAATTAATCGGCAAGGCCTAGCTAGGACGTAGTAAAACCTAGCTCTAGATAAGCTAGAGAAGGAAGCAGTGGTTCCTAAGGAGTTTAAAACATCTAAGGAGGAGGACGTAGCTATAGGCCCATAGGGCCGCTGCTATATATAGGCATAGCAAAACGGGGTTTTTTATCCTACTAAGGTGGCTTATAGGGTTTTTCCTTCCCCCCTAGTAGCAAGGGTTTTTTCCCGTTAATATTACTTGTCTAAACAAGGTTTCGCAATGCAGTTGCACGCAATCACGTGAGCTAAGCGAGCTCAGGAAATCCACCAAATTCTACCTATAGAATAGGAGAATCAATAAGCATCAATCAAAATCAGTTACCACCTATACTATTGCAATAGCATTACGTATCACCGGAAGTGATACTAACACTAATCAGTAATCACAGATCAGAAGACGTATCATCTACAAAGAGAGGCAAACTTAAATAGTCCCTTTTTAACTAGAGGCAACCTATTAAGAACGTTTGCTAAGGAGTATTAGTTAATGTGTATTTAAAGAACCAACCCCATCTCGCAAGAGAGGCCCTTAATTCTTTATACACAGTCCTTAGGTATTTAAAGAGTCAACCCCTATCTAGTATAGGCCCTTAATTCGCGTCTATTACGCACGTTTACCACCAAATCACTTACCAAGGAGTATCAGTTGATGTATACCTAAAGAACCAACCCCATCTTACAAGAGAGGCCCTTAATTCTTTATATATAGTCCCTAGGTATTTAAAGAACCAACCCCTATCTAGTATAGGCCCTTAGTTCGCGTCTATTACGCATTTCAATTAGTTCGCGTCTACTACGCGTTTAGAACCTAATAAGATAAAAAACCCTTAGTTCGCGTCTATTACGCGTTTTCACCCAGAACCTAAAATTAAACTTGACAAGAGTTACAAGAATCAATATAGCAGACATCAGGGCATAAGTTAACAAAGGATAAGATAGATAGAGCGAGGGAATTAATACATAATCCAATAATGTTAACAAGAAGGAGATTAAAGATTTTATAGAGTTTAAGCTCCTTAAGTACAAAACATATAAGCTTAAGGACGATGACCTATAGGAAACCTACCGCGAAGATTTCAGTACCTTTACAGCATAGACCTTTAGAGATTATAACCAGATTACTGTTTATAACCTTCAACAATTCCTCTAAGTTCACGGTGTATAGGTCAAAAAGCACAGAAATATAATAATGCCAGAAGCCCTTCTTAACACCTTACAAGAAGAAGATCCTATAGAATAGACTAAACTTAAAATTAGGGAACATATAGCAACCGGAGGGAAGTTTAATTTAAAATAAATTAACTACCTTCTTAAGAACAACTTTACCAGTACTAGTACCACTAAAACCCCAACCTTAACCTCACCAACTATAAAACCTACCCTACTTATAATACCACCCACTACACCCTAACCTACCCCTATACCACCCCTATAACGGGAGCCTAATTATATTAACTTAACCCTATAACTAGAACCACCTACTGGATAGAGTTAAACCTAGGGTTTTAGCAAGGAGTTAACAAACCTTGTAAAGATATACACGGAAGACAATAAGTACAGCGGAGAAGATAATAACTTTAACTTTAAACTTACTATCTTTCATAACCTCTATAGCAGAGCCAACGTACCCTAAGAAGCCAAGGTTAAAGCCTACCCTATAATATTACGCGGCTTAGCACTTAACCACTACTACACTAACCTCAAGAACATTACCCTAACCCTTTCACTTAACTAAATCTGCAACGCCACACGCAATTACTTTAAGGGACCTAAGTACAGGCGTAGCATACTAGGGCAATGGAACTTAATAACCTTGAGGTCTATAATAAGCAAAGGCGAGAATACTAGAAAATTAACTCTAGATTACCTATAATTACTTATTAAAGAACTAAGACACCTCCAGCACAGTCTTAACCCAAACTTATATACTGATAAGTTCCTCTATAACAAACTTATTAATGCTTGCCAAAAATTACTAGCCTATTAATACGCCTACTTTAAACCTTCTAATAGCCTAACTAGCTTAATCAATAACCTATAATCTTCCATTATAACTTTTAAAAAGTCAAATAACGAGAACCCCTAAGCCTTCTTTACTGACCGCCGCTACCATAGACAATACCCCCGATTACCTTATAGAACACAATTATCCTTATTTGGCCGATATGCATTATTAAAGAAGCGCTGCTTCGTCTATTATAAGGAAGGTTACTAGTCATCTAAATACTTAAAAGAAAAACGTAATAAATTAAAGAAGAAGTTCAAGGATAGATTTAGCCGCCGCTTTGACAGACATGCCTAATAATATATTACTAAGTATGAGGGAATAGATCACAACAATAAACTTAATTTGGAATCCATTAATAACTTAATGGAAGCTCTTATAATTAATATTAAGTTACTACTACTATCTCCAACTTAGGAATAGACCGAACTATTCCTTACCTCTTTCGGAACAATATAGCACGAAGGAGCCATTAATACTGTAACTAACTTAGCGGACCGATCCTTTACCCATATAATTACCGGCACCAATCTAATTGCTTACCACAACAACTCAGATCTATTTACCTACGTTACTACCAGCCGATATACCTCCAATGAGTTCTATAGAGTAATGATCGATATAGGAGCCTTAAAGAGATTAATAGCTGGCTACGGACAATACCTCGCATACAGGAAGACCCATAATACCATTATTGATACTTTAAAGGCTGGCGCTATTAATGTCTAGTTTAGCATCGGTTCTACCTCTTCTATTAGCTCCGTTACAGTTAACACACTAGTTAGCAATGTTGAGTTCCATATTATAAAGGCCGACACACCTTTCCTACTATGTCTCGCAGATATGGACGTACTAAAGGTCTACTATAATAACCTTAAGAATGTCCTAGTTACCCCAACAAAATCAATACCAGTGGTTCGCTAATTCGGTCACCCCTTCTTATTATAGGAAGAGTTACTGTAGTTATTTATAACCTACTTATTTAATTAAAACCCTTACTACCTAACTACTACCGAACTCCGCTAACTCCACCATTGCTTTGGACACCTATTGGCAGACAAGCTGCACAAAGTATTAGAACGCTCTAGCCACAATAACATTAATAAGTAGGTTATTAACTATCTTACCAAGTACTGTTCCCACTGCTAGAAACACAGCAAATCTCCTAGACGGTTTAAGTTTACACTATAAGAAGACCAAGATTCCGATTTTAACTATTCCATTTTTATCGATATTATGTATATTAATGGGAGTCCTATTCTCTACGTAATTAATAAAGCTACCAGATTTTAAGCCGTGAGATAGCTACGCAATATCTCTGTAAAACATATATAGGATATCCTATAACTATGCTAGATTGACACCTACATCAGACCACCTAACTATATTACCCACAACGCCAGGAAGAACTTCATAAGCAAGGAGTTTTAATAGCATGCTATGGCAATAGCCATATCAACTAAGAGCGTCCTAGTGGAAGCTCACTAGTCTATTAGAATGGTAGAAAGAGCTTATCTAACACTACGCCAAGCATACCAGATAATTATGGAAGAACTATAGGACTTAGGAACAACTAAAGAACTAGCTTTATAAATAGTAGTAAAAGCCGCCAATAACATAGCTGGCCCAGACGGCCTAGTCCCAACACTACTTATCTTTGGTGCCTATCCTCAAATAAGCGAAATCGACCCACCAGCACCCTCTATTACACAGCGAGCGGCAGCCATAAAGAAGGCAATAGAGGAGATTGTAAAGATTAGGGCAAAGAAGCAAGTTAACAATGCACTAAACCAACAAAATGGTCCATCTATTACCACAATCCACAACCTCCCCCTTAACTTAGATGTACTCGTATGGCGCAAAGGCAATACTGGACAAAGCGGCAGATAGACTAGCCTATTTAAGCTGCTCAGAATTGATGGAGAAATATATAAGATATAACTCCCTAGTAGACCTACCGACTTTAGGACTATAGTAGTGAAGCCATACCTATAACCCAAACCAGAAGAACCCAATAAGGAACTAGAGGAGGAGCTATCTAAAGAACTAACTAAGGAATTAACCAAGGAACCAACAACTACTGCACCCCTCCGAAGATTAAAACGGACACAATAATTGCCGATAAAGTCCCAGCAAAACATCGCGAACGTATTAATATTCATTAACGACAGCCCAACAAAACCTAATACTATAACCCTCGAGTGCACCTCACCGTCATTTACAGAGTCTTAACGCAAGGAGATAAATGGTTTACTTAAGAAAGGCGTCTTTAAGTTCATTAATACAGCAGACGTCCTAAAAGGAGTCAGAATCTTTAACTCCCAGTTTATTAATGAGATTAAGAACGCTGGAATAGACAAGGCCTTTAAGAAGTCTAGACTAGTCATATAAGCCTATAACGACTATAGCAAAGATCTGGTCTTAACATAGTTACCAACCATTTAACATGTCAGCCAGAGAATTATCCTAGCACTTATGGCAACCCTACAGGGAAATAAAAGAAGACCAGCCTCTTTATACCTATGTAACATCTCACAAGCTTACGTATAGTCTAGTACCCACTTAAACAGAGACTTCTTCATACGCCTACCACTAGAACTTAGACTAAAAGATAGATTAATTCTAAGAGTTATCAAACCACTCTACAGTATCCCAGAAGCTGGTAACTATTGGTTTAATATATACCACTATTACCACCTTAACAAGCTACGGATAAACCAGTCAACATATAACCCCTACTTATTATACACAAACAGCAACAGCTTCGGAATTATAGGATTGCAGACCAACGATATACTATTCCTTACTAATAAAACCTTTATAGAGGCTAAAAAAGCTAGACTTTAGGAGGCAAAGTTCCTAGTAAAAGAGAGAGAGAAGCTTATACTAAATACCCCAATTAAGTTCAATGGAGGCTATATTAAGCAAGAAAAAGACTTAATAGCCCTTACCCAGGAACGTTAATGCCAGAACCTAAAGTTGGTCACTATGAAGGCTATAGACCTAACCAGCTCCAGAGGGGAAGTCTGCAAGGCAGTCACACTAAAGGACCAGTACGTTGCCCAAAGAGCAAGAGGAGCCTATATCGCCATAGTCTGTTAACTAGAAGCTGCCTTTAACCTCTCCTTTACAGCACAAGTCGTTAACCCAAAGAAAGAACATGCGAAGCAGCTTAATAAGCGGCTATAATGGCAAATTGATAATCCCTCCCAAGGACTTTATTTTATACAACTTAATACAAGCACTCTCAAACTAATGATATTTACGGACTTATCCTTTGCCAATAACTACGACCTCTCTTCTTAGATCGGCTTTGTTATTACACTCGCGGATAAGGACAATAGGGCCAATATTCTCTATTAGTCATCTATTAAGTGCAAGCGAGTTACACAAAGTGTCCTAGCATCTAAACTATATAGTATGGCCCACAGATTTGACACCGGAGCTGCGATTAAAGCAACCATTAAAAAGATCCTACAACTCGAACAACTACCGCTTACCCTTTGTACTAATTTAAAATCTCTATATAACTGCCTAGTCAAACTTGGAACAACATAAGAGAAACGACTTATAGTTGACCTAATGTGTTTACAACAATCATACGAGAGAAGAGAAATAGCAGAGATTAAATAGATCGACGGAGGCAGTAACCCTATAGACGCTATAACAAAATTAAAGCCTTGCTAGGCGTTAAAGGACCTAATTAATATAAATATAATCAAGCTATAGGTCACCAAGTAGGTAGAGAGAGAAGACGTCAAGGCAGGAACAGAGAGTGCAAAGATGTTAAGCCAGCAGCTAAGGCGCTAGTACTAAGCGAGCCAATGGCGATTTTCCATGCCGGGCATGGAAAATCGTGATTAGTTACTTTAACCACCTGGCAGAATTCGGCAGAATCTAAGTGGAATATAGCAGAATTTAGCAGAACTTGATGGAATTTAGTGGACTATGGTGGAATTTGGCAGAACTTAATGGAATCTGGCAGAACTTGGCGGAATTCAGCAGTGACGCGCTTAAGCACCGTCACAAAACTAAATGCCCCTAGTGTCTGAACAAGGTTTCGCAATGCAGTTGCACGCGATCACGTGAGCTAAGCGAGCTCAGGAAATCCACCAAATTCCACCTATAGAATAGGAGAATCAATAAGCATCAATCAAAATCAGTTACCACCCATACTATTGCAATAGCATTACGTATCACCGGAAGTGATACCAACATTACTTTTCCCTTATATACGGAGTAGTTTACATAGGCCTAGATAGGATCCGTATTAGACGTTAATTAAAGAATCTACTACTACTATATCTCTTTCTAATTAACTTAGGGTATAGTAGAGTTAGTTAGCTTTAGTTAGGTAGCGGTTAGTATTACTAGTTAACTTATTTTTAAGCTAGCTTAAAAATAATTAAAGTTCTTATTATTTACTAGTAAATATTAAAGGGTTTAGTAGTTGTTTAGATTATTATAGTACGGTAGTTAATTTAGGGTAGATAGTTATTATAGGTTTAGGACTTTTATTCTATATATTTATCTCTATAGATAGCATTTAGTCTTAAGGCCCTAATATAGGCATTTTAAGGGTACGGATTTCTTCTTAGAGGTCTTTAATTATTTACTAGTATTATAGTTCTTATTTGGCTTATTATTAAGGTAAAGTGGCTTAGTTTTATACAAGGGCGTCTATATTACGGACGCTTTAAGTACAATATTACGACTACTTGGAGAGGAGTTGGAGGAAGCTAGTTGGTTAATACAGGCACGGTCTAGAATGGATCTGGTGGAACCATATAACGAGGAATAGTAGCCAAGTTATATAACGTGCTATATAAGGAACGCAGGGAACGTAGTGAACGTATATACCTTACGTACAACACGTACCTTACGTATAAGGGAGGATTTCTTAGGAGTATGGTTATGTATTTAAAGGACCTTAGTCCCTACCGTAGATAGTTCTCTCCTTGTAGTAAATCTTAGAATATAATTGGAGTTAATCTATTAGGCAACCACTCTACTAGTTATTATTATATTATTAAATTATTCTTACCTATATACCCAGCCTAATAACAGGACCCACCATAGTTACTGCTACAAGGTTCCGTTACACATTCACTACTAAGGTTATAGTATTAAATAAGGTTAAACAACATGTTACCTAAAGCACTAATTACGACGCCGTTAACGGCAGCCACAACCTTAAGCGTAGAAGGAGATACCAGTATAGTAGGCACGGATTCTTAGTTAATCATATAAAGTTAGTTATAAGAAATGGTTGATTACTTATAGGATAATAATAGAATACTTAAAGAGTGTATTAATGGAATTGGAGTAGTAAAGATTAAGTTACCTTTAATTAAATAATTCTTAGGAGAGAAGTTAAAGCTTAAGGGATTTCTTACGCAAATGCACTTTAAGGTTATACAGGAAGGAGCGAAGTTAGTAATATTATTGGATTAAATAGCCTATATAGGATTGTTCCTAATAGGGAGGGCACTTAAGTAGTTTAAACTATATCTTATAGAGATATAGGCTAATGGCATAACAACTACTAACTAGGACATACGGTATATGTTTACTAGTTAGAACGGGTTCGCAGAATAGTTAACATAGATATTTAGAGACCTAGAGGTAATAACCACAGCGGAACAAAAGCTTCAGAACTTAGTACAACATACTTTAGCAATTAAGTATACAATATAGTTTTAAACACTAGCTATATAGGTTGAGTAGAATAATAAGGCGCTTATAGCACAGTATAAATAGGGACTTAAGGCTAAAGTCCAGGACATAATTATCCTAATAGAAGATGCGGATACTCTAAGAGAGTTAATAGATTAGTTAATAAAGATTAATAATAGGATCTACTAAAGGGAACAGGCTAAGCAGGGTTAAGATAGAGTTCTATAGTTGTATAAGGCGTAGAGTACGTAACAACCAACATAGAGCCAAAAACCATAGAATGGCGCAGAGCTAATAGACTTAAGCGGTACTAAAGAAACCTAAAGATAGGAAAAGAAACTATAGAAACCTAGAGGTTAAGAATCTAGTAATTAAAGGACTAAGAAATAGAGGCTAAACCAGGGATCTTAGTAGCAGAAGATATTTAGGCGGACTCTATAGCAAAGTTTATAGTTTAGAGATAGAGCTTGCATAAATTGCGGAAAATAGGGTTATTTCGCCAGAGACTATAGAGGTAGTTAGAGTAACTACGCGGTAAAGGGAACCAGACTAGTAGAAAACACATATATATAGAGAGATAATAGTGCACTATAAGGAACAAAAGAGTGTTTAATTAACAGTTTTACGTTTTGTTATAATAACGTATGCCAAATTTATAAGGACGCCAAATACGGCGTAAGCTATTAGCTATAGGAGCTATTGTTATCTAAGTTTAGAGGAACCAGCGAACCAGCTTATAGATTAGATATTAAAGACAATAAATTTAATATAGGCAAAGCATTTACCAATAATAAGGTAACGAAGGCAGCTTACTAGGAGCGTATAGACCTTAGAGGAGTTAAAATAGAAGTAGAAACTAAGACCATTATAAAACAGGGTTTAGTAACGGGTATTATAACACCGTTAGATACAATTTCCATCGCTTTATAAAATAAAGGGAGTAATATTTAAAAGAAACTAAGCAAGTAGATAACTGCTAGTACTAGCTTATTACTTAATAAAGGTAAAAGGCCACAGGTTTAAGATTCTTATAATAAGATAAGGAAGGCTCTAAACTTGCAAGATATAATAAGGACAGCTTAGGAACCTATAATAGATGAAAACCGATGGGAAAGAATAGCGACTTAGTTTATAGGTAAATAAATAAGTATAGGACGCAAGTTTAAGAACTACAAGTTTGGGGAATAAATAAGAACGTTAGCAATTTTAGGTAAACGCAGTATTTAGCCTAAAGATTAGAAAGTTAATATAAGGATTAAAAAGTAAAACAACTTTAAAGACCTAGCTATAAGACGCAGAAAACAAGAAACTATAGATAAGTTTAGAGCAAGAATTATTACATAGTAAGAGTAGAAACTAGATAAGAGATTTAGTATACTAGGTTATACTAGGGACAGAGCACCCGTATAAAGAATTACTAATAGGCTAAGTATAGGGACACCTAGGGTAAAGTAGTTAGATAAACTAGAATAAGAAGAGGATCTAGATATCCTAACTAGGTTTAAAGAAAGACATACTAAAGGATATTACAATATAGCGATAATAAGGTACTTTCTTACAGATAAACCATATATACTAAACCAGTTATACAGAAAGTGGTATAGGCAACAAAGCAACAACAAATAGGTAGATTTCTATATATAGCTGGATAAAAAAGTTGTCTAAAACTAACCTATTATGGAAAAATATATAAGTTATATTAAAGGAGCATTAATTATAACGTTAAGGAACCTAGAAGAAGGATCTAGGGACTAGAGAAGTAAGAGATAAGTCTTAGTACCTATAGAAGAAAGACTAACAGTTAGATCGGCTAGATAGAGGTTTAAACTTAAAAGTAAAGATAAGCTAAGAGTAGACCTAAGTCACTTAGCGTATTATACACTATTATGGATAGCTTATGTAAATGACACGTGTAACATATATAAAGCACTAAAAGATAAGAACCGGAAGTACCTATTAAGGATATATTAGGCATTAGAGAAAAAGCGGTTTAGGGACACTAAGTATATATATAGATAGCACCTAGTAGAAGTATAAGGTTAAGGGGACTTAATACTTTAACCAGGAAGATTCTTTACGGAAGAATACCTAGATAAACAATAGTGGTAGAAGTGCCTAGAGAACACTTATCTATAGTATATAGAGGACAAAAAATAAACTAAGTATTAGCTAAAGTTGGACTAAGTACAAGCAGGATCTAGCAGCCAATAGTTGGGAAAAGGGGAGGCGTATAGGACCAGAGGGAACTAGTATTAGAGCCTTAGACCCTTAAAGGAATTTAAGAACAACACCTAAATTTACAAGTTAAGTGGTAAGACTAGCAGTTTAAAGTGTTAATAGACAGTAGAGCAATAAGGAACCATATATTGCTAGCAATAGTAAAAAGGATAGAGTTACTATATAGATAAAAGAAACACCTATATCCACTTATAACAATTTTAGGAGATTAGATAGCCTATAGAGGAGGTATTATTAATCTTAAAATAGGACCTATTCAGTTAACTATTAAAGGGAGATTAGTTAGAATATCTTTTAATATCCTACTATTAGGACAGGATAAGGCGATACTAAGGATGCCTTAGTTATAGGAATATAATCTAAAGATTAATTGGGTTATAGGTTAGGTTAATATTAAAGATACTTAACAATGTAAGATGCGATAATAAACCAAGTTAGTATAGTACTAAGTTGGAGCGACGTATAAAGAGACTAAGCAAAGCTTAAGTTATATACTAAAGAGATACCATAAGTACGGTAAAAAGTTATAGTTACCAGAAAGTAAAAAGCTATTAAAATATACAGTATAGGATGATAAAATAGAATTAGAAGAGGGAACTAGTCTAAAGTTCTTTCTAGTCTATAAGCTTACTAAAATAGAGTTAGTAGCACTTAAGAAGTTTGTCTAGGAGGACTTATAAAAGGGATATATTAGACTATTGTAGTTATTAGCAGGATATCCAGTACTATTCGTCCTAAAGAAAAACAGAAAACTTAGGATATATATAGACTATAGACAGTTAAACAGCATTACTAGGAAGGATAGGTATCCTTTACCCTTAATTAACAAAATCTAAGATAGGATAGGCAATGCGTAAATCTTTATAAAGATAGATCTAAGATGGGCGTACTATTAGATTAGGATTAAGGAAGGTAACAAATAGAAAGCAGCTTTTAGGTTAAAGGAAGGACTATACAAACTATTAGTTATACAATTTAGACTTATAAACGTACTAGCAATGTTCTAAAAGTAAATTAATAGTGTGTTAGGAGAACACCTTAATAAGTTTATTATAGTATATCTTAATGATATTATTATCTACTTAATAAGTAAGGAAGAACATAGAGAACATATTAAGTGGGTTTTAAAGAGACTATAAGAAGAACAGATGCTAGTAGTGATTAAGAAATACGAGTTCTTTACAAGAAAGACTAATTTTATAGGATTTATTATTAAACTAGGAAAAATTAGTATGGACCTAAAGAAAGTTAAAGCTATAGTAAGTTGGCAGGAACTAGAGAATATTACACAGTTAAGATTGTTTCTAGGGTTTTACAACTACTACAGAAGGTTTATAGCATAGTAGTTAAAGAGTATTAAGCTATTTACAAGGTTAATAAAGAAGGAGAAACTATGGGTATAGGGAATAGAGTAAAAGAAGTTATTTAAAGAACTTAAGGAGTTGTTTACCTAGGAACCAATCCTTAAAATCTACCAACTAAAGTTAGAAACGGTTGTTGAAATAGATGCATTAGACTTTACACTAGGAGTATACTTGCTATAAAAGCACTAGGACACATGGCATCTAGTAGCGTACTATAGTTAAAAGATAACGCCACTAGAGTTAAACTATAATATCTATAACAAGGAGTTGCTAGGCATAGTTATAGTACTTAAGGAATAGAGAGCATTCTTACAAGGCATAGAGAAACTATTTGTGGTTAAAGCGGACTATAAGAACCTTATAGGATTCCTAACAACAAAGGAACTTAACTAAAGACAGGTTAGGTAGGCGGAGATGCTTATAGAATACTATTTTAAGATTTAGTATACCAAGGGTATAGATAATATATAAGCAGATGCTCTAAGTAGGAAAGCTAAACTATAAAGTAATAAAAAGCCGTTAAGAGCATTATTGCGAAAAGACAAAGATGGATTAATTAGGTACAATTATCTAAAGATAGCAGCAATATAAGAAAGTTAGGTCCACGAATTACTAAAAAGTAATTAGATATAGAAGATCTAAAAAGCATAGCTTAAGAATTTAGACTTAAAGCAATATAAAAATAGAGAAGCTACTTATATTCTAAGGTTAATTATAGAGGAGTTTATAAAAGAGTTTTATAAGGGAATGATATAGGGATATAACGGAGCTATAGGCTTAGTGTCAAGACTTTAAGAGGAGTATATTATTTAAGGAATCTAGGGACTAGCTAGATAAGTTATAAGGGAATATCTAGATTGCTAGAGAAATAAACTAACAAGGTATAAGCCATATAGAGGGCTATAACCTATTAAAATACCAGAAAGACTATAGGAAGTTATATTATAGGACTTTATTATTAAGTTACTAAAGTTAAAAGATCCTATTATAGGACAAGATTATAACGTGATCTTAGTAATAGTAGACAAGCTTATAAAGTAGGGATACTTTATAGTATACATAGAAGAAATATTAGTAGAAGATATTGCTAGAATCTATATAAAAGAAGTGTTTATAAGATATGGAGCACTAAGTAAAATCATATTGGACAGGGATCTAAGATTTGTAGTAGCATTTTAGGAAGTATTTTTAGCAGAATAAGGGGTTTGCGCAGTAATATCTATAGCGTATTATCCGCAGACGGATGGACAAACAAAAAGGTTAAACTAGACACTAGAATAGTATCTAAGGCACTATATTAACCATATACAGAACAATTGGGTATCGTTATTACTAGTTATATAGTTTGCGTACAATGTAACACTATAAGAAGGAACGGGGACATTACCGTTTAAGGCGAATTATGGGTATAAACTAAGAACATCGTTATTGCCACGTTAAGTAAAGAAGACGAGTAGCATAGCCAAGTAAAGAATAGAAATGTTAATGAATCTTTATACAAACCTTAAAGAAACAGCTAAACTAGCATAAGAATGAATGAAAAGGTACTATAATGCTAAGAGATCTAAGGGACCAGATCTTAAGGAGGGAGATAAAGTATAGCTACTATATAAAAATTTCAAAAGTTAACGATTAAGTAAAAAGTTGGACTACGTTAGACTCAGACCTTTTAAAATTATATAAAGGATTTTATTAGTTACGTATAAGTTAAACCTACTAGCTAAAATAAGAATCTACCCTATATAACACGTTGCAATGCTAGAACTAGTATACGGAAACGTTAAACCACTAGTGTATAAGGTAGATACGTATAAAGGATAAGAAGAGGACAAATAGTAAGTTTTAAAGATTATTAGTCACAAGGATGTAGATAATAAAATATAGTATAAAGTAAGGTAGATAGGCTATAATAAGACTACCTAGGAGCTACTAAGCAACCTAGAGAACGCTATGGGAAAGGTAAAGAAGTATTAAAGGAAAGT
>Ga0307507_10006476_pt1 | contig 17956 bp, 4 predicted proteins | sample 7_EM_MG_FD_207223 | JGI IMG/M metagenome (GOLD analysis project Ga0307507, IMG submission 207223) | Populus trichocarpa ectomycorrhiza microbial communities from riparian zone in the Pacific Northwest, United States - 7_EM | ecosystem: Host-associated > Plants > Roots > Unclassified | place... | reverse complement strand
GTACACCAACTACGCGTTTACGCGTTCGGTGCACCAACCACCCGCTTACGCGTCTAGTGCACCCCTAAAGCACTAACTAATCAGGGGGAGGTCGCATTAGTATATAGACCATATAGTCTGCTTTAATATAAGAGACAGTCACCACCATCCCAAAGAGCATACAATACTATATATATTTTGTGCCCCGGGATATAACTCACTCGTGCTATTAAGTTAGTACGAACACTGATCAGTAAGCGCGCACAGATTAGTAATTACTCAACACCTCCTACTAAGCGATATACAACAGCGACCACCTATTTAGACTCCTAGTACGACCTACTAGAAGGTTGGAAGTTGGGGATTACGGACCTATCACCAACTCTATATACTTATTTAAGTCTTAGTACGGTTTACCGGAAGTTTATAGACGTGAATATAGACCTTTATGGAACCCCCTACCCTCCTATAAACCACTACGGACCCGTTAATCGATTTTACGGACCGTTATAAGACCTTACGGAAACCCCCTACCCTTCTACAAACCGTTACGGACATTAACTACCTTTACGGACCACTATAAGACCTCTTCCACCCACTATGTACTACACTATACTATATAGTATAGCAGACCTAAGGAAGCAAGTTGATGAAGGCTAGGAAAAGTGGAGGTAGGGAGCCAACCTCACGTCTATACCTAACGTTAACAACTACATTAAATTCAAAGTTCTTGAATACGAATATTTTAAGCTTATAAACGTTGACCTATAGGAGCAATACCAGGAAGACTTCGCGGACTTTACAGAAGTTATCTTTAAAGTATGCAACCCTACTACTATCTGTAACCTACGGACCCTCTTATATAACCAAGGTGTATGGGTTAAAAGGAATAAATAAGTTACTATTATACAGTCCTTATACAACACAATACACAAGAAGGACTAAATAGAATGGACTAAAGAGGAAATCCTAGACCAGTTTTAAGAAACTAAGGAACTCTTTACTTCTTCCAAACTTAATATAATTACTAGCCTTATACCTAACCTATTTAACTAAACTCGTCCTATAAACCTAAGCAGTTTTGGAATTGATTTTACGGGCTAAAGTATACCTAGTACCCAAGTTACGGACCGCAATACCTACGTAACCTAAATTACGGACCGTAATACCCCTGCAAACTAAAATACGGACCAAATTACCCCTATTATCTAAGTTATAGATCTGCAAGCCATATATCCGCAAGCTATATATCCGCAAGCTATAGATCCGCAAGTTATAGATCCGCAACCTACCTAAGCGAAGACCTATAGTAAGGAGCTAGCTAACCTAGCTAAGCTCTATACCGACGAATCCAAGTACAGCGGTGAAAACGACAACTTTGACTTTAAACTAACTATCTTTACGGACCTCTGCTAGAAGGCTGATATTCCTAAATAGGAATTTAGCCAAGCCTACTCTACCATGCTATGTGGCCTAGCCCTTAACCACTACTACACCAACCTTAAGAGCAACCCCCTTGGTGTTCCCTTTAATAAGCTATACAAAGCTACACGCAACTACTTTAAAGGACCAGAATATAAGCGTAATATTCTTACCTAATAGAATACAACCAAGCTATAGACCGTAATTGACAAGAACACTAAAAAATTAACTATAGAGTGCCTGCAAATTCTTATTAAAGACCTCCGGCACCTACAGCACGGCCTTAACGCTAAGCTTTAAATAGACGACTTCCTGTATAACAAACTTATTACGGCTTGCTAGGAAGTAGAGCCCTATAAGTACACCTATTACAAGCCTACAGACATCTTAGCTGGCCTTATTAATGACCTATGCTCCTCTATTGTAACGTATAAAGTCTTAAACCCACTAGGCAGCACTTAAGCCTTTATTACGGATATTTAATATCCGCAAACAGACTTAGACATCTACTTTATAGACCGCCGCTACTGCTAGCAGCACCTGTACCAACCAAGTCCTACCCGTAACCCCCATAGCAACCCCCGTACGAAAACATACCCCCACAGACAAACCAGCTAGAAGTGCTTCGTGTGCGGTAAGAAAGGATATTGGTCTATAAGGTATACCTAGGAAGAACATAACAAGTCTAGGAAGAGACTTAATAGCTATATTAACTAGTTTATTTTGGAATACAAAGGAGAGGAAGTAGAAGAGCCCCCTAATAAGTCAATAGAAGCCCTTATAATTGACTTTAACTCAGATGCTTAGGAATAAGAAACCTTAGAGACATTCCTAACCACTTTTAGACCTTTTACGGACAGCTAAGCCTTTAATATTACAACCATATTAGCCGACCGCTCCTTTACACACCCAATTGCACCTAAAAACTAGCCCGTAAGCACACCTATTAGACCTATTACAGACATTATAGACCGCGAACAGGACCCATTTGCATATATTACCACAGAACGCTATACCCCTAAGGAAATCTACGGTGTTATAATCGATATAGGTGCCTCTAAGAAGTCTACTATAGGCTATAGATAATACCTTGTATATAAGACCACCATAGATGATAATACGGACATTGATATTATATACACTGGGGCCATAAACATCTAATTTGGCATTGGCTTAACCGTATTAATTAGATCAGTTAAAGTTAAGACCCTAATTAGCCCAGTTAACTTCCATATAGTAAAAGCGGATACCCCTTTTCTACTCTGCCTTGCAGATATGGACAAGTTACAGGTCTACTATAACAACATTATGGACACCTTAATTAGCCCTGTAACTACCCTAGGAAGCAAGCATATTACCCTACTAATTATATGATGATTTGGACACCCGTTTCTTATATGGGGAGAGACCCTATGGACCTATATTTAGGAATCTTTTGACTATAACCCGTGCTACCTTACTAGTACCGAAATCCACCGCCTATACCGCTATTTCGACCACCCGTTAGCCGAAAAGCTATATAGAGTCCTTAAACGCTCTGGACACAACAATATTAATAGGAAGGCAATTAACCACCTAACTAAATACTGCTTCTTTTGCTAGAAATACGGACGTTCCCTAGGCTGATTTAAGTTTACCCTTTACAAGGACCTTAACTTCAACCACTTAGTATATATAGATATTATATACATTAACGGCAGCCTAGTATTATATATAATTAACAAGGCAACCCGCTATTAAGCCGCCTGTTAGTTGCAAAATATATCCACAAAATATACTTAGGACATTTTACGGACCTGCTAGATTGACATATACGTTAGACCCCCTAAGTATATTACCCATGATGCTAGTAGGAACTTTATTAGCAAAGAATTCCAACAGTATGCTATGGCTATGGCTATTTTAACAAAAGCCGTTCCAGTTAAGGCGCACTAGTCCGTTGGGCTTATTAAGCGAGCTTACCTAGCTCTATAGAGAGCTTATTAGATTATTATAGATAAGTGTAAGGACATCTAAAAGGAACTGGCTTTACAGATGGCCGTAAAAGCTGTTAACGACACCGCTGGCCCTAACGGACTAGTACCCACCCTCTTAGTTTATGGAGCCTACCCAAGGATAAGCAACTTAGGCCCTCCTACCCCATCCATTATAGAACGAGCAGCTGCAATACGGAAGGCAATGGCTAAAATAGTTAAATTATGGGCTAAACAAACTGTTAATAACGCCCTACACCACCGCAACGGACCTAATACGACCTTAGTATATAACCTCCCACTTAACTCTAAAGTCCTCGTATGGTATAAAAGCGGCAGCTGGAATGGACCTTATTGTCTACTGGCTGTAGAAAACGAGACGTGCTGTGTACAGCTCCCTAGCGGGCTAACCAGCTTTAGAAGCACGTCCGTAAAACCCTACTTTCGGCCTGAAAACACCTATAACGTCGAGCCAGACGAACTAGAAGCAACTGCTGAACTAGACAAACCAGAAGCGACTGCCAAATTAGACGAACTGGAAGCACCCTTGCCTACCCTAGAAGTCCCCTAGAAACCCACTAAACCTACTAAACCTACTATAAAGCGTGGTTGAGGACGCCCCTAAAAGCACCCTATAACTAAGAACCCTATGATAGAGAATTACCTAACCTCCATAGGAATAACCGCAAGGCAATCTCTGCCTGTGGATATATTAGTTCTAGTATAGGAAACCCCATTTATGGACTTATGACGTAAAGAGATCAACGGACTACTTAAGAAGGGTGTCTTTGCGGTTATAACGGAGAGAGACGTTCCGCAAGGCGTCCGTATATTCAACTTACGCTTTATTAATAAGATTAAGCACCCTAGTACTAACAAAGCCTTTAAGAAATTAAGGCTTGTTATACAAGCTTATAATGACTAGGGAAAGGACCTAGTCCTTATATAATCGCCTACAATTTAATGGGTCAGTTAATGGATTATACTTATACTTATGCCTGGACTACAGCAAACCAAATCTGTAGCCCTTTACTTATGGGATATCTTATAAGCCTATATGTAGTCTAATACCTACCTAAGTAGGGATATCTTTATATGGCCACCCCTTGAGCTTAACCTATAACTAGGAACAATTTTATAGGTTATAAAACCTCTTTATAGAGTACCAGAAGCTGGAAACCATTGGTTTAAGACGTACTACTAGCATTACGTTAGTAAGCTTAAAATGGAATAGTTAACCTATAACCCCTACCTCCTATACAGCCCATTGAACGGCCTTGGTATTGTTAGACTTTAAACAGATAATACCCTATTCCTAGCAGACTAGACCTTTACGGACGCTAAAGAAACTAAACTATAAAAGGCCAAGTTCTTGGCAAAGCTATAAGAGTAGTTAACTAAGTAGAATCTGATTAAGTTTAATAGAGGCCTAATTATATAAAAGGGCAACCTAATTAAGCTGACTTAGGAACGCCAAGCTTAAAACCTAAAGCCTGTTATAGCAAAGCCTATAGACCTTACTAGCTCCCGCGGAGAGACCCATAAGACTGTAAATATAAAGGACTAATACGTTGTATAGCGTGCAAGAGGCGCCTATATTGCCATAGTCTGTTAGCCTAAATCTGCCTATAATTTGTCCTTTGCGGCCTAGGCAGTAGATCTGCAAGAAGAAAATATTAAGCAGCTTAATAAGCGCATTTAGTGGCAAATTGATAATGCAGTAAGGGGACTTACTTTTGTACCACTAGACCTAAGTTCCCTTAGCTTACTAGCATTTATGGACGCCTCCTTTGCTAATAATAGGGACCTATTATCGCAAATTGGCTTTGTAATTGTACTTACGGACTATAATTAGGACGCAAACATCCTATACTAGTCCTTAATTAAATGCAAACGGGTAACCTGTAGTGTACTAGCTTCTAAACTATATGCACTAGCTTATAGCTTTAATATAGCAGCCATAATTAAATCAACGGTCTAGAAGATTCTATAACTGGAGCAGTTACCCCTGGTTTTATGCACCAATTTAAAGTCCCTTTATGACTGCCTAGTTAAACTAGGTATGGCATAAGAGAAGAGGCTTATAGTTAACCTAATGTGCTTACGTCAGGCCTATGAATGACGTGAAATTACGGAGGTTAAATAAATCAGCAGCGGAGACAATCTAGTGGACGCTATAACTAAGGCAAAGCCGTGTTAAGCTCTAAAAACCCTAATTAATACAAATAAGCTCAATCTAAAGGTTATAGAATGGGTGGAACGTGACTAACGGAGTACTTATAGTTTATTTGCGGCCTGTCGGAAGGCTATACGGTTCCTTTACGGCCTGTTGGAAGGCCGTATAGTTTACTTTACGGACCTTAAGCAGGACTTACGGCCAGCTCAAAGTACCATCTGGAAGGCAGCCTAGAAGGCACCTTGGGAGGGATTTCCTATGTATTTCTTTTATGTTTTACAGTTCTATTAAAACAATTACGGAGGCTGTATATAGGTGGTTTTATTTTTCAAGTACCGCTAGTGTATAATTACAGCACCTGTCGTACCGAACGCGTGCTTACGCATACGGTACACCAACTACGCGTTTACGCGTTCGGTACACCAACTACGCGTTTACGCGTTCGGTGCACTAACCACCCGCTTACGCGTCTAGTGCACCCCTGAAGCACTGACTAATTAGGGGGAGGTCGCATCAGTATATAGACCACGTAGTCTGCTTTAATACAAGAGATAGTCACCACCATCCCAAAGAGTATATAATACTATATGTATTTCGTGCCCCGGGATACGACTCACTCGTGCTATTAAGTTAGTACGAACAATAACTTTTTGCCATACTTATAGTATCTCTTTAGTATATAACTTAAGCCTCGCTTAGTCTTTTTATATATCACTCTAACTTAGTACTATACTATCTTAGTCTGTTATTACGCCTTACATTATTAAGTATTCTTAATATTAACTTGACCTATAACCTAATTGTCGGTATCACCTGGGGGGTACTGCAATTGCAATATAGTAGTTCTGGTTCTTGATTCATTCGTGTCTCTCCTCGTCTACCAAAGGAGAAAGAAAGGGGTAGTAAAGGTCGGACTATCTATCGGGCCGTAGGTGGTCAGGTGACCTACGCTACGCCATACGGCCCCTGCCGTATACGCTCTGCGCATAATTTACAACCTCTACTCATACAGACACTAATTAATCCTTAGATTATATTCTTATAACTAAGGCATTCTTAATATTACCTTATCCTTTCCTAATAGTAGGATATTAAAAGACATCTTAATGCCTCTCCCTTTAATAGTTAATTAAATAGGTCCTATTTTAAGATTAATAATGCCTCCTTTATAGGCTATTAGATCTCCTAAAATCGTTATTAATAAGTATAGGTATTTTTTCTGTCTGTATAGTAATCCCATCCTTTTAACTGCTACTAGTAATATATAGTTTCTTATTGCTCTACTATCTACTAACACTTTAAACTTCTAATCTTGCTATTTAACTTATAAATTTAGGCGTTTTTCTATAATTCCTTTAAGGGTCTAAAGCTCTACTACTAGCTCCCTCTAGTCCTATAGGCCTCCGCTTTTCCTAACTAATAACTATTAATCTTTAACTATACTTAGTCCTTTTGCGGCTAATATTTAGTTCGCCTTTTATTTTTAATATACTATAGATAAGTGTTCTCTAGGTACTCCTACTACTATTATCTATTTAGGTATTCTTTTATAAGGAATCTTCTTAGTTAAAGTATTAAGTCTCCTAACTCTTAAACTTTTACTAGGTGCCAACTATATATATACTTTACGTCTCTATACCGCTTTTTACTTATTATCTAATATATCCTTATTAGATACTTACAATATTTATCCTTAGGTATCCTATATATATAATCTAAGCTAATATATAATATACTAGGTATTTTAGGTTAACTCTTAGTTTATCTTTATCTTTAAGTTTAAACCTTTTCTACGTTAACCTAAACATTACTATATTATTTACTAGTACTAATACCTATATTGTCTCTCTCTAGTCTATAGCCTATTCCTCTAAATTCTTTAATATAACTTATCTATTTTTCTAATATTAGCTAATCTAGTATAACTTTCTCGTCTAGCTATATATAGAAGTTTTCCTACTTATTATTTCCTTATTACTAATACTACTTTTAGTGAAGCTCTATAAGTGTATGTAATCTATCTATAAGGAAGTATCTCTTTATTACTATATTATTGTAACCTTTAGTATATCTTTCTGCAAATCTGGTTGGAATTCCTAGATCCTCTTCTTATTCTAGTTTATTTAACCACTTAGCTCTTAGCGTTCCTACCCTTAGCCTATTTATAACTTTTTATACTAGTGCTCTATCCCTTATATATCCTAGCATAGCTAATCTTTAATCTAGCTTCTATTCCTACTATATAATAATTCGTTACCTAAACTTATCTATACTTTTCTTTAGTTTTCTTCTCCTAAAAGGGTCTTTAAAGTCTTCTTACTTCTTAATTACTATATTAACTTTTTAACCTTTAGGCTAAATACTATATTTACCTAGAACTGCTATAGACCTTATTCGTTCTTTAAAGTCTTAGCTCCCTAGGAATCTTTATCCCGTACTTATTTATTTACCTATAAATTAAGCTACTGCCCTTTCCTATTAGTTTTTATCCATTATAGGTTCTAGGGTATATCTTATCTTATCTTAAAAATCTTAACTATCTCTTATCTCATCTTAAAAATCTTAAGTCTGTAGCCTTTTGCCTTTATTAAGTAGTAAGCTAGCACTAGCAGTTATCTACTTACTTAATTGTTTTTAAATATTACTCCTTCTATCCTATAAAGTAATAGATACTATATCTAACGGTATTATAATACCTATTACTAAACCGCGTTCTATAGTGGTCTTAGTCTCTACTTCTATTATATTATTAAGGTTTAAGCGCCCCTAGCTAACCTTATTTTCCTTATTACTATTAATTAATAAATACTCTAACTCCATTATTAATATTACTAATCTTTATCTATATATTACTGTAATATCTTAATCTAGCTTATAGAGTTAATCTTATTCTTTATCTAACTCTCTAGTTCCTTTAAGTCCTTATAACTTTAGCTCTTATAGCTAATAGCTTACGCTATACTTAGCATCCTTATAAATTTGGCATGCGTTATTATAATAAAATATAAAATGTTTAATTAAGTATTCCTTAGTACCCTATAACCTCTTTATTACTAGTCCTAGTTCTCTTTACTTAGTCCCTTTTACTATATAATTACTCTAACTGCCTCTATAGTCTCTAGCTGTCACGGAACCCCACCGCAGGGGCCTCCATAGGAGAGCCCCGTGCTCTCGCGTACACCTCGCGTACAGCTTACGTCAGCTACGCGTAGGTATGTCACCTCCTTACGCCCTCGACCCTTACGATCAATCGCGCAACGTCTTGTAGACTCCTCAAATACATACGTTTAGCTGCCACTGTTCCGCGCCCCGTGACATTACGTTACACCTTTTTTTTTTTACCACTGACACCTAGCCTACGACCAATTCTACATCTATGATACTACAGGCGCTGCTAGAAGCAGCGTGTCTATGAGCAACCTTCGCACCATAATAGTAAGACGATATTCCTTACTAGCCACTATATTAAGCCCAAAGAGCAACCTAATACCCCAACTCAACCTACAACGCTAATTAATCCCAGGAGAATTTAATTTATTAACCCTAGCCTTAACCCCTAAGGGCAAGCCTAGCGGCTTAAAAAAGTTATAACTATAAGCACCCCCGAGTACCCAGCACTACCTTAAAGACAATAAGAGTCAACCAGCCTAGCAGGATAGGTACACCCCTATTAGTACAGGTGGTCACAGCAATAACCTTAACAAGATAGACACCGGCAACGTCTTATCCTTTATTAATTATATAGCCACGGAAAAGCAACTAGAAGGGCAGCTACCCATTAAGATCAAAATATAAGACGCCGAGATGTTTGTATAAATGGTAGCACAAGAACCTAACAAATACTATTGCCTTCTATAGAACTATTACCTAAAGCTTATATAAGCTGAATTGCGTACTACCTAAGACTATAATATTATCCAAGACTTATAAGCTAGTAAGGCACTTGCTAATAACACACGCTAAGAAATTAAAGATAACCTCCGTATATCTAAGCGCGACATCCAACAACTAAAGAAAGCTGAGATTGTACTTATTGCTTAGATTACTAAAAAGGAGGGTATAATTAAATACCTACAGTCTTAGCTTAACGAGCACATCTGTAACAATACTAAGCACCTCCCTACTACGCACTACACCACCTAAGTCTCTATACCTCTGGCAACCTCACCCACTTAACACTTGGCCGAAAGTTAGCGTCGAGCAGCTTTACCTAATAGGGACGACTCCTATAACAGCAACCAAACTTAAGCCATAATTGCGGGGTCTAATATATAATACCCTAATTCCCTAGTCTTCTAGGGAGACCGCAAGGAATACAGCCACTAAAAGATACAAATCCGCGAGAAACTAACCTAGAGCGCCTACCTTTTTCCTAGGGAGGATACTAAGATTGGTTACATTATTAGGCGTACAAAGGGTACCCTATTTAACAGACTCTTCGCCCAATGGGAGACTAATAGCCCCTAGAAGTGGCAGTCCCACTAGGAGGTCCTTAATGATCTTAACCTAATATATCGCAACCATAACCTAGTGGCCACTAGTTAAGCCAAACTACGCGCCCTAAAGATAAATCCTATTAAGTTATTTAATAAGTTCTATATTAAGTTCCAGGAATACACTAGAGTCCTCTCCTAAGACAACGCTAAAGACTAGGAAGATCTCCTTAAAAAGGTCACCTATCGCCTTAGTTACACTGCCGCTAGTCACAATTACAATAACGTATATGGTATGGTGGCAGCCCTACGGAAGATTAAACAACGGCTGAATTAGATCTCTACTGCTAACCCTTACCCAAAGGCTCCTATATAGAAGCCCTCCGGGCCAACCACACCTATATACACTAGGTCACCAACGCCTACTATAAATACTAGAGCCAATATCAACCTCTCTATACCAACCTTCCCATGTAAGCTCCTAGACAGAGAGCGCGAGCTACTTCAGAAGCTAGGGCGCTGCTATAGATGCTGTTAAGAAGGCTGTTATTACAAGAACCCAAACTGCCTAATAGCTAGGTTTGGTAATTGCCGCCTAATACCCAACTTTATACCTCGAACACCGAACACCTCGCTACATACCGCCACCGTACAAGACGAAGACGCAGTAACAACAGTAGAGTTGGATACGGAAGCGGAAAATGCCAAGTCCTAGCCCTAAGTCGCGGGTTAGAACGCCCTGACGATAAAGGGATCTATATATTGGCCTACTTAATAGATAACTTAGTAAAGATAAACAGACGGAAACAGATAGTTTTACCTATAATAGGAACTACTGCCAAAAAGCAATACAAAAGCCGTTCTATAATTAATTGCGGAGCTACTAATAAATTTATAGATACCTAATTCGTGTGTACTTATAACCTACCTACCTTACCCCTTACTAAAGCCCGCGCCCTACAACTCGCTGACAGTAATTATACCGCATAGAAGATTACCTATATGGCACAACTCTACCTAGACATAAATGGGCACCAGGAAGAGCTCTGGGCCTATATTATACCACTTACCAACTACCCTATTATCCTCAGAATGAACTGGCTTAAATAATACAACCCCGCCATTAACTAGAAAAAGAGAGAAGTAACCTTTAACTCTAAATACTGCAGAGAGACTTGCCTAGGGCATAGCCTAGCCGCCTCTATTTACTCCCTAGGATATTAACCTAAGGAACCCCTTATTACCCCACCTACAACTAACTGCCACTATGTAAGTGCTGCGGCCTTCTACCGCATAGCACGTAAGAAAGGCTAGACCGTTGCTACAGCTTCCTAATTATGACTATATAAGCTTAATAAAGAACAGGACCACATCCTCTATAGTAACAAAATATATATAATTAACCTCCCAGAAAATAACGCCCCTGTGAAACTCTATAGACTTTTACCTTTAGACTTTAAGAAGTTTATAAACCTTAAAAAAGGACTTACTAATAAGGAACTCCGCAAGCTCCTCCCTAAGAGGTACTACAACTTTATTAATATATGCTTATAAAAGGGCGTAGATACACTCCCCCCACATTAACCTAATGACTATGCCATTAACATTAAATAAGGGAAAATGCTACTTTACAAGAGACCCTACCTAATGTCAAAAGACGAACTCCTAGTTGTAAAAAAGTATATTAATAAGCACCTCGATAAAGGGTTTATTTGTTCCAGTATATTACCAGTAGCCACCCCTATCCTTCTTGCTAAGAAGCTAGGGGGAGGTATCCGATTCTATATTAACTATAGAGGACTTAATGCTATTATAATTAAGAACTGATACCTAGTACCACTTATACGCGAGACCCTTAAGCGGCTTAGTTAAGCCAAAATCTATACTAAACTCGATATTATCGCCGCCTTTAACTATCTCTAAATACGGAAAGGTAATAAATAGAAAACTGCATTTGCATCGCGCTTTAGCCAATTCGAATATACCATTATGCCCTTTAGTATATGTAACGGCCCAGGCGCCTTCTAAAGCTACATTAATAACGCCTTACGGGACTACCTTAATAACTTCTGCTCTGCGTACCTAAATGATATACTTATTTATAGCAATAACCCTTTTAAGCATACTAAGCACGTTTAAAAGGTCCTATAGCGCCTTAGGGAAGCAGGACTTTATATTAATTTAAAGAAGTGCGAATTCTTAGTTACAGAAGTAAAATACCTTAGACTAATTATTACTACTAAGGGTGTCCGTATGGACCCCGAGAAGGTACGCATAATTGCTAAATGGTAAGCCCCTAACTGCATTAAGGACGTATAAGCCTTCCTCAGTTTCGCCAACTTCTATTAGAAATTTATATACAACTTCTTAAGCGTAGTAGCACCACTTACAGTAATAATACGAACAAAGGGCCTTTCTGTAAAAGGAAGAAAAACGCATCTACGCTTTACTTAGACGCCTAAATACAAGAAAGCGTTCCAAGACCTTAAAAATGCCTTTACTAAAGCACCTATCCTAGCTTACTTTACACCAGGATGACAACTCTATCTTAAAACCAACTCCTCAGACTACGTTAACGCAGACATCCTTTCCCAAATAGGCGACAACGGCCTTCTCTACCCAGTCGCATTTTACTCGTCTAAGCTTACACTATAAAAGTATAACTATAAGATCTATAACAAGGAACTCCTTGCGATTATATAAGCATTTAAAGAATTCTAACCGGAACTCTTCTTAGCAGAACCTAACTAGCCAACTAAAGTCCTTACGGATTATCGCAACCTTAAGTACTTTATAACTATAAAGTAGCTAAACCGACGCCAAGCACGTTAGAATAAGTTTCTCTCTAGTTTTAACTTTAAAATCGCATATAGATTAGGAGTATAAGGCACTAAGCCTAATAGCCTAACACGCCGCTTACAAGACCTTCTTTAGTTAGAAGACGACCCCTATAATTAGTTCCAATAACAGACAATCCTAAAAGCACGGAACTTAGCCCTAGGTATGCTACCTATGACAGAGCCAACTGCACCTTAGCTTTACACTATAGAACTAAAATTACCTCCTAAAATCAACGAGCTTATTACCGCAGTATATAACACCTCCGTTAACCTACTACTGTATTAACTTATTACCGCAAAGACCGCCAGCACCTGTATACTACCCACGAACCTCTAAAGCTTGGGCCAAATTAATATGGCAGCCTTAAAAGTAAAAGAAAACAGGCTCTACTATAGAGGCCGCCTATTTATCCCTAACTTAGAAAACCTATAATGGCAACTAATCTAAATGGCCTATAACCTCTGGTCAAGCGGCTATTTAGGAAAAGGAGGGACCTATAAGCTCCTTAGCTAATACTACTTCTAGCCTAAGATAACAGACTTAGTTAAACACTTTATAGGTGCCTACTATAGTTATAAGCACGCTAAGGCCTTTAATACAAAGTACTAAGAACTACTATACCCTCTACTAGTACCTATATAACGATGGGTAGATATTGCTATAGATTTTATTGTTAACCTACTACCCTATAAACAACACAGCCGTACCTATAAGAATATCCTTATAATAATATGCCGACTTATAAAAGAGCGCCACTACGTCCCTACTAAAGGCGTAGCTATTAGCAACGTTACTAATACCTTCCTCCGCGAAGTCTACCAATTACATAGGCTACCTGACTTGATTATATCTAACTAAGGCACACAGTTTAACTCTGATGTATAGAGACGAATCTGCTAATATCTTAGCACCTCTATTAAGATGTCTACATCCTTCCACCACAAAACTGCTAGGCAACCGGAAAAAGCTAATGCTAGCATAAAAGTATACCTACAATAGGTAGTTGCCTATAGTCAGGATAACTAGGTGGATTACCTTCCACTAGGTAAATTCGCAGCGAATAACCACGTCTTAACTACTACAGGACTTACCCCGTTCTTCGCGAATAAGGGTTATCACCCCTAATCCAGCATAGAGCCACCAGAACCTATTAATAAGAAACTGCTATATAGAAAACGCCTTAAGATGCTACTTACTAACCAATATGCAGACCATATAAAAAATCTACTTAACTACTGCAAGGGAGAAATAGCCTGGGCTTAAGCAAAGCAGGCCTACTTCGCCAATTATTATAGAGCGCCACTACCGGAGATGCGTGTTAGCGACTAGGTATGGCTAGATGCACGCAATATCTCTATATAGAGGCCCATAAAGTCACTTAATTATAAGAATCTCGGCCCCTATCAAATCAAACGAGTTATTAATAGGGGAGCTGTATATAAGCTAGAGCTCCCGCCTGCCCTAGCCACCCATGGGATATGGCCTGTATTTCACCTATAGCTACTACACCTTCACCAGCCTAACCCCTTACTAGGACAGATACAGCCTAAACCTCTACTAGTACTAATCCGAGATAAGAACGAAGACAAGAACTATAAGGAGTGGACCATTAAACGAATTATTAACTCTAAATACCATGGTAAAGGCAGGGGACGGCAGCTCTACTATAGAGCTATCTATATAGGATTCGACATAGACCAGCCAAAATGGCAACTATGGAAAGACTTTAAAAATGCAAAGGATCTAATTAGCAATTTTCACTACGCAAACCCACAGAAACTGGGCCTAAGTAGAGATTTCGTGCCTAATCCTCTATGGGAGCCCTTATAGAGTTAAACTGTATATTGCTACGTAAGGGCAAATTGCCGTCAGGTTGCCGTTAGATTGCCGCAGATTACTATTATATAATGGTAAAGTGCGATCACGTGACCGGAAAATCATTAAGATATCTAGGAACTTTAACTGGCGGTTAAAGTTGTCTAATTAGTTAAATTCTTAGGTGCCAAGTCTTATCACGTAACGTTGTTGCAAGCCTTTAGCGATATTTCCTTTTCTTCTCTATACCTTACTATATGTATATAGCAACCACAGCGTCGCCGGAGCTCCGCCTCTATAGGAGGGGGGGTAGTGTCACAGAACCCCACCGCAGGGGCCTCCATAGGAGAGCCCCGTGCTCTCGCGTACACCTCGCGTACAGCTTACGTTAGCTACGCGTAGGTATGTCACCTCCTTACGCCCTCAACCCTTACGATTGATCGCGCAACGTCTTGTAGACTCCTCAAATACATACGTTCAGCTGCCACTGTTCCGCGCCCCGTAACACTAGCATAATAACCCTATTTTCCGCAATTTATATAAGCTCCTAATTTAAACTAATCTTCTTATTATAGAGTCCGCCTAAATGTCTTCTATTAATAAGATCCCTAGTTTAGCCTTTACTCCTTAGTCCTGTAATTACTTAATCCTTAACCTTTAGGTTTCCATAGTTTTTTATTCCATCTTTTAGATTCTTTAGTACCGCTTAAGTCCATTAGCTCTAGCCCACCGTTCTATAGTTTATAACTTTATATCTATTAATGCATACTCTACGCCTTATATAACTATAGAACTCTACCTTGCCCTTTTTTAGCTTATTCCCTTTAATAGATCCTATTATTAATCTTTATTAACTAATCTATTAACTCTTTTAGAGTTTCCATATCTTTTATTAGGATAATTACGTCCTAGACTTTAGCCTTAAGTCCCTATTTATACTATACTATAAGCGCCTTATTATTCCACTTAACCTAAGTTATAAGTATCTAAAACTGCGTTATATACTTAATTGCTAAAGTATATTATACTAGGTTCTAAAGTTTTCTTTCCACTATAGTTATCACTTTTAGGTTTCTAAATATTTATAAGTCATTCTATAAACCCGTTTTAGTTAGTAAATATAAACCATACTTCTTAATTAGTAGTTATTATTTTATTAGTTTGGATTTTAGTAAGGTAAGGTTTAAACTACTTAAGTGCTTTTCCTATTAAGAATAATCCTATATATACCACTTGGTCTATAGGTATTGCTAACTTTACTCCCTCCTATATAACCTTAAAGTACATTTATATAAGAAATCCTTTAAGTTTTAACTTTTCCCCTAAGAATTGTTTAATTAAGGGTAACTTAACCTTAGCTACTCCAATTCCATTAATCCTATCCTTAGGTATTTAATTATTATTTGTTAATTAATTAACCATTTCTTATGGCTAACCCACCATAACTAGCTACGAATTAGTATCTTTTATACTAGTATCTCCTCCTAACCCTAAGGTCGTAGCTACTATAGATAGCGTTATAACTAGTGCTTTTAGTAGCATATTATTTAACTTTATTAATACTATAATTAGGTAGTAAATGTGTAATAAAGCCTTATAAGAAATACCACGGTAGACTTACTAATAGGCTAGGTATATAGGTAAACAGGAAGTTAATAATATAATAAGTATAAATAATAACTAGTAGAGTAGTTGCTTAATAGATTAACTTTAATTATATTCTAAGATTTACTATAAAGAAAGGAACTATCTAGGTAGGGACTGTAGTCCTTTAAATATATAACCGTACTTCTAATAAACGCTAAGTATGTAAGGTATATAAAGTATACTTAGTATGTAACGCTCCTTATAGATTCTATAGATCCTATATACCAAAAAGGTAACGTGACCTATTATGTGACTTAGCTACCCCTTATTCTATAGTTTGACTAGTTCTAGCGTCTTTTATACTGCTACTACTAGTCCGCGTATGTCCTTCCTAAGTAGTCGCGCTACTGCTAATATAAGGTCCATAACAGTAAAGGCAGCTTCTTATTGATTAATTCTTATAGGTGCTTTATTAACAAATTAAGTTTATAATTTAAGTATTATAGAGAAGGCGCGTTAAGCTAGGAAGAATAAGGACGGAAATAAGATTATACAGAAGTATAGAGAGATCTATAGCTACTAAGCTAGGAAGTAAATTAAGGAGGATAACAAAGATAATAAGAAAGTAGTTAATATAAGGGACAAGAGGGTGTGGGATAGGTAGTAAAAGCCTAAATATATGGCAGTTATAACGCAGTTTAAGTTGGATTATAATAAGATTATTTTAAAGCATATAGGCGTTAATTTATAAGATTTGGAACCTACTTAGTGCTCTTTTCTTTATAATATATATTATTATTATTATTCATTGCTTAACGTCCGATTTAGATCCCTATTAGGCCCACGCGGACTACTCCTTATATACATATAGGGAGAAAACTCTATTTAAGAAAACCCCGTAATCCGTCTCCCCGCCTTTTAGGGCTCGCTTATAAGTCGCCTACAAGTTACCAGTGGTGCTCTACTACCTTACTTTTTGACCTCTTTAGGAACCACTGCTGCCGTAACAAACCTACGGACGCGCTAGTATTACACACTATACTCTACTCCTGTAGAGTTATTAGGGGGCGCCTATTACTCACCCCTTTGCTTTCTATTGCTATTTCCTTTATAACCCAGAACTGGTCTAGCATATTTTAGCCAATAAGCCACTAGGTAGCCGCCTTAAGGCCTTTCTATATTAAGAGCAGTGTATTATAGTTTTCTATACCAGCTGCTAAGAGTATTACTTCTTAGCTAGTGTGTAAGGGGCATAACAGTATTATGTGTTTTAGTGTCTATCTTAGCCAGCCATATTCGCACCTTAGGCTACCTACTAGGACACCCACCTAGTAAAGCTAATCTTTTAGTCCTATTATTCCTGTCCTTAAGAGTGTTGCCATTGTATTTTCTGCCTTTATTAGGCCCTCTTAGAGCCCTTAGGTATTTACCCCCTATAGCATTATCTATACTACGGCTTGGGTTCCCCTTGCCTAAGTCTACCTCTATACCTTTAACTCCCATTTATCTCTCCAGCGTCGGTCCAACTAGTATTATATTGCGGTAAATGGTTTTCTAGTACTCTTTTATACTCTACTTTAGCTCCTTTCTCTCCCTTACTGTTATCTTTACTAGCCTCTTACATATCTCCCTTCCTCCTCTATATAGGCCTGGGCCCTAGCGCCGCACTATTCTTCTTCTACTTTCTCCACCTGTTTTCCTAATATATCTTCCCTACTTTGGGGTTATTG
>Ga0307507_10006475_pt1 | contig 17956 bp, 5 predicted proteins | sample 7_EM_MG_FD_207223 | JGI IMG/M metagenome (GOLD analysis project Ga0307507, IMG submission 207223) | Populus trichocarpa ectomycorrhiza microbial communities from riparian zone in the Pacific Northwest, United States - 7_EM | ecosystem: Host-associated > Plants > Roots > Unclassified | place... | reverse complement strand
AGTAGTAGCTTAGCGGTTTGGGTTATTATATATAGCTTTAAGAAGTATAATTAGGCTTAGTACTAAGTTTAGTTAAAGAGGTTTAATAAGGTTAGCTATATCTCCTCCTAATTAACTTAGGGCGTAGCAGAGTTAGTTAGCTTTAATTAGGTAGCAGTTAACATTACCAGTTAGCTTATTTTTAAGCCAGCTTAAAAAGAATTAGAGTTCTTATTATTTACTAGTAAATATTAGAGGGTCTAATAGTCGTTTAGATTATTGCGATGCAGTAGTTAGTTTAGGGTAAGTAACTACTATAGGTTTAGGGCTCTCGTTCCACGTGTTTATCTCTAAAGATAGTATTTAGTCTTAGGGCCCTAATATGGGTATTTTAAGGGTGTGGATTTTTTCTTAGAGGTCTTTAATTAATTGCTAGTGTCGTGCTTCTTATTCAGCTTATTATTAAGTTAAAGTAGCTTAGTTCTATGCGAGGGCGTCTATAAAGGACTTCTGTATTTCTGCTAATTGTTCTTAGAGTGCGGACATAATACTAACGGCTGTTATAGGGGCTTTGGGGTCGTTCTGCATTTTAGAGGGTGGTATATAGGGTTAACGCAATATAGTGTTATGGAGTAAGCATAAGCAATGATAATATATAGCAAAGTAGATATTATTAAGCTATGTATATAAACTATATAATAAAGTTAAGACGTTGCGTAAGAAAAGAAGGTAAGGAAATAGAAGAAAAGGGGTATATATTGTTAACTTAGTTGCTTAGTTAACACATACATAGGGCGGAATAGGCTTTAGGTTATAGTCCTAGCGGATTTTAGCGGAATGTGGCGGAATATAGTAGAGGACAGTAAATTGCCGTAGATTGCCGTTACATGATGGCAAATTGCCTTAGATTGCCGTCATATGTCTTAATTAACTAAGTCATTAACATAGAGGTTAAGACGGTGGAAACAGGTGGACATATATAAAGTGTCACAGAGGTGTCCTATAATAAGGCGCCTATAATCTCTTAGACCCTTAAAGAGGAATCCACCTTAGCGCTCTATAATTAGCTACTAAAGCTAGCGCAAGCGCTAACGCCTACAACGTACGTTAGGCTGCGGCGCCGGTCGCTAATTAGCTTAGGAGTTTACAGGAATTTTAGGGGTTAAAGAGGTATAGCAGTACTAGCCGCTAATTGGTTTAGGAGTTTGCAGGAGGTAGGTAGATTTTCTCTCTAAGGTCTAAGTTAACTAAGATAAGTCTTATATAAGTATAAAGGCCGTCCAAATTGGACTCTGCACCTGTATGTAGTGACGGCTACAAACCTAGTCTTTGAAGTTCAGATCCAGAGCCAACGCAGAGACGTCGTATAGCGTGCGGACAGGACCTGGTGGTGGTTATAGGCGTTAAGGGCGGTGGTGAAAAATTTTTCAGATGGTGAGATCTTAAAAACCACTACTATTGGCCCTCTACAGTACGATAACTACTACACTATTCTATCTAGGGCACCTATACAATCCAACATAGATAAGCAGTTTTCAATAACATCCCTAAAAACCCTAATGGAAAGCATTAATAACCTCACATTAATGAACAGACAAGCGCGAACAAATAAATGAGTAAATATACGGCCCCTCCTAACCCCTAGGGCAATCGCCCGCGGAGCATACGGTCACTCGCCATACTACCGTAATACTACTAAAAGGCAGCTGGATAACCCCATACGGTTTTCCTTGTCTCCTCTCAACGGAGTGGTGCCCTTAGAGAGGGCCTAGTGACTAGGGCCTAGGCACAAAAGATACCCAGATACACACATATACACCTCCCGCTTTTGTCTTTTAGTATTAGGATAGTAGAACGGATAAATCCCCCTTACGCCTTTAATAGGCCTTAGGGGGGGGGAGGCAAGGCGTATATAGTAATGGTTAATAAGAGATAGTATATAGGGGGTAGTTAAGATATAGGACACAACTATATATAGCAATTAATCGGCAAGGCCTAGCTAGGTCATAGTGAACCCTAGCTCTAAATAAGTTAGAGAAGGAAGCAGTGGTTCCTAAGGAGTTTAAAACATCTAAGGAGGAGGACGTAGCTGTAGGCCTATAGGGCCGCTGCTACGTGCAGGCATAGTAAAATAGAGTTTTTCATCCTACTAAGGTGGCTCATAGGGTTTTTCCTTCCCCCCTAGTAGCAAGGGTTTTTTCCCATTAATATTACTTTTCCCTTATATACGGAGTAGTCTGCGTAGGCCTAGATAGGATCCGTATTAGATATTAATTAAAGAATCTACTACTATATAAGTATAAAACTCTATCTTAATCTTTTTTAGCCTATTCTCTTTAATAGATCCTATTATTAATCTTAATTACTTAATCTATTAGTTCCCCTAACGTATCCGCATCTTTTATTAGAATAATTACGTCCTAGACTTTTACCTTAAGTCCCTATTTATACTATGCCATAAGCGCCCTATTATTCTATTTAACTTATATAGTAAGCGTTTAAAACTACGTTGTATAATTAATTGCTAAGGTTTATTATACTAGGTTTTAAAGCTTTTATTTTACTATAGTTATTACCTTACGGAGGTTCTTAACAAAAGTTCTTGTGTTACGGACGCTTTAAGTACGATATTACGACTACTTGGAGAAGAGTCGGCGGAAGCTAGTTGGTTGATACAGGCACGGTCCAGGATGGATCCGGTAGAACCATGTGACGAGGAATGGTAACCGAGGTCACGTGGTGTTGAACGCGTTGACTGTGTTGAATGAGAGGGACGTTATGTTTAATACAGACAACACGTACCTCACGTACAAGAGAGGATTTCTTAGGAGTACGGTTGTGTATTTAAAGGACCTCAGTCCCTACCGTAGATAGTTCTCTCCTTATAGTGAATCTTAGAATACAATTGGAGTTAATCTGTTGGGCAACCACTCCACCAGTTATTATTATGTTGTTGATTTGTTCTTACCTACATACCCAGCCCAATAATAGGACCCACCGTAGTTCCTGCTATAAGGTTCCGTTACATCTTGCACCTTCCTAATTAGGAAGTTTTAGGAATAATAATACTTATTACCACTTTTTATATTTTTATATATTATCTTATTAAGTATAAATTGAAAATCTAATATAGAATTTTTATTATATATAGTATTAGGCTAGTAAATTAATCTTTAAAGTTTGCGTGCCTTAATAGACGCTAAGTAGACTCTAGTATACGCTATATAGGCTGTAAAATACGGACCTATACTTGCGCGTATGCCAGTCTAAAACTTCTTAATTTGGAAGGTGTAAGAACTTTTATTAGGAACCTCTGTAGAGTCTCCAAATATTTATATAAGTTGGTTTACAAATCCTCCCTAGCTTAAGAATATATACTTAACCTCTAGGTTAGTAGTTATGTCTTTATATTTCTATATTTTAGTAAAGTTTAAACCACTTTAGTGTCCTTCCTGTTAAGAATAATCCCATATAAACCACTCAATCTATTAGTATAGTAAGCATTATAGCCTTTTGCATTACCTTAATACGCATTTATATAAGGAATCCCCTAAGTTTTAACTTCTCCCCTAAGAATTGTTTGACTAAAGGTAACTTAATCTTTACTACTCTAATTCCATTAATTCTTTCCTTAAACATCCTATTATTATCTATTAATTGGTTAACTATTTGTTGTAACTATCTAACCGTAACTAATTATAAGTTAGTATCCCTTATACTAATGTTATTACCTAACCTTAAGGTGGTTGCCGCTGTTAATGGCGTTATAACTAGTGCTTTTAGTAGCATATTATTTGACTTTATTAATATTATAACCTTGGTAGTAAATATATAATAAAGCCTTGTGGGAAATACTATGGTAGATATATTAATGGGCCGGGTATATAGGTAAATAAAAAGTTAATAATGTAAGCATAACCAGTGAAGTAGGTTACCCAACAGATTAACTCTAATTATATTCTAAGATCTACTATAAAGAGAAGAACTATCTAGGTAGGGACTATAGTCCTTATGTTAGTACGTTAATACGTCCTACGTTTCCACATTTTTATATTCCTACGTTCTAAACTAATAACGTAACGTGTTATATAACTTAGTTACCCCTTATCCTATAGTTTAACTAGTTCTAGCGCCTCCCGCGTTTCCACTACTAGTCCGTTTATATCCTCTCTTAGTAGCTACACTACTGCTAATATACGGTCCGTAACAGTTACGGCTATCCTTATACTCTATATTATACTTAAAGAAGGCCGTTAATATAGAGTAGAAGAGCTTAAGGCGCTACTAAATCTCCTCTATAGACTAGTCTAGCTAAAAGTATATAGGCTATTTGCCTAGAAGATATACCGTAAGCTAAATTATAGAGTGGAACTTTTTATAAATAGGAAACTTAAACAGCTGCTAAAGAGCCTTAAAGGGGCCAATATAACAGCCCTATAAATACTGGTTTACCTTATTACCATCTATAAGCCGTAAAGTAGTATAGTTGTTCCCCTTATATATATATTTATAGATATACTTAACGGACTGCACGGAGGCGCAAACCTTAACATTTATATATATATAATACTTTGTAGTTAGATATAGGGAGTACGGAATAATCTAGCGGTTATCTATTTTAAATATAGCTCTAGTAGGCCCTAGTAAGTAAATAGACTATAACCGCAAATTATTATAACGGCGGTATTCTAGATAGCCGTCCTAATATATAATAGTAGTAGGGTTAAAAGCCTTAGGGTACTACTATAGTGATATAGATTGGACGTCACTTACTGTTTTGGTATTTTCCTAGATTTATAAAGCCTTTGGCTTTCCTCTTTCGTACATATTATTACTAACCTACTAGTTTACAAAATACATTCTTTTCTTTCTTTCTTTCTTACTTACTACTTTTTACCAATTAATTCTAACTAATTATGACTAACTAACTGACTGACCAACCAACCAACTGACAGACAGATAGATAGATAGACAAACTAATTAACTAACTAACTAACCAACCAACTGCACCGTGACTTCCTATTAGAGAGACACTGTACCCTCCTATACTACTTTAAGTAGGTTGGCGAAAGACCTAGCCCCAGTATAACTATATAGGGAGCTTGCGGATTCCAGGAGCCGCAAGGGCCGTAAATTATTATTAACTTTATAATCTTAGTAAGATAACTAGTAGGATTATCCTCTGGCTATAAAAGCTCTATAGATATAAAATAGTTAATAACGGGTAGATCTAGTAGCTTATTGCGGTTATATAGATATAGAAAGGGTAATAGGTATAAATAGGGCAGGCCCTATTTTTAGTACTTAATAGTCTAAATATAGCTGCGGTACTAGCTAAAGGTCTACTTCTCCTTTAGGTTGTGTAGGAGGTAGGTAAATTTTATACGGAAAACGCGTATAATTAGATCGGGCCTATCTATAGCAGTTTACCTAAGTAGTAGCTTATAGGTAATCTCGTCCCACTTAAGGTTAGTAATAAACGTAATAAATGGGCTTAAACGGCCGTATTTACAGATAATAGCTATTAAATCCTAATAGCACTACCTAATAAAGTAAGCTCCGCCAAGGAGAACTACGCGGCGGCCTAATAATTTAGGGTCTAGGTTATCGTGGGTAAGAGTATCTATAATACTATTATATAGCTCCGCGTAGAGGCTAGTTTAGTTAAAGCGGATCTAGGTAAGCTTATTCCAATTATATAGTGCCCATATATCTATAATATATTACTAAAATAGCCAGCAGTAGGTAAAAGGGACTAACCTAGGGTAAATACGAACGTGTAGATAGAACTAAAAGTACGCCTATTACGTTAAACGATCTTACTAATAGGGTTAATTAGAGTTATATAGCTAAAGACCCTAGTACTAGCTAGTATTACCGCAGGGGAAGAGTAGTATATAGTAGATCAGCATATATACGGTATGCGTTAAGTTAATACGGTAGTATTGCGGCTGCTTATTAGGTGTATAACGCTCCGCAAGTATAATATCACGGAAGCTAGCATTACTATACTTATTTAGTATAATAACGACTACCTTACCGCTTATTAGGAGGTTCTTATACCACCAATTAGCACTAGCCTTTAAAATAAGCCGTATTTATAGGTTTAAGATAATCCGTAATAGGGTTATTATAGGCTAAGCCTAAAGCTGTTTCCTTATAGTTTAATAGAGGGCGATAAAAGGGGTCCGTATTTTAGATAGTATAGTAATAAAGCACTACAGAATAGTTAGATCTAGCTAGGTATTAGGATAGGCCTATAGACGGATATCTATAGTATAACTAGAGTTATAAAAGTATAGCTAGGTATACCGCGGAGCAATATTAATATAAGGCTCTAGCAGGCCCTATAGAGAGTAAAGCTTATTATATATCTAGAAGCAATTTAGGCCGCTCTGGGCTATACTATAGTTAATAACAGTATAGTTTGTAGACGTAAAAGCCAGTACTATATTATATAGGCGGAGCTGCTTTTTAAACTATTTAGTAGAAGTGCTAACGTAACCAAGCGGCTTATGCACGCGACCGGCTTGTGCACGCTTTTCCTTACCAAAATTTGGCAAAATACACCTTTTTAAACCACCTATAGTTAAATAACGATAAGAGGTATTAGTATGAAATTTTTAATATACCTTATTTAATATTTAAATTATAATATATATATGCTTAAAATTAAGTTAAAATGGTACTATTTTAATAAAAATAAAAATTATTAATAAAGCTATTAATAGGGCTATTATATAGCTATATTATATATATATGTATATTTACTATATAGGTAAGTTTTTTTAATATATAGGTAACCAGCTTGTCTATATAATTGGTTTATATATAGTACTAAAAACCATTTAATAATTTTTTAAAAAAAAAATTTATAACTTAACTATTATAGTAGCTATTAATATAAAAATTCATATATAGCTTATTATATAGTTAATAGAATAGTTTATAATTTAAAAAAAAAAATCTTTGTTTATAATATAAACTAAAAATGTTTACTTTTATATATACTAGAATTTTATATTTATTATATTAATAATAATAATAGCCTTAATTATATTTTAAATATGTAATTTGACTTATTATAAAGTATTTAATTCGTTTAATTTATTATATTAAAAACTTATTTATAATACAACTTACTTAATATATAATTCATAGGCTATATAACTATATAATAGCCCTATTAATAGCTTTATTAATATTTTTTATTTTTATTACAAAAGTACTATTTTAACTTAATTTTAAGCATATATATATTATTATTTTTTATAATTTTTATACTAATAGCTCTTATAGTTATTTAACTATAGGTGGTTTAAAAAGGTGTATTGTGCTAAATTTCGGTAAGGAAAAGCGTGCACAAACTGGTCGCGTAGATCTTCTGGCAAAGGCTAAAATAAAGGGAAGTTTATATTACCATGCTTATAGCAGGCTTTAAACCATATATTACTAGGCTATAACATACTAACACGTTTATTAATCTAATATAGAGCCGTGTAGAAGTTATAGGCAATATCTATAGGACTGAGATCTAGCCGCTCTATAATAGGGCGGATTGTAATAAGGCTATAATCTAGCTACCCCACAATAGGGTAGACTGTAGTAGGTCGCGACTAGACTAATACTGGTAGTCGCGACTAGACTAATACTGGTAGTCGCGACTAGATTAATATAGATAGTCGCGGCTGGATCAATACGGGCGGTATAAGGGGAGAAATAGTAGCGGAAGTAGCGGCGGAAGTAGTAGCAGAAGTAGTAGCAGCTGTAGTTTAGTTTATAGACTGCGAAAGGTCTGCTAAAGGTTACTAGGACCGTCTATTTCTTTTCTCCTATATATATAAAGTTAGAAAGGTAGTAGATTAATAGGTTAAAAGTGTAAATAAAGAATTAACCTTATAAGATTTATAGGTCTTATATAGAGCTCTAAGATAGTGTTATATAGTTAGCGGAAAAGCGATACTGCTTATAGTTAGTATATAATAGACGATTAGAAGGCATTTTGGCAGTAGGTAAGAAGTAGCATTTAAGCATTAAGGGGTAGAATTTAAGGTCGCGAATTTAATAGAGTAGTATATAAGGAAATTAGGTGACTCAAACATTTCTAGACTAATTAAACTCCTTACTTAAAATTAATTTAGTATATATAAGAAGTTCTTAGAGCCATATATTATCTTATTTAGTTTTCTTTATACTATAGCGGTTTAGTTGGGGTTGCTATAAGAGGCTTCTAGTATAGCAACTAGTTTTTTTATAGTGCTTAACCGGAACAAGTATATAGTTTCTGCAATGTCTCCTTTTAAGCGGCTTATAGCGTAATATAGTAGGCTATTAGGAGTAGGGTAGCGGTTAATATTACCATTTAGTTTATTTCTTTTACCTAAAGAGGTAGGAGCGTTAGGGAGGCGTTTAATTAGCCTTTTATGGAGGTATTAACCGGCGAATTTAGGTCTAAGGGGCTAGTTTTAGTCGTGTTATGGGACACCTCCAATATACCTTATATACGTCCACCTGTTTCTACCTGTTTCCACCAACGCAGCAAGAAAAAACCGACTGTAAGACGACAATCTAATAGTAATCTGCCGGCAATCTATAGCAATCTAATGGCAATCTACCGCATTCTGCTATATTCTGCCAAGTCCACTAAATCCTACTAAGTTCTGCTGGGACCGATACTCAAATCCTACTCTGCTCTATATGTGTTAACTAAGCAACCAAACTAATAATATATACCCTTTTTTCCCGTTTTCTTACCTTCTCTCCTTACGCAACGTCTTAACCTTATTATACTGTTTATATATATAGCTTAATAATATCTACTTCGCTATATATTATCACCACTTATACTTACTCTGTAACACTATATTGCGTTAAAATCTTAAAAACCTATACTCTACCCTGCCGCGTTTAAAATATAGAACAACCTTAAAGCCCCTATAATAACTGCTAATATTATATCTACACTCTAGGAATAATTAGCAGATATATAAAAGTCCTTTATAGACGCCCTTGTATAAAACTAAGCTGCTATGGCTTAATAGCAAGCTAAATAAGAAGCATGGCACTAAAAAATAATTAAGGACCTCTAAAAAGAAATCTATATCCTTAAAACGCCCACGCTAAGCCCTTAAGACCGATTACTATTACTAGAAGCTAATACGCGGAACGCGAGCCCTAAACTAATAATAGTTATCCCACTAGTAGAACCGACTACTATATTATAACGATCTAAAAAACTACTAGACCCTTTAGTATTTACTAGCAAATAATAAGAGCTTTAGTTATTCTTAAGCCGGCTTAAGAATAAGCTAACTGGTAATGCTAACCGTTACCTAACTAAAGCTAACTAACTTTACTATGCCCTAAGTTAACTAGGAGGAGATATAGCTAACCTTATTAAACCTCTCTAGCTAAACTTAGTATAAAGCCTAGTTATACTTCTTAAAGCTATATATAGTGACCTAAACCGCTAAGCTACTGCTTAAAGAAAGATAAACTATATAACTTAAGAAAAGAAAAGATTCCTAGTATACTTCTCTAAATTTAATTGTTATGCAAAGGAAATAAGCTGGAATAACTCCGCACTAATTAATAGCCTTATTAAATCTCTAAGCCCTAAACTAAAAACCTCCCTAATTAGTATAAACCTACTAGGAGCTCTTAATGCCTACATAAATGTTATTAATAAATAGTATAATAATATACTACGCCTAACACCAAAGTCCGCTCCTTAATATAATATAATAAATAGTATAATAATATACTACGCCTAACACCAAAGTCCGCTCCTTAATATAATATAATAAATAGTATAATAATATACTACGCCTAACACCAAAGTCCGCTCCTTAATATAATATAATAACCCTATAAATGTCTATTAAGTTATTATCCCAGCATAAGCACCCTAATGCTATAGATAGTAATACTGGGACCCTAGGATACGCCCTACTAGGGTCCTTTAAATAGGAATAATGCACTAAGCTAGGCCTCTACTTTAAATATAGAAGTAGCTCCTACCTGTCTAACTACTACTCCGCCCCCTTTTAAAAAGATCTATAAATAGTTAACGCTAGTAACCGTTTACTGCACCAATTTTCTAGCTACTAACCCTAATCTTTATCTAGCTCCAACTTTATATCTAGTAAGCACCACTTATAAGGACGAAGTTATAACTAATATTCTATAGGAACCCCTTCCTGCTTGCTACTAAAAGGTATATTTTAGAGTTAAGTTACTCTCTAGGACAGCTATATTATAGGATTTTATTAAATGCATTGGATATAGCAAACCCTAACTCTTAGGATTGTAGTATAACCGTTAACTACTATCTTTAGTAGAAAGGTTAATAGGTTAATACTTAAGTCCTAATTAATATAGGAGCTAGCAGCATAGGATTTATTAACAAGATCTTTACGTAAGATAATAGGTTTACCCTAACACCCCTTAACCGGCATATTAATATATTTAGATTTAATGGCAAACATATTATTTTAGGCTGTATTACTTATATAGCAGCCCTAAGACTCTAATACCTAAACCATAAAGAATTAATTAAACTCTTTATAACTACCCTAGGTTACCTAGTAATCCTTAAACAGCCCTAGATAAAGCTATATAAGGTAACCATTAATTAGAACAACCTTAAGCTTCTATTTACCGCCTCCTATTATAAGCAGACGTGCCTTATAACTTACTGCTTAGACCCTAAACTAAAATCTAAAAAATCTACCAGAATTTACTAATCTAACATTTCTACTAACGTCTACCCTATACCTAAAAAGTCCACCTAATTCTACTAACCTAAGAATTTTACTAAATTCCACTAACCTAAGAATTCTACCAAATTCCAATAATATAAGATTTCTACTAATGTCTACTAAGAATCTAAAAATAACACATAACTATATAAACTAACTTTAACTGCTATACCCCAAACCAAGTAAAAGCTTAAGCTTAATATATAAAAGTACTAGAAGAACTGGTATTCTACTATAAAAAGGATATTCAAAGAACCTAAACCTAAATCTAATACTAACTCCGTACCTAACACTAAACCTAAACCTAAATAAGAAACCATATAAGAAACTAAGGATAATCTAAGCTTGCTTAACACCTTAGACATCTATATAATTAGAGCTACCCTATTAGTATAACTTACCAGAAAACCTAAATATATAATCTTTGCCGTTACAATAGTTAATATTAAAAAAGCCCTAATACTAAAGAAGCATACTAACCCTGCTATAAAAGTACTAGTATGCTACTATAAGTATCTGGAAGTATTTTTATAAAAGGAAGCTAATAAGTTAGCAGAGCACTAACTATACAACTATAAGATTATACTTAAAGAAGGAAAACAGCTAGGATTTAGACCCCTATAGAGAATGTTATAGAACAAACTTAAAGTACTATAAAAGTACTTAAATAAGCACCTAAGTAAAGGATTTATTAGAGCAAGCTCTTCGCCTATAGCTGTACCTATAATCTTTATTAAGAAACCTAGTGGCGGTCTACGCTTCTATATAGACTACTAAGCTCTTAACACTATTACCATTAAGAATTAGTACCCACTCCTATTAATTTAAGAGATACTAAACTAATTAAGTAAGGCTTACTACTATACAAAACTCAACCTTATTTACGCATTTAACCGCCTCCGTATTATAAAGGGAGATAAATAGCTTACTGCATTCCGTACTAGATACGGACAATTTAAATACTTAGTGACGCCGTTTAGCCTTGTAAATACCCTAAGTTTATTCTAACACTTTATAAATAACACCCTATAACCTTATCTAGACGTTTTCTGTACTACTTATATTAACGATATTTTAGTATACAGTAATAACCTAACTAAATATAAGAAACACATTAACCTTGTTTTAGAAGCCCCATATAGGGCTAGCTTATAATTAAATATAGATAAGTATAAATTCTATAAAACGGAAGTCCTATACCTTAGACTTATTATTTCTATAGATAGCATATATATAGACCTAAAGAAGATTAAAGTAATTATAAACTGGCAAGAACTTAAGAATGTTAAGGATATAAGAGCCTTTATAGGATTTGCTAACTTCTACTAACGGTTTATTAATAACTTCTCCGCCCTAGTCTTACCCCTTATAGCTCTAACCTAAAAAGATAAAACCTTTATCTTTAACAAAGAATATAAGAAGGCCTTTGCCTATCTAAAAGTTATATTTACTACTATACCTATACTCTAACACTTTAACCTAAACTATAAAAGTGTTATAGAAGCTAACTTATCTAACTACGTTACTAAAGGCATTCTATCTTAATATAATAAGGAAGGAGTACTATACCCTATAGCATACTTCTTAAAATAACTAAGTCTAGCTAAATATAACTATAAGATCTATAATAAGGAATTATTAGCCATTATTAGATATTTTAAATAATGGCGACCTAAACTGGAAGGTGCTAAATTCCTAATTAAGGTCCTTGGCGACTATAAAAATCTATAGTACTTTATAACCACAAAATAGCTAAGTTATTATTAAGTCTGCTAGTTAGAATATCTATCTTATTTCTAATTCTTAATTATATACTACCTAGGCGTTTAAGGTTAAAAACCTAATGCCCTAACCTAATATTTATAAGACATACCAGCACTAGAAGAAGCGCGTACCTATTATAATTAAACCCTACTTCGCCCTAAATTATTTAATCCCCTAGCTAAAGACCTTATAATACACATCCTTAAAATAACTAATTAATTAATTAAATAGATTATTATTAATAAATACCTAAATAACGAGTTTATCTAAGAGACACTTAAGCTAATTCAAGATGGCATTAGACGCTCTAAAAAGATCTCTAAGTAAATATAAAGCTTGTGGAGACCACTTATACTACTAAAACCGCCTAGTTATACCTAACCATAATAAACTTAAGCTTAAGCTTCTTAAACACGTATATAACCTACCAGTAGCTGGCTACCTAGGCTATAGAAAAACCCTAGAACTACTCTAATAGAAGTACTACTAGCCGAATATATATAGTACGATATAGAGGTATGTCTTTAGCTGCCATACCTGCTAACGAACTAAAGCTTTGCATAAGATATATAACGGCTTTCTAAAGCCACTGCTCGTTCCGGACCAAAGATAGAAGGATATCTTAATTAACTTTATTATTGATTTCCCTGTAAGTAAAGGCTGCGTAAATATTATAGTAGTTATAGATTAACTATTTAAGATAAGACACTTAATCGCCTGCCCTGATATATTAATACCTGCTATTGCCCAACTATTCCTGGATTATATATGGAAACTCTATAGACTCCCTAAAACGATTATCTCTAATAGAGGCAGATAGTTCGTTTTAGTGTTTTAGAAGGAACTAACTACCTAACTCCGTATTAAAGCACTATTATCTATAGCATATTACCCAGAAATGGATGGTTAAACGGAATGTGCAAATGCTATAATGGAATAGTATATTTGGATATACACGTCGTATTTATAGGATAACTAGATAGATTGGCTTACATTTACTAAATTTACTGCAAATAACTCTATCTTAGAAACCACAAAGGTCTCCCTATTTCTGGCTAATTACAGTTAGCACCTATAAATAGGCTTTAAACTCTTTAGTAATGTTCCTTACCTAGCTTATTAGGCCTTATAAGTTGCAGAAGCAAACAAATTTGTAAAAAAGATGGAAGAATTATAAGAGTTTCTTACTAATAAAATGATATAGGCCCAATCTATCTATAAAGCCGCAGCAAATAAGAACCGAACCCTAGTACCGGCCTACTAAATTAGTAACTTTGTCTAGCTAGATATAAGAAATCTAAACATAAAATAACCTACTAAGAAACTTAATTGGAAGAACGCCGGCCCTTATAAGGTTAAAAAAGTTGTCTCTCCTTATACCTACTAACTAAAGCTCCCTAATACAGTTAAAATCCACCCTATATTTTATATATTAGTCCTCCGTCCTACTATCCCTATATTAGATGCCCTGCCTAGATAGATCTAAGACCTTCCCCCACTAGTTAAAGTAGATGGTAAGGATAAGTACCTTATCAAAAGAGTTGATAACATTAAGTATAATAAACGGAAACGTAAATATATATACCTTATAAAATGGAGAGGCTTTACTAAGCCCTTATAGGAACCCATTAACTCTATAGGACTTATATAAGCCGCAGAAGACTTTTATAAACTCCACCTAAAACTATTATAGCCCCATCTTGCAGAAGCTTAAGTTTAAAGGGGGGCGGGCTAGAGCTAATAGACCTAAGCAGTACTAAAGAATTTAAGATATGGAATAAGAAACTATAGAAATCTAGAGGTTAAAGATTAAATAATTATAGGACTAAGGAGCAGAGGCTAAACTAAGAATCTTAGCAGTAGAAGACGTTTAGGCGGACTCTATAATAAGAAGAATGGTTTAAAGAAGGAGCTTGCATAAATTGCGGAAAATATGGTTACTATGCTAGAAACTGCAAAGGAAGTTAAAGCAACTATGCAGTAAAAGGAACTAAGTAAGGGGAACTAGGACTAGTAATAAGAAGGTTATAAGGTATAAGGGAATATTATATTAAGCATTTTACGTTTTGTTACAATAACGCATGCCAAATTTATAAGGACGCTAAGTATGGCGTAAGCTATTAGCTACAAGGGCCAGAGTTATAGGGACTCAAAGGAACTAAAGAGTTAGACAAAGAACAGGATTAACTCTATAAGCTAGATTAAGATGTTACAGTAATATATGGATAAAGATTAGCAACTTGGATAATAGAGTTAGAGTACTTATTAATTAATAGCGATAAGGAAGGAAAAGAGGCCAACTAGGGGCGCTTAAACCTTAATAACGCAACAGAAGTAGAGACTAAGACTACTATAGAACGCGGTTTAGTAATGGGTATTATAACACTATTAGATACAATATCTATCACTTTATAAAACGGAAGGAGCAATATCTAAAGACGATTAAGTAAGCAGATAACTACTAGTGCTAGCTTACCACTTAGTAAAGGTAAAAAGCCATAGGCTTAAGATTCTTAGGAAGAGATAAGAGACGCTTAAGATTCTTAAGATAAGATAAGACACACCTAAAGACCTATAATAGATGAAAACCAATGGAAAAGGGCAGAAGTTTAGTTTAAAGATATACGAATAAGTATAGGACGATAATTCCCAAGGAGCTAAGATTTTGAAGAATAAATAAGGTCTATAGCAATTTTAAGTAAATATAGTGTCCAGCCTAAAGGTTGGAAAGATAATATAGCGATTAAAAAGCAAGATGACTTTAAAGATCCCTTTAGAAGAAGAAAACCAAAAAAAAAGTATAGATAAGTTTCAATAATAAATTATTATATAGCAAGAACAGAAGCCAGACCAGAGACTAGCTATATTAGGATATACTAAGGACAGAGCACCTGTATAAAAAGTCATAAGTAGGCCAAAGGTAAGAACGCTAAGGGCTAAGTGGTTAAACGACCTAGAACAAGAAGAGGATTTAGGTATTCTAACTAGGTTTATAGAATAACATACTAAAGTTTATAATAATGCAGTAATAAAGAGATACTTCCTTATAGATAGGTTGTATATACTTACGGAGCTATACTAAAAGTGGTACTAGCAGCGAGGAAATAACAAGTGGGAAGATTTCTATATATAGTTAAATAAGAAAGCTATACTAGATTAAGCTATATTAGAAAGACAGATAAGCTATATTAAAGAACCTTAAGGAATAGGCCATAAACTACCTTTCACCACACATGCAACCTTACTAAAAGGTAGCGCCACACTTCAAAACTTACGCATACCCATCTTACCATTAAAAACAATTGATTTTCCGACTTTCAAGACCCAATTCCTCCTGCCTAGCGAGCTAGAGGTGGATTTATTTGTCGTTTTACCCCCTTTCCCCCAACAGAAAATTCTTCTTAGGGGTGGTCCTAGCTTATAAGCGAGGCACGGATAGGAACACCAAAACTACTACCACCACTACCACCAATACCAAAACGATACTAGTCTTTTTTTAGCTAGTTTTTCTACTACCTTTTAGCCTAGTCTCCCTAAAAATCTTCTAGTAGGATTAGTAAGGAGAAAGGGCGTAAAAGGATAGTAAAAACTAGCAAGGCTTTTTGCCTAGTTTTTCACCTCTGGGACTAGGAGATAAGAGACCTAAGGAGGTTATTATCTACTGTAAAAACTAGGAAACCCCCCTATAAGCTTCTATAAGCTTTAGAATGGCAAAGACTTATAAGTCTAAAAAAAAAAAGCTGTCTAAAAGCAAAACCATAGAGATAATTGATGATATATCATCTACCTCTACCTCTACCTCCTCTCTTCAATCTTCCCCTTGCCTATTTAAACCTCCAATCTATATAGGAAAAAAAAGAAGCTACTCTCAATCACTTTCCAAAAAAGAAAAAGAAAAGAAAGAAAAAAATCAATACCAAAACCAATGCCAAATAAGAGAGGGGATAGATTTCAGGCCTATTACGGCTAGTATACTCCCCTCTTCTCTTTCTCCAAATCAACACCTACAAAAAGCTCTAGAAAGCCTAACTCAGGCCTATAAAGGGCTAGGAGAAGAAGAAGAAGAAGAAGAAGAAGAAGAAAAAAGAACAAGTTAAACAGCTAGAGGACTATACACGGAGTATTCTAGCAGGAGAGAATCCCTTTATACAAGGAAAAGAAAAGGCAAACGATGTCCTAAAGGGACTAGTAGAAGAAGTAAGGGCTCTCCGTAAGGAGGTAGCTCCTACTAAGGAAACTTACGCAGAGAGGCTAAAGAAGGGCCTCCCTTCTTCATCCTCCCTACCCTTCTCACTATCACCACCACTACCTTCTACCCCTTCTTCTTCTAGTAGGAGTTCTACTTCTACTAGAAGTAAGAAAAAGCAGCTACAAGAAAGGAAGCTAGTCCTAATTACAGACGAAAAAAACCAATCTCTAGATACCTTCTCTATACGGAACAAAGTCAATCAACTATTTGCATCAAAACTGCAAGTAGAAAAGCCAGTACTAGCGTCTATAGCTAGAACTAAAGGAAAACAAAATATTCTCCTTACAACTACAGAAGAGTATAATGCAGATTTCCTAGTCAAATACAAGGATATCTGGCATAACTGCTTTACCTTTCAAAGAGAACAAAAACTAGAACCCTGGGTTCAAATTATAGCCCATGGGGTTCCCACCCTACCTTTTCTAGGAGAGGGAGGCTCTAAGCTTCTAAAAGAAGAAATTGAGACCTTTAATCCTATACGGATACAAGGACTACCTAGATGGATTTCATCTAGCGTAAAAAGACACGATCCACAAACCAGATTTGGCTCTATAGTTTTTACTATAGAGAACGAGGAAAAAAGACAAGAAATCCTTAAGCAAAAAGAGATCTCAATTGCAGGTACAGCTACTAAGGTAGTAAAGTACCTAGAAGTCTCTCCTACTACGCAGTGTACTAGCTGCCAAAAATTTGGCCATATAGGAGATAGATGCTCTACTAGAGCCTGTAGATTCTGTGCGGCTGCACATTTATCTAAAGACCACTGCTGTCCTACCTGTATGACAATGGGCAAGCCCTGCAAGCATACAACCCCTCTTTGCATTAATTGTAAAGAAAACCACTTTGCTAATAGTAAAGACTGCGAGACTCTTAAAGCAGCTAAACTAGTACATGAATAAACAAGACATAGGAGTCTAGAAGGAGGTAACTCCTACTAGGCTCTTAGTAAAAGATATTAGAGAGCAAAAGAACAGAAATAAATTGCAAAAGGACAAGGACAGGCGTTAGGATTTCTTATAGTTTTCTCTACCGTTTTCTTATTACCTAATAGTTGTAGTAACTTAGTATTTTACTAAGGAGCTATAAACCTCGAGGGGTTTATAAACTACTAGGATATAGCTACTAGTACATATTAAGCTGCCTAGAAAGGATTCATGTATATAGAACTATAGCGCCATAGCCTAGAGGCTGCATGCGCAGTATT
>Ga0307507_10006474_pt1 | contig 17957 bp, 12 predicted proteins | sample 7_EM_MG_FD_207223 | JGI IMG/M metagenome (GOLD analysis project Ga0307507, IMG submission 207223) | Populus trichocarpa ectomycorrhiza microbial communities from riparian zone in the Pacific Northwest, United States - 7_EM | ecosystem: Host-associated > Plants > Roots > Unclassified | place... | reverse complement strand
TATTGCTGGTGCCCCCTTGTTGTCATCCTCTGAATCTATGTCAGGTGCCAGGTGGTTCAGGTCAAGGGGGTACCAGGAATTTAAAAACAACACAGGGTTGATTTTTTTTCATAAGGAGTCAACAACCTACCCCCCCCCTCAACAAGCACTAAAAACAGCTATAACATTGGGGGTGCTCACAGTAGTGTTTTTTGGCCATTTTTGAGTTGTTTTTCAGTCCATTTTTCTCTCATTTTTACTGCCAAAGAAAAAACTCTGGCTGCTTACAAGTGCTGGTGGCAGATAGCGATTCTGGATACTAAGTTTGAAAATAGTATTATATAATCATACATGCATGAAAAGTTGGGATGTGCGCCCACATTACAGCATGTGCAAAATGAATGCAGATTGTCTGTTCAGTGACTCACTAATGCCAGAAGTTATTGTGGGCCCTTTTGCAGTCAAAATCAACCAATAAAACATAAACTTTTTCAGGTTTGAAGCTACATGTAAGTATCCTGCTGACACAGATCTCCAATACCAAGTGACTCAGACTCTCCCACAAATGGCTCTAACTCTGACTGTCTCGTTATTCAAGATTCTCAAGCCACATCAACAATGTCAATGTTGCTGGAAGTGCCCTGTAAACAGGTTCAAAAACCCAAAATCTGAGATGATTGAGAGGGATGGCCTAGAAAGCAGGCTATGCCTTCCTCCACCTCAGTTCAGATTGGAAAAGTGGTAAGTTAGATGAGCCTTTTCTTTCATCCTTCTACTTACATTTTCACTAGAGTCTACTAGAGTGTTGCTAGCTTGCGTTCCTGCATGCTGTATGACTTCCCTGACACTTTCTTACTTCTTAATCCTCTCTCAAGCCAAATTTACCCCACAAGAGCCAATTTGCATCATCAAATAGATATTGTAGGATTTAGTCATTGACAAATTGAATTAGCTACAAGTTATGTACACTACTTCATTGTCTCAACTCAGGGTGTCATGGTTCCAGGAGATTGATCTGATTGTCTGCTGGCTTTGGTGCTGTCCTCAAATCTAATCTAAGCGAATATCTGACATGGGAAATAAGATCTAAGTGAGTATCTGAGTCTCTGTGAAAATCCACATGAGATTGAACAATATCTGAGTGTCAGACAGTGAGACAGACTGCCAGATTACTTGCTTGGGTTATTGCCATAGAATCAGTAGGCAGAGTCTACTCAACAGGAGGTTCATCCTTCCCTCCCTCTTTTTTATTTTATTTTTATTTTACGTGCCACTAGCACCAGTATTGGGCCAAAACTCTTGCAGTAAAAATGAGAAAAAAACGAAGTGAAAAATGGCTACCATGAATCACCCCCTTTGTAAAATCATGAAAAATGGTTGAAAAATGTGTTTCTGAGGGATTTCCATTACCCTCAGTACATTGGCAAAGACTAGACTCTGCTGATGGTGTGTCCATGATCTGTTCCCTGATAAGATTATATGAAACTTTATTTGTAAAATTTGGCTGGATAATAAGTACATGTGAAGGGGTAGCACTAAATCACAGTGCAGGTGAAATAGCATGACAAGATCACATAAGTATCCACTCACGTATAGACACTTTAGAAGGTCTGCTAACCACCTATTTACTGCATTTTTTTACTGAGAAAATGGTTGTCTTGAGCCTATGTAATCCTGTTTAATCTTGGTTATTTCTAGTCTATATCTACCATCCCACTATCACTCTTCTTGTATATACTCTTTGACTTACCCATTTGTGCATGGGCTAAAGCAAGGAGAGGGAAGAAGACAAGGAGTGAACATGAATTTGGGCCACACATGTTTACTCAATCAGAGTTTAAATGCATGAAGAAAAATGAAGATCAAAAATGAGGAGAAAAATGGGTCATCCCCCAAAAACAAGCATGATAGCCATTTTTCTTGAAAAATCCATTTTTGCTCTCATTTTTCTGAAAAACAGAACAAAAAATGGTTGAAAAAATGGTAGAAAAATGCAACCATGAGTGATACTATTGTTATTCCAGGAAAAACATAGCATTTTTTGTGTTTTCTATAGTTATTTTGGCAAAAATCAACTATCAAAACAGTTCGTAGGCCATATGTGCAAATAGCAATCCATTTTTTCAACCAAGGGGTATGTAGTTATCCATTCTGAAACATGACCTTCCCTGTGGGAAGTAGACCCAACAATACAACCACCAATTTTATTTTATTTTCTGGAGGTGTTGGGACATGGAGAGCAACTTCCAAAAATTTCTTTGGACATTGGGTACCCCTCCACCCCCCAAAAATTTCCCAAGGTATGGGACATCCATACTCCACTAACATTACATGTTGTTACTTTTGTGTGACACCCACCTTCCTAATTCGCATTTTCTAAACAAAACTTTGAAGATAGTAAGGGGAACAAAGGGAATCAAAAATTGGGTCCCATACTTTTGTTCAAAATAGTGTTTGGTATGTATTTGCAAAATTTCAGAGCAAAATATGATGATTTCGTGAAGAAGATCCCAAAATACATTGGTACATACAGTAAGTAGCAAGTATTAGAGCCTGTTGAGTTATGTCTAAAGATTGTCAAAATAAATTAAACAATGTTTGCCTTCTCAAGATCATCCATGAGACTTTCAGGCAGAATGCAATGACCCTCACTGCCCAAGCAGCCTGCCAGCCATTAAGCCCTTTCATGTATGCATCCATAAACTTGCATGAGTGATTGGAAAATCTAATTCAAAGTGTGACAGTGAGAAATATGACAAATCAAATCAAATACACACACTTTAGAGGCATGTTGAGTATGAAACAACAGAAAAATTGGCATGGAATCAAGTGCATCACATATATTGATGTGCCTCAATACCATTTTGGAATCTAATTCTCAGGGACACATTTTTGTACCAATTTTTTTATCTCATAATGTACATGTTTCCTTTCTACATGAAATGTTGGAGCTTAATTTTCAATAAAGTGCAAGCAAAATATTTAAGAGCAGTTTCTACAAGATTGGAATGCATTAGGAAGGTGTCACACTAATCATGTGATGTTAGCAGAGTATGTATGGGAAGGTCATGAATAGCTACAGAATGCTCCAAACAACCTTCATTAGTTGTCTATGGGCAGGAGAACATGCTGCACCATTGCTAGCTGCCTTAAAGTACATTTTCAAAAGATCACTACTAAATATTTTTAAGCTCTCTAAGACCTCCCCCCCCCTACCTCAGGTCACAGCTTGAATTCCTGGTACCCCCTTGGTTCAGGTTCATTGTGGAATGAGGGGAGCTCTTTGGGCATGTACATTACTCCTGTGAATGTGAATGCATCTGAGTCTCTTAGGAAGTCAGCAAGGGTGGCTATGCCTTTTAGTGCTTGAAAGTCCAGTCCAGTCTGGTCTTTTGGCCCAAAATGAGAAGACTGAGACTAAGACCAGTCCACACATTTCCTAAAACCTCAAAAGACCAGACCAGGAACAGAAAAGACCAAGGCCATGGTCTTTTTCAGTCTTCTTAGCTTTTAAACAAGTGCAAGAATGTTAAGTTACATAGAGAATTGATGTATTTACAAAAATACTCAGGTACATCTACCATTTTCATGAAATGCTTTACAGTTTTGTATATATCTTTGTCAATTTTTGGCCTAAAAATATGACCTTAGGTGCATTTTGAAGGGTTATTAGGTAGGTACAAAAGACTGGTCTTAACCAACAAGACTGGTCCACCATAACCAGTCTTTTTGTGGTCTTGTAATCTCAAAGCTAAAAGACTGAGACTGCTGGTCCAGTTTTTTGCAGTCTTGGTCCAGTCCAGTTGTGGTCTTTTTTCAGTCTTGGGACTGGACTTCCAAGCACTAATGCCTTTGGGAGTTCCCAGTAATTCTGGAAGTGCTGGTTTGTGGTTTTGTTCTCTAAGGTTATCCTGATTATTCTTGTATTGGATGCACTCTCTGATGATGTGTTTTCAGGTTTGAGGGTCTTCCCCACACTTGCAATTTGTCCTCTTCTCTGGGAAGAACTGTCTTCAAAATTCTCTGGTATACACATGCCTGGTTTGGCATTGGACTAGGTGACTGAAGACTTCACATTGGTCTTTTAGTGTGACAAAGTGTTTTGTGGGGTTGGGGGAAGGTGGGATCCTGTTGGATATCATGAATCTGCCTTTATGGGGTGCCTTCTGCCAGTCACATACCCATGCTGTTTGGGTGGAGGCCTTTGCTTGGCAGAGGGCAAATGCCCTTGATGTGCTTATTGGTACATTCCATGCAAGTTGAGTGGCTTCTTTGGCAAGTTTGTCAGCTCTGTTGTTGCCCTTGATGTTGCAGTGGCTTGGGCACCACACAATCTTGATTGACTGGGTGGGTTCATTGTCAGGGAATTCAGACATTCTCCAGTGGAACTTGGCTGCATAGAGTTGTCCCAGCTGTGGTTTTGTGTTTATTATGGCCCTGGCTGAAGCTGAATTGTCAATGACATAGTGGATGCTCTTGATTTCTGGGTGATTTGCAACATATTTCATTGCCCTGCTTGCACCCATCTTCAGTCCTGCCATTTCTGCATTGTAGACCTTGGCTCTTCCCATCTTCTTCTTGAACACTTCAACTCCTCCATGGTACCCAACCACTGCTGCTCCGACTTCAGGGAATCCCCTCTTCACCAGGGATCTGTCTGTGTAAATGATGAGGCCTTCTTTCTTCTCTGATACTTTACAGTATTTTTCTTTGTGGCTGTCTACTAGTTTTTGTTTTTGTTTATCATCTTTGGTTTCTGGTTTGCAGGCAGTTATCTGTACATGTCCCCTGAAGCTGGAGCTTGTGCAGCACTGTGGGGGGTACTAGGTAAGGGTCAATTCTTTCATGTGCCTGACATGTGTGCTTAGCAATATCAAGCAGCCTGGTTGTCCTCATGTGGTTGGTGGCTGAGTTGTTGTTGAGTGGGTGGTGGTGTGGCTTTTTCCCTGGCTTTCCCCCACAATTGTGAGAGCCATTGGAGTAGGGCATCCTGGCAGATGCCTACTCCATCCTCTGGGTGTTCGGGGTCCTCCTTGGGTGTTTGAGGTCATCATCACATAGATACATGTTTGTATCATGTTTGTACAATCCTCAGTCCATACCACCATCTCATTCATGTCTACACATGCTCAGTGTCAGCTTGGCCCTCTCCATTGTTGTATGATTGGGTCAATTGGGGTGGTTCTGAAGGCTATAAAAAGTCAGACATAGACTACAAAGTTCAGTAGTAAACAACAAAAGACTGAAAAAGTTGGACTTAGATCATAAAGTTTACTAATAGACTACAAATTTTTCTAGTGGATGGCCTAGACAAATATATATAAACAAAAACCTCTAAAATGCATACTTTTTTGGTCTCTGCTGGTCTCCTCTGGATAAAATTCCTCAAACTAAAAATGGAATATGGTTCCTGGAATATTTCTGTATATACCCCAGCCATTTCCCCATCAAATATCTGCCTTGAATGGGATGGATGGGTCAGGTTGATTTTGGATGACCTTTGGTCATGGTCAGCAAGGAGATTAATAAATAGATGTTAATAACAGTAGTCAAGGGTATGAGTACATTTTGTAGTGTATGTCCAACATTTTTGTAGTCTTTTGTAGTCTATTAGTAAACTTTGTAATCTAAGTCTGACTTTTGTAGTCTTTTGTAGTTTGTTAGTGAACTTTGTTGTGTATGTCCAACTTTTTGTAGTCTACTAGTAAACTTTTTAGTGTGTCTGACTTTTTATAGTCTTTTGTATTCTATTGGTAAACTTTGTAGGGTATGTCTGACTTTTTATAGTCTTTTGAAGGCTATTAGTAAACTTTGTAGTCTATCAGTAAACTTTATAGTCCATGTCTGACTTTTTGTAGTCTTTTAGTAAACTTTGTAGTCTATATATGACTTTTATAGTCTATCAAGGATCTTTTGTAGTCTTTTAGTGCCAATTTCCCTTTTAGGGTATGCACCTTCCTTTTTTGGTAAATTTCCTATGGTACAATAATTGTAGCCCTTCTTTTAGCTGTCCAAATGTGGTAAAATCATGTTATTTGGTGTTGTTTTCATTGAGAAAAATGCAAAAAAAAAAAAAAAAAAAACAAATGTGGCACTTTTGAAAATCTTTTACCTCATATCTCCATAGAAGTACTTTAGAACACAATTCCAACTGATCCTGAAAGCTACAGTGCAGGGCTACAACTTTTGTTTTTTTTTATACCAATTTTGGAAATTGGTCATGTGACCACCCTCCCAACCCATCAGATGGTCCCTGATAGGTGAAATCATTTGTATCAGGACCCCGGAAATTCATGTTAAATCCCTGATCCATATCCAGAGGAAAATTGAAGAAAATTTGGAAAATCCCTGAGCTAAATGTCCAGATAAAAATTTCCAAAGCTAAGGGGGGCCTGATCTAAGTCTGGATAAAAATTTACCTTCCTTGACTAAAACCATAACTTTAAGTGTTGAGCATTTACACTAAGAATGCTGGAAAGGGTACCACTCATGCTTGGGCAAGCAATACATCTACTATCACTGCAATCTCAAATTTGCCAGTACAGGTATTCAACCATATGCATGGGTTACATTTTCGTGCAAAATCTCCAGGGCAAGCTCTCCATATCTTGAGATTTGGCATCCTCTCAGCATTGTCAGTTTCTCTGCACCCCTACCCACTCACCAACTGCAACAAATGATGGCAGGATGATAGTGATACCCCAGCAAGACCATGAATTATTCAAAATTCTCAATTTGCATTGAAAGGATGTAAAATTGGCAGTTGAGGCATTGAGTGGGAAGAAAAAGGCTGCTTACAATGTTGAAATGGGAACAGATGACAAGGAACATTGGATACTACTGTACTACATCGAAATTTAACATTGTGGGGCTCCAGGAGCCTGCCCTGCACAGCAAAAAAAATTAAACAAACTTAGACTATGCCTGAGGAAATGTCTGGATAAATTTTTGGAAAACTCCATGTCTGATCTTGCATCCAGAGGTATTTTTGGAAATTCTGTCCAGAGAAAAATTGCCAAATTTAACAATTTTTGGATCAGGGATCTAACATGAATTTCCAGGGTCCTTTTGTATCATGTTTTTCTTCACTTTTTGATGAGATCAAGTGAGATTTTCTTTTGGAGTATATGCAGAGGACCCTGACATGGAACCTGGATGCAGTGCCTCATGGGGTATACAGTGTATATACAAAAATGCCCAGTGATATAATTGAAAAATTGCAATGAAATGAGCTGGGTATCTATTGAAAAATCACAATGAAATGCCCAGGGCTGCAATTGGAAAATTGCATTAAAATACCCCAGGCTAAAATTGAAAAATTGCAATGAAATGCCCAGGGCTACAATTGAAATTTTTCAATGAAATGAAATGCCCAGGGTGACAATTGAAAAATTGCAATGAAATGCCCAGGGTGACAATTGAAAAATCACAATAAAATGCGCAGGTCTACAATTGAAAAATTGCAATGAAATGCCCAGATCTGCAATTAAAAAATCACAATGAAATGCCCAGGGCTGCAATTAAAAAATCACATTGAGATACCCACAGCTACAATTGAAAAATTGCAATGAAATGCCCAGGGCTACCATTGAAAAATTGCATTGAAATACCCAGGGCTGCCATTAAAAAATCACAATGAAATGGGCTGGGTATCTAATGAAAATTTTCAATAAAAAAATATCCTGATGTGCCAATGAAAGGTACCAGGTATCTATTGAAAAATTGCCATGAAATATCAATGAAATCACCATTGAGATTGCTTGACAGACTTATGAAATGCCTTTCATAAAAACCTAAGCATTATAGATATGGCCTTCAGGCTTCTGTCTAAGTTATTAAAATGAGCCTGTAGGCTTAAGCCCAGCTTATAGAAAAAAAATGGTAGCCACTAGTGGCAAGGAGAGGAGGATGTACAAGAGGAGACACATACACAGATGAGGAGTACGGCACATCATGTAAGAAACAATACACCAGGTAACAATGTGTCGTGATTTTGCATTTTCAGGTGTGCCGAACATTGTAAATTCAAAACTCTGCCACAAGTTATGAGCGTGATGATCCCATGTCACCTGTCACAACTGCTTTCTCATCATGACCACTGCCATTTGCTTGCCTGTGCCCCACCACCCCCTGCCCTCTCTTCCTGCCCACCTCCCACCCTCGCTATGGCTTACAAGGACCAAGAGAATGGTCACAGGCCCCTTCAGGTGAGTTCCCACTCTGTTCAGCCCCATATTTGCTAACAACCCACCACCATCACCTCCCGCCTCACCACCAGCCCTGGAAAATGCCCACCAGGGCAAAGCCAGGGTGCTCCTCCCACCTTGCACCATGTCGGCTGTGTCGACCCGACCATGCACACCTCACTTCAAATGTGACAAGAACAGGCCCACCCTGTGCCACAGCAAACATGACCACCACCCTCAGATCAATCCCCCCTCACAAACACAACCCTCAGATTACGACTAACCACCCATGAAAACACCCACAAAACCACGGCAACAACCCAGCACCCAGGATAAATCACCCACACCGACAGAATCAGCCCACGAAAATGCCCCAACAGACAGAATCCAGTGCTGATGCCCATCAACGAGGAGCCAGTGCCACTTAGCAAACCAACAGGGGATACAGCACCCACTGTGCAGCCAGGTGCATACCCCGCACCTCCCCACTAACCAGCTCCGAATGACAGCGAAAATGCTGGCACGCTCTGTGACAAGGCCACCACTTCCCACTCAACCACAGCCACCTAGACCAATCCTCACCATTGACGGCCGAGTTTGGGTGCATCTGGGTGTCAACAATTCTTGGTGGGTACATTCCGGGGTCTCAAAGAGGAGCTGCGATGTTGCTCCCTCTTATAAAATTTACATATAACTTGATGTATACTAGTTTAAGGAATAAAGTTTATAATCCCAAATTTTACTTGAGCATGGAAAGGCAGATTTTGACTTAACCACAGAATTTTTGTGAAGTGTATGTACAGTGTAACTAGTACATAAATTCAGCCATGACAATCCAAAAAGGGAACATTGTGGCTGAATTACTCGAAAGAGTATGGTATCACATGGATAAGATTCGACACATATTCCTGAATAAGTGACTGACATTTGCCATCAATGTGTCAAACCTTGGACAGGTGTGTTGTTCTTCATCACATGTGTCTCATCTCATTTCTGTGTGTGTGTCTCTTCTTGTCCGTCCCGCAAGGAGAGGTATCATTGTAGAAGTTTGTCAGCACCTTTTCATTCATTTTATTAGCAGCAGTTACAGCTGCCTCAGTGAGACAGCTAAGTCCATTGCAATATGCAGCTGGAGCCTGATTAACATAATTGGGGCATAGCAGAAGTTTTCCCACTTCTTTGTGGATAGATCCTCTACCAAACTGAGAACAGATGGAAGGATGTGTTGAATATAAGGTACTAATGGATTCTTGTTTGTCAGTCTGAAGGAATATTTTATGCATAGCCTTAAAGTATTCTTTGATATGAGAGTTGCAGACTTTGCAACAATGTTGAAGGACTATGAAGCAAAGTAGTAAATTCTCCTTATTGGTATGCCAAGCTAGCATTTTGAGCATCCTCCATTCTGGATCAAAGATGAATGGGTGATGTTTGCCTTCTTCTAAGATGGCTTGGAAGGCTTTGAGGACCTGGTAAACAGCTAGGAATAGCTGTGTGACATCCTCTAGGAATAGAGGTGGTACTGAATAGTATGTAATGGAGTCAATGCTGAATTCAAGAATGATGTCAGGGGTTAAATTAACTTGATGAAACTTGTCAATGATAGTAGGGAGATCACATAATCCTTCGAAGTGAGGTGAAGACCAATGCCAGAGGAGGTCTCGAATCTTTTGGGAGTCTTCTAAGGACTTCCTGGGGAGCTTCCTGTCAACCCCACCAAAGAAGATCAAAGGGTCATCATCAATGGCTGGATTGAAACAAGGGTGGTAGTGAGTTAAGGATGCTGAAAGAGGCTTGTCATAGATCATGACTTCCTCAAAGGTAGGGATTCCATCAAAGATTTGCTGGTATTCCATGGGTGCATTAGGGTCCTTGGTACCCAACTGGAGATGCTAGAGATTGTCATCAGATACATTAGGGAAGGTGCACTCAAAAGAACTGGATCTTCCTCATGCAAGGGAGGGGAATTCTCACTAGTCAAATTGGCTGGCTCAACATGACCTTGCAGTGCACTGGAAACCAATGATGGGGAATGCTGTATGGCCAGAGCTTTCTGAGACAATGCTCCAGGCTTGGGCTGCAATACAGCAGCTGTTTTTCCCTCCATAAGAGGAACTGCTAGGGTGCTAGCACCCTTAGCACTCTCATCTGTAAGTTGGGAGTTTTTGGTGGCTGCTCTAGTGGAATGGCCAGTGGTTTTAGCATGATTGGAATTGGTGTTGTCAGCAGCGGTTTTGGGAGGGGTGTTCATAGTGGTTATAACTGAAGTTGAGAACCATAGTTCGCCCACTTATATACACAGACTGGCCCTTCTTATCAATTATGAAAATTTTGAACAAGGCACCAACTCATCAAGTAATATCCTACATACAGAGTTATCAAATGAATGGCATATCTCAGGAGAGATGGGATGGGAGAGTGGTAAACTGAATGGAGGTAGCAGTTGAAATTCATGGAGTACCTAGCAGCAGGCTAATTGACTGACAGATTTCAGACAAATCAGTTATGTCAGGGGATATTGGATAGCCATGAACACTAGGGTAGCACTCCAAGACCTCCTTGCATGAACATGGCTAGGGCCACACTCTAACAACAAGGGAGGGAGTGGGTGACAGTACAACCATGGGAGAGGATGAAAAGGCAAGTGTGAATGATGGCATGATCGAAGCACTGCCTCTGAATTCTCCTGATGCAAGACTTCAATATCAGATGTGAAGTCTACAGTGCCCCCACCAATGTGAAACCTCAGCGTGTGCAGGGACTTCATGTGATGTGAGTCTTGTAGTACCATAGCCAAATGTTGTAGTGTAGTCTTGACAAATAGAAGAGAGGAGAGAATGCAACAAGGAAGTCATGCTCATCTCCTCAGGTTGCCTAGCAATCCTAGGCAGATCCTCTGTATCCTAGAGGAAGGCTCTTGTAACCTTAAGAGGAGGGAGCAGTGAAGGGGTGCTCACCCTTGGTCTTACCAGCAGTGGACACATCTCACATGAGCTCCTATGTGAAGCAAGATGATGGTTTATGTCTACAGGTCTAGTTACACTACAACTGGTTACAAGAAAGGTGTTTGGACAACTAGTCCAATGCTGTACCAGCCACACCTACACTGGTGAATTCCAGAAACAGTTCTTCCTGAAAAAAAGTGTCAACTGCCAGTGTGGAGAGATGCTTCAAACCCACAAACACATCATAAGGGATTGCTTCTGTTACAAAGATCAGCAGGTAACCCTACAGGAGACAAACCATGAACTAGCATTGCCAGAACTCCTGGGAACCCCCAAAGGCATAGCTGCCCTTGCTGACTTTCTCAAATATTCAGGTGCCTTCAGATTCACCAGGGAGAAATACATGCCCAGAGGAATACCTGCCTTTGAAGACAAACCAGAACCACCTGACATAGACTTGGAGGGTGACCCTTCCAACAATGAAAAATTAAACAGCTGCCCCTCACACCTGCAGTCACCCCACCCTGGGTGCCACAGTGCCCCTTCATCTCCTAGTGCCCTAGCACAACCCTTCTTGACCCCCAGCCTCCCGGACCCTGCTCCCAACCCTCCACATTTCCTGTTCCTTGCAGCTTTACAACACACACCTATAATCACACTATGGATAACTCATTAGACTTATATTCACCTAAGGGTAGCATAATGCTACCTGTGTGTCTTACTGTCAATGGTCAGGTAGTTGGCCACTGTAACTTTTTTGTTGTGTCATTAAATGAATAGACATCCTTTTGGCCCAATTTTTTTTACCACATAGATAAATGTATCGAGAGTTGGTACATATAACTTTCATATTTTTAACATTCTGTAAAACATTGGTATGAATATTTTTCTAACAGAGGTCATGAAACTGGTCTAAACCAGGTAGTTGGCCATGCTGTAAACTGTCATCAAATGGCCATCCTATCAGTTGCTAACCAGCAATCTAACTGATCTAAGTGTGAAATACAGTCAAACCTCTTATAACCCATACCTCCAGCCACGCTTGGCAGTATTCCTACAAAAAGTTGATGATGGCTGGATGTTCTGCCATGTATAGGAATAATCTTCTTCTATTATTCCCAGTTGGTCCGAAAATACTGGAATGAGGTGTGACATAGCCATCACTCTGCCAGTGGGTATGGGTTATAAGAGGTTCAACTGTAGTGCTTATCCAAAATGACTAGTGCTGGTCAAGTCACTCTAGTGCAGCCAAAATTGAAGATAGTATTCTAAAAATTTTACAGTTAGTAAATAGTCTCTTGTTCTTTCAATTGTATGTGGCTTTGTGTTTTTTGAATAAAAATCAAGCTGTATTTCTTTAAAGTTAATTGCCTTCAGTGATTTCAACCTTTTTGGATTTTGAGGTCATGCTGGTCAGAAAAAAAACATGTAAAATACCTTTTGGTGTGTTTTATGCTGCTATACCTATTCTAAATAGCAGGATTGAAATTTTATTCCAGCTTTCTAGGCCTCTCTCTTGAAAAGGGACTGACAGTCTAGGTTCTTAAATATTGAAAATATGCTTGATCACTTCATGAAAATACGAAATTTATAGTGAAATTACTGGTAAAAAAGGGCTATTATCCCTCTAGTTTATCATGTGATGACCTTCCTCTAACTATGTGCTCAAAAGAACTCAATGATGAAGGTTTCTTGGTGTTGAGATATCACTGTCCCCTTTAGGCCATGTTACCACTTATAGCTGAAATGATCTCATGCTATAAAATCAAGTTACTTTGGTGGTCTTCAAGGGCAGGGAAGTGGAAATCACCCAATTTTTTTTCATGAGACTATCAAGAATGTGTATAGACAATAGATTCTGCAAAAAAAATGGGAGGGACAGGTTTATTTCTGCCTGGGCAGCTCAAATGGCCAACTACCTGGTTTGGCCAACTAGCTGACCAGGCACAGTAGTACTAGACTACTTGTTGCATGTAAATCTCTAGAAACAGAAAAAAAAAACCAGTTACAAGAATATGATTAGTAAGATGTTCCTGCAAGCATTCCATATTACTGTCAGGCTCCTAAAAGCAGCCACTCATATCACTCAATGAGCTCCTACATACTATTAGTGGTATGACAAATCTTATGATGTGATCATTGATGGGAGTGAACAAATAAACAAAACTAAGGACTCAAACTCACGATACTATCATTGACCCTGTTTTGCAAATATTTAGATCAAAGCTTCACAGAGCTATAAGAAGTGAACCGTTTTTTTCAATTCTTTTACCAATGGAGAGGCCTGGTCTCTGGCTTTAAGAGGATGCTTTTTTCGTATTTAATTGAGGTAGTTAAGTGAGGTGCCAATGCAAAAGAAGAAAGTCACCTAGTTTTGCAAATTTCGTCACATTTGTGTCATGCAAGAAGGCTGTTGGATCAGGTAAAAATTCAATCTCTGCAGGGTGCAGAGGTGCGCGAATGAGGATTGTAACTTTGGATTGGGCATGAGTAGTAAGAATTATATACAGTAGATTTTGTCTGTGTAAAGAATCTATGTACTAGAAGAGCCTGTAGATTGATTAGAAGGTTGTAAGTAATGATTTTGGGTGGATAGCAGATTATGTACAAAGGTGTAAGGTTGAAAACCAGATGTCTGCAGGTGGAACGAAGGGCGGGGTAAAGAATGCAAAGAGAATGGTGCTTGTGAGAGTTGATTCTGGTCAACAGGCATGCCGAAAGTGTGAGACACTGGGCCAAAGGCTCCCTGTGCTGATGGACCTGCAAAGTGATTGACATGTGAAGAGAATGATGGGAATGATGGAAGGGGGACAGGTTGCAGCAGGCACATGTTCTCTTCTTCATGAGATTGCTGAGGGAGAGCAGTTTTCAGCCCACCATCGGATCGTAGTTGCCCACCACGACCTGCAAAAAGGCCACAGAATCAAGTCCAAGTCTTTTTCTTGGGGTGGGTCTCAAAATGTGCCTTGATATCTGCCATCAAGACTTTTGCTGAAAACTGCTTGCCATTGGCATCCGTGAGTGGTAACTCAAGCACGGTTGCAATGTCCTTGAGGTCGTCCTTCTGCATTGATGACAACAACCCTTTGAACTCATCCGTTGGTCCCCTAGCTTCTCTCTCTCGCTGCCTGATAGCTGCAGCCTCTTCTCACACCAACTTCACCTCCGCTTCCTTTTGTTTCTTCTCCTTCTGCACTGTAATATGGGCATCAAATTGCACCAAACCATCCCCACTGGTGATCCAGCATGCACCCAGGTCCACCATTGTCAACTTGGACTTCCAGTTCTCTTTCGCGTTCAACTTCCATTTCAAATCACCAATTTTCGCCATCGCCATGGCACAGTGTGTGGTAGAGGTGTCCAATTGTTGCCTGAGCCTGGCATTTTCTTCAAGAAGCTGATCCCTGTCAGCTGTTGTAACCTCAAGTTTCCTCCTCTTTGTCCAATGCGGGTTGATATACACCACATCTTGTGGTTGTTGATGGCTTGTGCTGAGAATGGGTGCTGGCGGAAGGTCAGTGGCTGTGATGGACATGGAAGTGGAAGGTGAGCAATTGTTTTGCTCACGTTCTGGGATGGATGGCTCAACCATTTCAGCTGGGATTGACAACGCAGGAGCGGGACTCGCCCCTGAACATTCTTCATCATCTGAGTCATCTGAGTCATTGCTATCAGATTCATCAGGGTTGTCCAAGTCGTTGTCCTTTGAAACATCATGGCCTTCGTTGTGAGATGCCAGGAGTGAGGTTGGCATGATTGGATAAGATGCAGGTGTGTAAGCTTGTGTCAAAGTTGGATTACTTGGTGCATAATCCTCATCAGTGAAGATGCTTGGGTTGACAGGATGAATTCCACTATTCTTGAAGGCCTTTTGAATGGTCTCGGGTTTGAATGCATCGGTACATGCCTTCCAATACTCCTTAACAAAATCCTGTATTGGTATCTCCTCTCCAGTTTCTTGGAGGACCTCATCGCAGCAACGCGAGAAGGCATTTCCCAGAGGTCCAAAGATTCCAACATCCAGCAGCTGGAGACAATGTGTCATGTGGGGCGGAAGGCAGAGGATATGGATGTCATTAGCCATGGCAAGGTGATGGAATTCTTCAGTGAGATGTGATCCATGTCTGTCAAAAATGAGGAGTATTGGTTTACTGCTGGTGTTTCGAGCTTTTGCTTGAGGCAGAAAGTTGGTTTCAAACCACTTTGTTCCAAGGAAGTCATCAGTCCATCCATTCGGTGATGTCACGACACTGGTGGATGCTTCGTGAGTTATTTAGATATGTGCAATACTCTTCCTGAGACTTACCAGATATCTGGATCAACAGCCAACCATTCTCGGTGAAACTGTTTCCCAGGAAATATGACCCCAGGTTTGATTGAATCGCCAACAGCATTGACACATTCGATGACTGTAACCAATTTGAGATTTCTGCTCTTTTGGTGGTATGCCGGCTGCTTGCTTCTTGGGATGAAGTACTTTTCTGTGGATTGTTTGCGCCCTCCTCCTCATTGACAGCCCTTCTCATCCATGTTCCAGACATTCTCCCAAGGTATCTCCAGCTTATCCAGAATCTTTTGGAGCAGTGTGAAATAGTTTCCAACTGTCGTCCAGTTGAAGCACTTTGCACGTTTAGGATCAAGACCAGAAGGTTTGCTGAGTTTAATTGATGGGTGTCGCTGAAGGAACCTCCTGATCCAATTCTTCCCTGGTCGGATGCACCAACCTGTGAGCTGCTGTATGGTCCTTCATAAGCCTCATTTTGTAATGGGCTCTGATTTGTCACTGAGTTGCTTGGCCCATTCAAGAATAACCTGCTCCTGAACATGGCTGAGGAGCTGCTGCTGCTCATGACCAGCATGTGCATCTTGGTGAAGTCCCAGGAACCTCTGGCAAAGTGTATCATAACTGATGTCAAAATTACAAGCAACTTGAGCAAGAGGATAGCGTTCAGGAAGAGGTAAGCTTTTCTGGGATGTGAGGAAGGAGATTGCATCTTGAAAGTGTAATTTGTATGCATCTTGAAGCTTTTTTGATTTTGTTCCTCCCCCTCGCATCCAGCACAGCTGTACGAGATTTTTGAGCAACACACTCATGTACACGTTGTGGGTCCTTGTTGATTGCCTGTTGGAGTTTAAAGTACTTGCATCCAATTGTCATCGGGATGCCCTATGCGTCAAAGAACTTTACAGACACTCTTGAAATTTTTATCAATGTTTGAAATATAGGTCTAGCTTGATCCACAAAAAAAATGACAGCCCCCCATTAAGAGTAGAATATTCTATGCAGCAAACATGTTGGGAAAGAGGTGGATTTTGGTATATATTGCAGACTGTGTCGTGTTCTCTTTTGACTTTTCCAAATAAAAAAATATATTCATACTTGTTACATATGTATACACTCCCTCAAATATTTTCAGAGCATCTCTCCCACTCATTGTAAAGTTAGAGGGTGATTTGCAAAACTAGGTGACTTGCAAAACTAGGCACATGATAGCAGAGAGGCTGCTGGAAAGGTTTGTCAGGGAGCTCGGAGATCATTGATTAACCCTAACATTGGGTCCCAAATTGGCACCATGTGATGAAGGGACAGGTGTCACATTTCGGTCACCAACACTGTTTTGCCCCTGTCCGGAAAATCTACTGTGCATCTTCTTCAACTACACCTTGAGAATGGACTGTCCCAGAGATCTGCAACCTTGGGAAACGTCCCTGCTGGTATATCACATCGGCACATGCGATTTTGAGGTGGAAAAGGCCCATAACAAGCACCATGAATTGTACACAACCCCAGGGTGTTGATTCCTCTGCCCAGGTTGTTCGCAAACTGTGTAGATGTTGGATAGTGAGGAGGTCTCCAGATATGGGGGTTACTTGGTTCTGTGGGTCTTGTGTACATTGTAGATTTGCCATTGAGTATTTTTGTAACAACAAAGAGCTTTTATAGGCTGTACATAATTTTGAATTTGACATGACATCAGTGAAATGTACACGTTAAAGACTGAGTATGTTACTGTGGTCTACTGCACACCTTTCAATCTACATGTTCCGTAGTTGCAAGTCCAAACCGGCCTGTATGAGGATCTTGTCACGCAGGCCCAGAAAGGTCTTGGGGTTGCGACCCAATGTTAGGGTTAATCAATGATCTCCGAGCTTGAGTCCTTAGTTTTGTTTATTTGTTCACTCCCATCAATGATCACATCATAAGATTTGTCATACTGCTAATAGTATGTTACTGTAGAGGCTGAGTGGCTGCTTTTAGGAGCCTGTATTACTGTACTATTTCATTCAATTCGGCAGTAACGCATCACGCGGCCTTCAAAATCGCCGAAATGTAACGCTTGTAACAGCCAAATTTTTCCAGTGCTGAAACTGTTTGGTGATCACAGTCTCAACATAGTAAAATTTTGCGGCCTGCGGCGCCGTACTGCCGAATTTCTGGCCTTGTCACAGCGAAATTTTGAAAGTGCCGAAACCAAAATTTCGGCAGGGCGATAACGCATCACAGTCCCTGCCGAATTGAATGAAATAGTACAGTACAATGGCCGACATATACTCAAGCGCACACGTTGAAGCTAGTCCAAATTTAAGCGAGCTTCTATGTAACTACTACCTTATGTTACACGCAAGGTAGCTAAAAACTATCATCAGATGTCAACTTCGCGAACCACTTCAGAAATACGGAACACTAGTAAGAGAAAAAAATTGACTGTCACTTGTTGATCAGTTACACACTTTGCCGCCCGGTCCTCCAAAATAAAAGTATGATCCCCAACTTCCGCCCTTCGCGGAAGGCGTATAGGCAATATCCCAACATTTCCTCAAACCCTCAACCGCCGTGGAAAGAGCC
>Ga0307507_10006473_pt1 | contig 17957 bp, 6 predicted proteins | sample 7_EM_MG_FD_207223 | JGI IMG/M metagenome (GOLD analysis project Ga0307507, IMG submission 207223) | Populus trichocarpa ectomycorrhiza microbial communities from riparian zone in the Pacific Northwest, United States - 7_EM | ecosystem: Host-associated > Plants > Roots > Unclassified | place... | reverse complement strand
TTTAATAGAGGCTGTAGAGCATATATAAAAGTCTAAATTTAAATTATTAAAATTTATTATTAAGTGGTTGTTAAGATATTAAAGTGTGATTTTTCCATTTTTTGGTATGTTTTTGAAGTGATTAGCTCACCCGTTTGACTAGCTCACCCGTGAAATACGTTATATAATATAATATAACGCCTGGTATGTATATATAGGGCATATGCATACTACTAGCTGTACTATAAATTAAGCGAGCTAAGTTATTAAAACATGGCCTATGCATATACATTATATATCCACAATAATAGTAGTCGCACTATAACTAACTTCTCTATAACACCACATATATACTATAGGTATATACTGCATAACCTATATATAAGCATTGTATATACTAATATAGTACTAGTTGTCACAGTGCTATAATGCTAATAGGCTGAATAACTACATTGTGGTATAAAGAGGAGAAGGAGGTAAAAGGGGGTATTGTATATAAATAGTAGGGGCAGCCGCTAAGGCGCTAGTGGTAGGCCAGCCAACAGTAGGAAACAGTACGAGATAGTATACGTTAGGACTATGCCGTGATAGTACTCCCCTCCCTAGAAGGTTTGGTCCCTAAACTAAACAAATAACATATTTTTGCTGCAAAGATATTACTTCTGCTTACCGCCCTTAACCGAGCCAATAGCGATTTTCTATACCGGGTATAGAAAATCTTAATTGGTTAGCTTAATAAATAAAATTAGTAGAACTCTATACTGCTATCACATAGCGCTTCTTGGCAAAAAACTAACTAATTAGATAACTTTAACCAGCGGTTAAAGTTCCATGAGATCTTAACCACCATAAATTACCTTTATGGTCGGCTATGGCCTTAGCGTGGCTCTCCCTTATCTTATACCTAGTCTGGGGGTCCTGGCTTCTTAGGGTGTTGTTTATAGAACCTTAGTAGTACGCGCTCACACCCTTTTAGGGATTTCTTAGGTTCCTAGGTTTTCTCGTTATGGTATTTCCATTTAATATAGTATATTAAGCCATGCTTATCCATTTATTTATTATATATATTAAGGATCTTTTTAAATTCCTACTTATCCGTAATATTGCTGTTGTTATCCCTTTCGGCTATCCTACCTGTGATATTATAACGTTCCTCTTTATTAATGCGTGCTTAACTAGAGATCTCTTTAGGGAACTAAAGGCGGACTTTTAAAGTATGGAAAGACTTATTAATATAGATGTGGTCTAGGAGGTTAACTATAACTACTCCTTTATAGGCAGCTAGGACAGGCTAGGGTCCGTCCTAGTTATTATCCTACTTTCTCTTAGGCTAGTTGGTCTTTATATTTTTAAAGCTAACTATAACTATATTATCCTTTTTAAATATTATACCTTTGTCTCGTTTTATATTAGCGTTGTCTTTATATTATTACTGGGAGATACGAGCTAGGGCTTTAAGCTGGGTTAAAATACGCTTAAAGCGGTTAGCAATAGTATTAGCTTATAGGTACTTCTTCTTTGCATATACAGACAGGGCTAATAGCTAGGGGCCTACTAGTTTAACGCCTAGACGTAGGTTATAGCTATAGTTGGTAAAGAACGGTGAGATTTCTGTGGTCTTATTAACCTAGTTATTTGTGGTAAACTTAGTAAGGGGGAGCTAATCTACCTAGTTATTTTAGGTGAAGCTTATAAAGGCGTGTAGGTACTTATTTATTGCTGTATTAACAATCTCGGTTTAACTATCCGTTTTAGGGTGCTATGCGGAGCTGGGGCTTAGGGTTACCTTTAGGCGCTAGTTTAGGCAACGCCAGAAGTTAGAAATAAATAAAGAGCCTCTATTAGAAACAATAGTATTTAGAGCGCCGTGTAACTTATAGATAGTATAGATAAATGCTTTAACAAGCTCCTTAGTATCTAGGCTAGTAATAGAAATAAAGTGTCTTATCTTTATTAGGCGGTTAATAACGACAAAGATATATCTATATGTTTTGCCGTTATAAAGGCACTTAGGTAGGTCAACGATGTAGTTAATAGAGATATTAGTCTATAGGCGGACTAGCAGTTCTAGTAGTTTTAGGAAACCAGGCGGTGCTAAGTATAGGGTCTTTATGCGAAAGTAGAGAGCGCAGTCTTTTACAAAGGTAGCCGTGAACTGTGAAATACCTAGCTATTAATATATTCAATTAAGGAGGTCTAGTGTCTTAACGCGGCCCAGGTAACCCACAGGGCCCAAACTATACGTGCGGTATACAACTTCTAGTTGGAGTTTATATAAATTAGGGATAAATACTCAATTCCTATAGTAGATTAGGCCGTTAATAATTAAATATTTAGATTTATTATAGCGGAGCAGCTTCCTAATCTACTTGGGCCAACGGCGTGCTTTATAGTCTTCCCGTTCGCGTAGTGCAGCTAATATATTCCTAGCGAGTTCGTTCTCTTTATAGGTATTCTTAATAAGCTCCTTAAGGGTTTTTTTCTTAAGCTCTGGGTCCATTACTATAATAAAGTCTTTAATGCTCTAGTCTTGGGATTCGCTTAGTAGTTCTTCTAGGATAGTAGGGTCGACTTTCTTTAGTAGTAAAACAACACGGTCTCAGTATTATAGACGTTTGTTATTAGCATTAACAGGTACAACGCCTAGGAGGCGGCTAAGAGCGTCCGGGATTGTGGCTTTAGTGCCGGGCCTATAGGTAATAATAAAGTTAAATTAGGAAAGGAACTTAGCCTAGCAGACTTAGCGCTGGTTTAGTTGTTTTATTATTATAAAGGTCTAGAGGTTCTTATAGTCTATAATAATTTTAAACGGCTGCTTAGTTCCTTATAGTTCGGGACACTATTCTTTTAGTGCCTTAATAATTGCCAGGAGCTCCTTATTATATATTTCATAGTTATATTTAGGGGCTGAGTGCTTAGCAGAGAAGAATGCGACTGGCTTAAGCTTATTACTTTTATTAGCTTAATAGAGCACTCTACCTAAAGCCTAGTTTAAGGCGTCTGTCTCTACCACAGTCTTCTTCGTGTAGTCGTAATACGCTAGGACCGGTGCTTTAGTAAACACTATTTTTAGGGTCTGGAATACCTGTGCTTAATTAGGGCCCTATAACTAGCTAATGCTCTTTTTTAGTAGCCTAGTTATGGGCTTAACTACCTTGGAATAGCCTTAAATAAATCGTTGGTAGAAGTTCGCGAAGCTAAGAAATTGCTGTAGTTCCTTAACTAACGTCGGGTCCTTCTATTTCTGTAAGGCCTGCACCTTCTTAGGGTCCATAGTCATGCCGTTAGTCAAGATAATTAAGCCAAGGTATTTTATTTTGGTAGCATAAAACTTAGACTTATTAATATTAATCTGGAGTCCAGCATTACCAAGTCTTTAGATAATTTTATTTACGTGTTTTATATGCTTGGCGCGTGTTTTTAAGAAGATAAGGACATTATTAAGATACACAGTGTAGTAGTTGTTGAGGGCGTTATATAAAACATAGTGGGCGCGTTACAGAGACTAAATGGTATAACTAGCATCTTATAGAGTCCAAACTAGGTGATAAATGCTATAAGCCACTTATAGCCTTCCGCAATCCAGATCCAGTTAAACATAGCAATTATATTAAGCTTAGTAAAGTACTTAGCACTATAGAGTGCGTTAAGTGTCTCGCGGACTAGTGGCAGTGGGTATCGGTTCTTAATAGTAACTATATTTAGGCCTTAGTAGTTACAGCAGATTTATACACCACCACCAGGTTTCGCTGCAAGGAGAAGTGGTATAGCGGCTGGTAAGGTTAATTCGCGGATAAAACCCTTATCCAGTATCTCGTTAATCCACTTTTTTACACAGCTAAGTTTAGCGGGTAAGAGTAGTCTATTTTTATAGTACGGGGCCTGCTGTTACGGCGCTGGTGGAAAACGGTGGATTATGGCAGTGGATTGTAGCGGACAATCGCAGACAGTTTCAGACAATCTCGGACAGTATTACGGTACTGGCAAATTGCCATAGATTGCCGCAGATTGCGGTTACGTGACGCGAAGATCGCATAAAACATTAAGCGGCGCTGCTCTTCTTCTCCTTTTCTTTCTCTAGCTTTGGATCCTCGTTTATAGACAATCCAATCGTATAGGCTTGCACGACCCTCTTGCCGTGCTTGTGCCTCAATTAACTAAGTCGCTAACATTATCTAAAGCTTATTATTACTCTTTCTTTCTGAGAAGGAACTTAAAAAATATCTATCTACAAGACCACAAACAGGATAAGGACATAGAATAGGACCCTAAGGACATTACCAGGACTATAAGAATAGGATAGACCCAAGAACTAAAAGAACACGAATAGAACGCGAAACCTAAGAATAGGACACGCATAGACCAGAACCCCTAGAAAATAAACAAATACTAGAAATTACCCAAAACCCCTACCACCATGCCAAGAAATGCAGCAGCTGGCAAAGCCGCTATAGGACCCGCAAATACCTCTAATAGTGAAACAGTCGCCGTCTCGACCCCCCAGGAAGAGCTCATAGCAGCTAATACTGAAATTAAACGGCTTTAAGAGCTGCTTAAAACTAGAGACACCCCTATACCTAGCGAGGAGTTATTAGACACCTAGAGACTTACTATAGTCCTTAAGGCCCTAGCCCAACGTATAGTATCAGCATTATTACGGTCCGCGAAGGTTGCAGACCCCCTATTACTTATAGACGGAACTAACCCTACATTCAATAACTAGAAGCTTCAATTATAGAATAAGCTTAAAGTTAATATGAACCACTTCCCTACTACTTAAGCTAAGATGGCCTACGTCTTTGGCCGTACCGGTAGAGATGTACAGACGTACCTACGTCCGCGATACGCCTAGGACTCGGCAGATCCCTTCCTCTCTGGAGACAAGATAATTAACCACTTGTCTTCTATCTACGAGGACCCCTTTAAGGTATAGAACACCCGCCTTGATTATAAAGCTCTTAACATAAAGACAATAGAGACCTTTTTAGCCTTTTAGACCCGCTTTCTGCACCTAGCCGGCCAAGCCCAAATTCCCTATAAAGACCTAATGCCGGACCTCTTTAACAAGCTTACCCTAGACCTACAGCACGCCGTACTGCCAGTTTTTACTACTATATAGACGCTAAAGGTACTTATAGACCACTGCCTATTTATTAACCAAGGCCTCTGTTAAATTAAGGTATAAGCTAAGCGGTATAAAGCTAGAAACTCTCTAAACTAGACTATAAGCACTACACAAACGGCCTATAATACTCCGGCATAATCTGCAACTCCTACGGCACCAGCCATACAGCCCGCTATTAATTTAGCAGCTAGCCATATAGCTAGTCCTACTGCGGGTCTGGCGCACACTTAGCCCATATATAATAACCCCTATAAATAGGCCCTTAGTAATTAAGGAGCTTACTTTTTATATAACTAAAAAAACCACTTTGCAAAGAATTGCCAGACAAAGGCAAAAACAGGCAAGGTTCTATTAATTTAGGAGAACAGTGCAGAGTTAGAAAAAGAGGAATATTAGAGAAAGACTCCTCTCTAGGGTTAAAAGGAATTAATATATTATATATTAATCTAGGTCGGCTAGTTAGTAGAAAAAGCTGCACTATCCCTTATACTTTATTTTGTAATAGATATTAAGTTTTAACCTCCGCTTTAGCTAACTCTGGAGCAAATACCTTTGCCTTAATAGACACCCAGTACGCCGTAAAGCTAGCTGAATTTTTAAATACGCCTTTTAAGGAACTACCTAAACCAATTCCTATTCGCGGGTACAATAGACGAATAGGACCACCTATTATAACTATCTTACGGATCTACCTCCATGTTAATAGACAAAGGTAGTATAACGTCCCCTTTCTTATTATAGACCTAGGAAGCCACAATATAATCTTAGAAAGAAAATGGCTAGCCTATTTAGGCTTACAGCTTAACGTATGGAGTAGACAGCTTATCTAGCCCAAATCCCTACCCCCAACCCCTTCCTTTATAAAAGAAATTAGTATTACAATGGAAAACCTTATACGGCCCTAGATTAATACTATTCACTAGGCCGATGCTATGCGTAGGGACTAGGCCTTTAAGAAAGATATACAGCTTAATCCACAACGGATTTATATACTATACCGCCCCTAGACTATCTATGTTACGCCACCCGTACTAGAGATTTAGGAAATCAGTAGTAACCTAGCTAAATCCCCCACAGAGAACTTAGGCCCTACGCAGCTATAAAGGAAGGCCAGGAATACCAGACGCCATACTAAACTAATAGACTAGAAGGACAACTTATAGAAAATGGAATATAAACTAAGGAAGACTACAACCCCTATACCGTAAAATACGGCCTGATAAAAGTCCGTAAAGAAACCTATAGACCTTCCCCCAGTTAATATCTGCTACATTGGCACTATAGGATTCTACCAGAACTTAGTCCAACCTAATACCGTTACCTTTACCACTAGCTTATATAAAATCAATTAAATAATTAAGGAAAAGGAAAGCGAGCTTAGCGGACAGAAAAGTAAGCTTATGGATAAGGAGCTAGTAGAATAAAAACTGCCCCGTTAACACCAGAAATTCAAGGACATATTCTCCAAGGTAGCGTCCGATATACTCCTACCTTACCAACCATACAACCACAAGATTGAGATTAAGCCAGACAAGAAAGACACCCTTAGTTATAGCCCCCTTTGTCAGCAGTCTACTGCTAAATTATAGGCTACAAAGCAGTACCTTATTAATAACCTAAATAAGGGCTTTATTAAGCCTAGTTAAGCCCCTTTTAACTCGCCTATTCTCTTTGCCAAGAAGCCAAATAGAGGACTTCGTTTCTGCATTAACTACCGCAAACTTAATAATATAACCTACAAGGACCGCTACCCCCTACCCTTACTTAATAAGACTCTAGCCTAAATAAGTAGAGCTAAAATCTTTACTAAGCTTAATATCCGTCAGGCTTTTTACCGGATTAGGATAGACCCTAAATTAGAAGACCTTACCATATTTCGGACCCGTTACGGAACATATAAATGCAAAGTACTTCCCTTTAGACTAACCAACGGACCAGCTACATACTAGCAATACATAAATAATATACTCTTTAACTACCTTAACAACTTCTATACGGCCTACCTAGATAACATTATAATTTACTCTAAGAATAAGTTAGAACACAAGGAGCATATCCATAAAGTCCTATAACAGCTCCAAGAGGCTGGCCTCCAGGCCAATATTAGGAAATCGGAATTCAGTGTTAAGCACATAAAGTACCTAGGGTTTATTATTAGTATAAACGGAATTAAGGTAGACCCAGAAAAGACAGCCATAATTAACTAATAGATACCCCTAAGGACCGTAAAGGGGGTGCAGTTATTCTTAGGGTTCTACAACTTCTACCAACGCTTTATTAAGAACTATAGTAGAATTGCCTAGCCCCTAAGCCAACTTACCCACAAGGACCGGCCCTTTTACTTTAATACCGTATATAAGCAGGCCTTTAACAAGCTTAAGAAACAACTAGTTTCTACTCCCTTACTCGCCCACTTTGACCCAGAACGGCCCTTAATGCTAGAAACTAATACCTTAGACAGCGTTATAGCTAGCGTTTACTCCTAGAAGCAGACGGACGGAAAATAGCACCCTATTGCTTACTATTTAAAGACTATAATAGATACTAAGCTAAACTACCCAATTTACGATAAAGAAATGCTGGCCATTATCTCTAGCTTTTAGTACTGGCGAATACAGTTAAAAGGAGCCCCTAAGCCTATTTAAGTAGTTTCGGACTATAAAGCCCTAGAATATTTTATAATAACAAAGGCCCTTACAGCCTAGTAGGTACGCTAGGCGGAGGTCCTATCCCAGTTTAACTTCCTAATTATATATAGGCTAGGTGCTACTAACCGTATAGATGCTCTTATAAGGCGTGAACAGGACCTAGATAACCAGGCAGCTGCGAAGATCTTATTACGGACTTAGACGCTACTACGACCAGAATGCCTTAACCCCTAAATACGGGCAGAACTAAATACGGACCCTTTAAGCGCTAAGATATGTCCTATTAATTCTATAGAACTTAACCTTATTAATAAACTACTGCAGGCAAACCGTACGGCCCCTTCTCTATAGGAGTACTGTAAAAAGGCAAAGGATTCTACCGGCCTATGGTCCCTAGAAAACGGACTGCTTAAGCACCAGAAACGGCTAGTAGTAGTAAAAGTACAGAACTTATAGACTTAGCTTATCGCCAAAGCATATACTTAGGTCTCTACGGCCCACCCTAGAAAGAACAAGACCTATAAGATTATTGGTAACCGTTACTACTGGCCCGGAATGGTTACAGATATTAACCGCTATGTACAGAACTGCAATAACTGCCGTAGGTCTATAATTCCACAAGATAAGACCCTAGGGCTATTAAAGCCACTCCCAATACTAGAACGCCCCTGGCAGCATATCTCTATAGACTTCCACGAGTTACCTACGGACCGCGACGGATATAATATGGTTATAATCCTAGTTAACCACTTTAGTAAGCACCCGTTCTTAATCCCCTGTTATAAGAATATCGATGCTAAAGAGGCGGCCTAACTATATATCCACTATGTCTACCAAATTTACGGACTACTAGATACTATCGTATCTAATCACGGGCCGTAGTTTATATTAGCCTTCTAGAACGAGTTTACCTGGATCCTAGGTATTAGGCTAAAGCTCTCTATAACATACCATCCCTAAATAGATGGTTAGACGGAGATTATAAATTAATACTTAGACCAGAGACTCCGGCCCTTTATTAACTACTTTTAGGACAACTGGAGCGAACTACTACCCGTAATAAACTACGCCCAGGCAACCCTACCCTATAACTCTACGGGGTTTGCACCTATTTAGCTAGAAATGGGATACTTACCTTATATAAGCTTTAACTGGGAAAGACCAGAAGGACCACAGACCGTGCGCGAAAAACTATCTTATAAGGAAGTACAGCAATATGCTAGACGCTTAGAAGAAGTATAGACGGTAGCCTATAAGAACCTAGAGAAGGCCTAGAAATCAATAGAACAGCAGGCAAATAAGCATAGGCGCGAGCCTAACTTTACTATAGGCAACAAGGTCTGGGTTATAATAAAGAACTAAAAGACAGAACGGCCTAGCCATAAGCTAGACTATAAGATGGCAGGACCGTATAAGATCCTTAATAAAGAAGGCAACTTATACAAGGTTAAACTCCTAGACTTAATTAAAGTCCACCCTGTTTTCTTACCAGATAAGCTACGGAAAGCTGCAAATAACCCACTACCTGGACAAAAGAATGAGCCTCCACTACCAATTTAAGTTAATGGCGACGATGAATAGGAAGTTAATGAAATACTAGCCTATAAACTAGTATAAGGAACGCTAAAATACCGTGTCTAATGGAAAGGTTACGATCTAGACCCAACCTGGTACCCCGCTTGGAATTTTATAGGTTGCCCCTAGAAGCTTAAAGAGTTTTATAACTAATACCCTAATAAGCCAGGACCCCCGAAGTATCTAAACAAGTAGATGGAGTGCTAGTATAGCGAAGATAATAAGCTACCTGTTAAGCATACAGATAAGAACACCCTACGGACATAAATACGGACATACAAAGCCTGAGGGCAGGCTTTTTTGGAGGGGGGGGGTAATATTACGGCGCTAGTGGAAAACAGTGGATTATGGCAGTAGATTATAGCGGACAATTACAGACAGTTTCAGACAATCTTAGACAGTATTACGGTACTGGCAAATTGCCATAGATTGCCGCAGATTGCGGTTACGTGACGCGAAGATCGCATAAAACATCGAGCGGCGCTGCTCTTTTTCTCCTTTCCTTTCTCTAGCTTTGGATCCTTGTTTATAGACAATCCAATCGTACAGGCTTACGCGACCCTCTTGCCGTGCTCGTGCCTCAATTGACTAAGTCGCTAACACCTGCTTTCCTAGTATAATCTTAATTTTATAGTCCCATGGTTAGTAAAGGGGCAGCTTATCTACGTTCTTAGGGAGGAAGTGTTTAATATATTCGTGAAACTCTTTTAGTAAGCGTTATAAAATATCCTTATAAGTTAATCCTGGTTTGCCTTTTAGGAATTTCTTAATATTAGTGTTAACTATCTTCTGGCGTAGAAACTCAGACTTAGTTTTTAGGTTTATCTTAAGGAAGTTATAGAAATAAGGGGGTAGCGCTTTACAGGCTTCCTCTATCGTATAGTTGCCTTCTATTAGCTAGCGGAAAGACCTTTTTAATAGGTTTAGTACTTCTATTAGGCCTATAGGTAGCTCCTTAAGCAGCTATTAGTGTTCTTCTTATTTAACTAGTTCTACTAGCTCCGCTATATAAATCCCTATTACCTTTACGCCTTTTTATTTACAGAACTGGGTAAAATTAACGGCATAAGTGCATTTAATGTTGTTTAGGTTAGGGCGTATCTGGTTCTCCAGTGCTACGGCTAGGCTGGCATGGCTCGGTTAGCCCAGGGGGGCGGAAACAAGGCGGCGGCCTTATACAGTACGCGCGGGAGATGGGTGTGAGGTTAGGCGTTATAGGGGGGAGGTCTTAATTGCTCTAGTTTCAGTCTTAGCTATAACGCCCTTAGCTATTATACGTGCGGTTACATATACGTATAGTAAATAACTTAAAGTTAGGTGTCTTATTAGCTAACCTAGGTTGAGCGGGTGTATATAGGGGACTTATAGTTCTAGCAGTGTTTGTTTTTTTAGGAATAGGGCAGTAGTCTAGTCTTCCAGAATCTCTATTTTATTTACTGTATATATTAGCTTACTAGTATCAGGCACCTCTTTTACTATTAGCTGATAGTATCTAAGCGTTGGCTATGCAATGCGTCCACGTGGTGCTACTTAGTCACAGTTAGGAATATACTATAGGAGACAGTTATAGGCACAGTAATTGGAGTTAAACTTAAGCTCTAGAGTAGGGAAGTCTGGTTTTAAGTTATGCTTTTTAAGCTAGGGCATTCTAAGAATTACTAGTGTCAAGGGTAATAACTTTGTAACGTAGAAGAGTATGGATTCTATATAGTGGCCAATTGTCATTCTTGCTATAAAGTAGTGGGTAATAAAGCTAGATGGGAGTCCATTAGCAAGGCGGAGTGGTTTTAGGACTAGGAGTCTTTTTATTATAATATTATGCTTTTTTATAAGCGAGTCTTCGTCTGCAAACGCTAGTGCTATACTACTACTGTTAATAAGGCTTACTGTTTTAATGAAAACTTGTGGGAGTAGGTTGCGTAGTAAGGAGAGGTAGGTCTAAATAAGGATAGTATTCCTATTATTATTTGCTATTCTAAGGTTAAGTAGCAGCTAACTTAGAATAAGATCTAACTAATCTAGTAGTATAGATCTAATCTTTTTATCCTCCTCCCCATATAGTTTTAACCCTTAGAGGCGACTTAGTCTAAGGGTTAGTCTCTTAATAACTGGATTATGGGGCTTAGCTGGTAGCTGTGGTCTTGGCTAGTATATCCTAATATATTAGTCTCCAACGGTGTATATATGCTAGGGGGTACTTCGCCAAGGACATAGCCGGTCTTATAGTTAGTAGTAGTACGGAGCACTTGTCCATAGTTTATATACGGGACCATTAGCTAGGGCTATATTAGAGAAGGGAATTATAGGGGTGGGTCTCTATATCCAAACCCACGTCCTTGTCCGTGGTTATTATTTCGGTTACTAATCCCTCTACTAAAGAATCTGCCGCGGCTAGGAAGGGGTTGGCGCGGTAGCATTAGAAGGGGATTTAGGTTTATTTTGGGGTCATAAGCATCTTTCTAGTGGCCAGGTTAACTACATGCCAGGCAGAGTCTGTTATCCATATAATATCTTTAGATGTTATTAGGGAGGCTACTACTACCGCCGCCGAATTTAACGGCGTTAAGGTCCATTAGGTTATTCTATAGTGCTAGTGCTAAGGTGTTGTTATTAGGTAGTATAGGTTGATAGCCGCTAGCGATACTTAGCTTAGCGGTATTTAGCTTAGTATAGTAGGCGTAGTTCTATAGGTTATAAGCAAATATATCTATTTGCTTACTCTAGCCCTCGTAGTCAGCATTATTGATTTTACAGCTAAGGGTAAGGGCTAAGTCCTTTATTTTAGATAAAATATTCTTCCTAAGTAGATCCACCTTTTATTCCTTAGTCTTATTTATTTTTATTATTAACTTATTAAGCTCTACTTTCCAGGACTAGTAATTACACTTACCTTAGTTTAAGGTATCTAATTTGTTTTTAGCCGCTTAGGTTATATCCATAGTCTTATAATGCTTCTTCATATACGCAAACATAGACTCTCGGTTAGAGAAGGCCCATTTGCTTAGGTTGTTTGGGTATATACGTAGCATATTAAGGCCATGCTTAATATAGTTATAAGCCTTATCTGTTAGCATGTCTAATATATAGAGGACTTTATCTATTAGGGTCTTAAAGCACTTTGCATCTCTATAGAAAACGCCTTAGATCTTTATTTTCTATATTTTAAATTTTTCTTGCTTTTTAGTTGGCGATCCCTTGCCATTAAATGGGGTAGGGTCTTTTGCTTTACGCTTTTTTCTATGGGGCTTAGCTAGGGGAGGAGAGCCAGTAGCGGTGTTCTTATTGGTAATAGTTTAGGTAAGTGTAGTAATCTAAAAGCTTAGGCTTTGTATAGTCTCAGTATATACCAAAGCTTGCTATTTATATTCCTTTACACATAGTTTAAGTGTTTTAAGGGAGTTAATTTTGTATTAAGCTTCTTTAAGTTAGGACTTTACAGTCTGGCCTTTATTATAGACTGTTTGGAGACCGCTCTCAACGCTAGTCAAAAGGGTTATATATATAGAGAGGTGCTGAAATGTTCCTGCCATATTAAGGTCCTTAGGGTACTCCGGACCACTCCTAATTACCCAGGCAATATTAGTGTAGGAGGTATTGAAGAGGCAGGTGAGCGCTTCGCGTATATTCGCTGACGGGGTATTCTGGTTACCCATTTTGGGGGATCTAGGCAGGGTAATTAAAATCTATAAGGCTGGCTGTAATGCTAAGATTATCTAGGACAATACTAAGATTATTTAGGACTGTACTAAGATTGTCTAGGACTGTACTGAGATTGTCTAGGACTGTGGTACAGTGTTGTCGGTCGCGCCGGGTCGCAATTATACTGGGAAAATAGAGACAGTGGACTGGGGAGAATAAAGATCGCGATGGGGCGCAAGAGGAGATACCATAAACTATCACAGTGCTATAATGCTAATAGGCTAAATAACTACATTGTGGTATGAAGAGGAGAAGGAGGTAAAAGGGGGTATTATACACAAATAGTAGGGGCAGCCGCCAAGGCGCTAGTGGTGGGCCAGCCAACAGTAGGAAACAGTACGAGACAGTACGCGTCAGGACTATGCCGTGACACTAGTCAAATTTAACTATTAAACTTTACTCTTATATACACCCTACTTACGCTTACTATAAGCCTCTTAATTATAGACTTTAATAATCTATAGGTGGCTAGCGCCAACAACCCTAGCACCTTTGGCTACTATTATAGTAAGCATATACTAATAGAAGTATATAGGCCTAATCCCTAACCTTAACCCTAACTAGGTGACACTAGGTTAGTTATAGAGAACGCATATATAAGGCATATGCTTATAATAGATAAAGCACGCGCCGCAGTAGTAGTAGTTAGTAAAAGGCGTAAGTAAATCAAGCGCTGTATATCTATAGCATATGCTAACCTTATACAGCCCTAGCTGTAATAGTATAGGACAACGCAAGTAGGTGCCAGAAGAGCTTAACGCAAAGAGTGTATATATGCTAAGTATAAACTAGACCTACCTAACCCCGCCTCTATACTGTCTATAGTTAACTCCATAGTATAGGTCGTATATCCATACCTTCTGCATAGCATATACTAATAATAAATATAGCTGTGACATTGCTGTAAATAGCACGCAGATATACGGCCAGGTCTTTACTGCCTAGCTAAGCGTATATCCCGCATATATATAGCATCTACTTCTTCCACTAATATAGTTATAGTACTGCCGCCACGTCTATAACAAGCACAGCGGTGCCTGTATATATTACCATATAGTAGCAGCTAAGGTATATGCTTACTATATATAGTAACTAACCCCCCTATTACTAATACGTCTGCTACAGAGCTAATTATAGAAGAGAAGTATATGCCTAGTATATGCTATATATATACAATGCTAATACAATATAGCGCCCTAAAATGTTTTGTTTTCTTTAGTGGCTAGTGGGATACTAGGTACCTATATAAGCCTAGGTAGGTTATGCACATACAATATATATATAGTACTAACACTAAATATAGCCGTAGCCCTTTAAGGTTAAGGATTGCGGAGTATATAGACACCTGCACTTTAATTATATATACTTACTCTATACCTAGCATATACCTAGCCTAAACTAACTAAATATAGTGCCTAAGACTAGGGGTTTGCCGCCTAATACGGCAGGCAATTCTATTATAAGGTAAGAGCACTAGTTTTACTTCTGCATATGCGCGCCATATCCTAATATATCTATCTATCTATCTATCTATCTATCTATCTATATACTTATTCCCCCTTAAGTTTAATTTAAAACCTAAGGGTACTTATAGGCCTAAGGGTAGCGTATAGGAGGAATAAGTATGGCTACTGCTGGGACTACTGCCCAATTTAGAAATAAATGCTTATCTTTATATTTAGGACACTGGCAAAGTCTGACTTTATATAGGCCCTATATATATATCACTAAAACCACTACTTAGTTATATTGCTAGCTTATACGTATATATACTACATATATACAAACCCCCAATGTCTTCTACTAACTATAAATCAACATATACTTATGCTAGGTGTATACTAATACAAGAGAAATAGTATATTGGCCCATCTACTCCTTCCACCAGCTTAAAGCGCAAGGTTAGTATTTCACCTGTATATATTTAGCATATGCTAACTATATGCGTAGCGCGGCCTAACCCCCCCTTATAACCGCAAGGAGTCTCCCTTACTATCTACCCGCTACTAAAAGGGCAAGTTTGCCTTATATATACCCTATATATATACTACTAATATTTAGCAGCAAGGGACAAAAAACCAGCTAGCCGTTATAGTGGTGGCGAGAGCTCTAGTAAGTTTGGTTCCTTCCATTATATATATTATACTTATACTCTGCATAAGCCATAGGCAGAACCCGCTAATTATCCCGCCTCTCCCACACAATATAAGTGTTACGGACGCTTTAAGTACGGTGTTACGACTACTTGGAGAGGAGTTGGAAGAAGCTAGTTGGTTAATAAGGGCACGGTCCAGGATAGAACCCGTGGAGCCATGTGACAAGGAATGGTAGACGAGGTCATGTGATGTGATCTATATAATCTATATAATCTATAAGATCTGTAACAGAGCGAACAGAGTAGACAGAGCAGACAAAGCAACGACTTTCTTAGGAGTACAGATGTGTATTTAAAGGACCTCAGTCCCTACCTAGATAGTTCTTTCCTCGTAGTGAATCTTAGAATACAATTGGCGTTAATCTATTAGGCAACCACTCCACCAGTTGTTACGTTGTTGACTTAAGTTTTGTTACCTACACACCTAGCCCATTAACGAGTCCACCGTAGTTCCTACTACAAGGCTCCGTTACAATAAGCAGCTAGTATTAAACTTTAAGTCCTAGTATATGCTAGGCCTATATACTACATACGCAGTATACAGTATATATAGTTATAGTTTTAGTGGGGTTTGTTTAGCAAATAGGCTAGGCATATGCCTAATATAGGGCGCGGGGCATTAGGCCTATATTAATTAATTCTTTACTTATAGTAATGGAACTCTCTGTAACACTTGCTATGCATATACCATATATATACGCCTATATACTAACACTATACTTCTACGCCTACTTCTTAAGCTCTACTAGTTCCTTTACTTTATTATATACATCTTTAGCCTATTTTAATTTATTAATTCGTCGCTCTATATTTTCTATATATAGTATATATGCCTCCTTTTCTAGCTCCTTTATAGATAGGTAAGACCTATACCTCTTACCTATAGTCTAGGGTGTTTAACTTTAAGATAGTGGTAGTAGCATCTCTACTATATATATGGTGGATATATGCGACATATCTAATACTAATGCAATATTATTATCTGCTGTACTTATCTGTAATATAATCTGTTTACTAAATATAGTAGGCTTAGGGGTATTAAATGGGTTATAAGGATTCCAGGGAAGATTTAGCCTAGGATTTCTAGCTTGCCGCTTAGCTGCTTTCCGCTATTTCTATACTACTTAAGCTTAGTATATACTTTATATTTACAGCGCATATATATACATTATTTTTATAGCTGCACTACTATCCGCTTTAAGTTACTATAATTTTTCTATATATTATCTATTCCTATCTCTTTATATAGCTCTTATAGATTAAACATTTCTTATATATGGAGTTTGAGCCTATACTAAAATATTAGAATATATGGTGTATATATAGAGCGTATACATTTACCGTAGTACTGTAGTAAGCACGCATAATTTTTAACCGGTAAAGTTATTATCTTAAAAGTAACTACTTTCGCTAATCCTAATATGCTTCTATGCATATGCCTACCACTTATAAGGGACCTTTAACTTTTCCTTTATAAGCCCAGCTAGTATCTATATTTTCTTCTTATTATTTATCTAAGACATAAGCTCCGGATGCAGTATGCATATACTTTATATATACACCATTAGTTTCTGCTCTATCTCTACCTTTTATATTTGCTTTATAAGTTAGAAAGCGCTTTATAAAGTTTTATTTAATATATACTAGGCAGAATATATGCATATACTAAAGGTGTTCATCCTATTTACGGGATAGGTTAATTGTATATAGGTAATCTCTAAAGCCTATATATTATTAGCATATACTAGGCATATACTAGGCGTATACTTACCGCCAGCTTGTTTCTTATATATATTAACTATAGTAGTGCAAAGTCCAGTTCCGTAAATATATGCAAATTATATAGATAATTAAGCAGTATTACCTAAAACCTTAAATACTAGCTAAAATATCTTTGCGTATGCAGCACGTGTTTCTAGGTTAAGAAAGGCATATACTCACACCTTAATTCCTATTATAGGTATTAACTTATATATAGCATATACGTAGCATAGGACATGCATATATTTAGAATATAAGGGCGCGAAGAGGCTTCGGGAAAGATTCGAAGGAACAATATAAATTCTATCTAAATCTAAGGGTATATAGCTCTTGCTAAGAACAAGACGTTGCGTAAAGAAGAGAAAGGAATAATGAGAGAATCTTGCAATTAAACAGTTTAGGGGTCTTGGTCGATGCGTGCGCACATATGCACGCGGACGGACTTTGGTAGTATTTGATTGATCTAGCAGAACTTAGCAGAAGTTAATTAAGCTAGCAGAATTTGGCAGAATTCGGTTAAAGCTTTAAGTTCTATCTGTTGAGTGTTTTACTAAGACATTCCTACTATAACTAGGCTAGTCCCGTTATAGTACCCCCCCTTTGGCCGAAGGTCTAAAATAATACAATTTTATTATGTTGTATTTTATATTGGGTAGTAGTGTATGTCACAGTACGTGCAGAGGGTCAACGAGGTAACTGTGACTGTATATCATTGACAAACGATGTCGTGTGCAGAACTATGTAGGAGGTGAGGCGGTATATATACACGTCGCTCAGGGGTTAGGTCTGTGCTCGTGTCATGACAACACCGAGTCATAACAACGCGTCAGGCCAGTGCCGTGACAGTACATCCCCCTTCCTGAGGCGAGCTCCTGTGAGCCAAGTGTTGGCAGTAAAAACACAGAAGTAAAAAAAAACAGACACATATATCCTTGTCCTTCCAGTCCTCACGGTCCTCGTCCTTCCAGTCCTTAAAGGTCCTCGTCCTTACAGTCCTTAGACCCTCCTACCTATA
>Ga0307507_10006472_pt1 | contig 17960 bp, 10 predicted proteins | sample 7_EM_MG_FD_207223 | JGI IMG/M metagenome (GOLD analysis project Ga0307507, IMG submission 207223) | Populus trichocarpa ectomycorrhiza microbial communities from riparian zone in the Pacific Northwest, United States - 7_EM | ecosystem: Host-associated > Plants > Roots > Unclassified | place... | reverse complement strand
GAGTAGTAGTTTAACCACCCCCTCATGCCCATTATAAGAGGTAGTCCAGAGTGGTGTTCGGCCATCATTGCTTGGTTTGTCGGGATTGACATCGTTCCGTGCGAGCAGTAGTTTCACCACCCCCTCATGCCCATTCCAAGAAGCCATCCAGAGTGGTGTTCGGCCATCATTGCTTGGTTTGTCGGGATTGACATCGTTCCGTGCGAGCAGTAGTTTCACCACCCCCTCATGCCCATTATAAGAAGCGGCCCGGAGTGGTGTTCGGCCATCGTTGCTTGGCTTGTCGGGATTGACATCGTTCCGTGCGAGCAGTAGTTTCACCACCCCCTTATGCCCATTATAAGAAGCATTCCAGAGTGGGGTTCGGCCCTCGTCGTTTGGCTTGTCGGGATTGACATCGTTCCGTGCGAGCAGTAGTTTCACCACCCCCTCATGCCCATAGTAAGAAGCACACCAGAGTGGGCTTTTACCATCTGTGTCTGGCTTGTCAGGATTGATGTCGTTCCATGCGAGCAGTAATTTCACCACCGCCTCATGCCCATTGTCGGAAGCGCCCCAGAGTGGCGTCTGATCCTTGTCGTTTGGCTTATCGGGATTGAGATCGTCCCGCGCGAGGAGTAGTCTCACGACTCCTTGGTTCCCTTGTTGAGCTGCCCACATGAGTGCTGTAAAACCCATACAGTCACTTTGATTGATATTACAGCCTTCCCTCTCTATCAAACCAGCTACGACCTCAATAATTCCAAAGTAGGATGCACAGTGTAGACTTGGCCATGAGTGGTGGGGAAGTGAACATGAATGGAAGCTCCCTATTCGTTCGACAAGTAAGGTAGCTGATATGTGGTCACCAGACAGGTTTAATAGCTCCTGTACCAGAGACTCCGCGCCATCTGAGAGTTCGACTTTTGCGTGGTTTCCCCAACACAGAGAAGAATATGTAAGAAATGGCATGTCTCCAAGGTTCGAGACATCATTGGCCGGAAGCCCCTTGATCTGTTCACAATTTAGATAGACTAGGCATGCATGGCCAAGCGTTTTATGGGCATCGGGAAAGATGCCATGCCGGGAGAGGTATTCTTGAAGTGTGTAGTGGATCAGTCGGACTGTCGATGTCCCTGCATCAATCACAACAAGCCCTAAGCATGACCCAATCACTGTATCTCGCGGCGGAATATTCTCCGGGTCCACATCCGTCAACTGCAGGTCTACCGCTAGGGCGTGGCAGAGTTCGGCAATCCGTAAGGGCCGCTCCGCGTGGGATACCCACATCAGCACTTCCATTCCAAGTCGTGATCTGTCTCCCCTCTGCTCCCTTATCCGCTGTAGTGTTTGAGCATATACACTATCGAGGCCTACCCCCGTTGTCTCCACTTTTCGCAACATCTGCTTTCTCCTCGCTAATGAGGTCTGGCCTAAAATTGCTTCAATATTTAAGGCAACGAGTAGAAACCTAAGCACAATATCAATGAGTGATTCAAATTTGCAACAGGTTTCCCCTACTCACATTTCCGAAGTCTTTTCTACTATTGTTGTCATTATATTCTTTTTCAGATCCTCTGTCATCAGCCCTGGGTCTTCGTCATCGTCCATCTTCTGGCTCAAGTACAGAGTGATATCTCCTTGGTCGGCGACAATGTGTATGGCATTGGCCTTCTTGGTGAGATGCTTATCGACTTCCGCGCGAATGTATGGCCTCCCTGTAAGAAATAGCCGCACATTTGGAGCATCCTGAAGAATATCTCGTAGTGCGCGAAGGAACTCGAATCGATGCTGTGGAAGCACCTCGTCCACTGCGTCGACAGCAATATATACTACCTCAGTGTGGCCGGCTACCTTGACGAATAATTTCACCATGTCCGGCAACTGCAGACCATCGCCGCCTTCCCGCTTCGACTCTTCAAACGCACTTTTAATCTCACTCAGAATCACCGGTGCCCTCAAAGCAACCTGTCGAACCAGACTCCCTATCATATTCACGGCTGATTGGTCCTTCTGGGCCTGGTAATCGCAATAGAGAAATATAACCGCCATATTCTGTTCCCGAGTTTGTTTCCGTAGGGTGTCTATTACTAATGAACTGATTTTATTGCCTGTAAGCATCGTCTATTGTTTCTGGAGAATACTATTTTACCTTATATAGGTCTTTCCAACCCCTTGACCGCCGTAGCATAGCAGTGTACGATTCACCGACTCGTCCTGGGTAGTGCACCATGACTCGAACTCACTTCTTCGTAGAACCCATTCCCCAACCCCTTTAAGCCGACCATTTCTCACATCTCGATGCCTTTTATGGGGTTCGAGTGGAGATAGCCATTCGTGAATCCTCCGAGACTCTTCCTCTATCCCCATGTTGATAGTGTTATTATAGCTGTAGGAAAAATTCCCCACGTTCGAATTCGAGTGACCATAGTTTGTATTCGTCATACGATTGTCAGTACTAGTGTTGAACATCCCGTGCTGGCATGGGCCAAGGAGACTTGACCCTTCGTTCCTGGTCGGCGATGGATTCATCGTGGATAAGGTTGGTAATAGGGGAAAAGATAGTATAAGAGTATGGTAGTTTGTTGAAGGTATTGGTAGGCTCTTCACTTAACGAAAAGCGGGGGTTGCTTTAGGATCCATAATACTATTGTTATTTCACAAGCATACCCCACGTAACCATTCCCATGCCAAGAGCGCAAATTGCCCTCTCTCTACATTCCCGCCTGCATATTGCGTTTGGAGAAAGCTTTTACACACTCGCTTATCATTAATTACCTTAGCTTGATGGAGCACGATACCGGTATTGTATTGCAGAGGGCTCTTTCTCAGCGGCTCTGTGAGTTCCCTGGCACGCGCGCGCTCGTTACCCGAATTTAGGAAGCCTACCTTTTCAAATGTTTAGAGGGTGCTCGTGCGAACTCGCTAACTTATCCCCTAACCTACCTGCAGATTTCGCAGGTTTTTAGCGTGGTTAATGGCATACCGGTAGGCTAACCTTAGATCTTTATCAAAAGTAGTATGGTCACGCAGCTCTTGCTGTGACCTGACTAGTAGAAAACATCTCTGCCGTTGAGACTCTTGAACTATTCCTAATCTCGGGTTATTCTAGGGAACTAAAAATCGACAAACACAGACAACGGGATGTGCGGTTCAGTCCACCCCAGATTAGTAAAGTCCCGAGTATTTATAATTGACTAATTACCAGCAGTGCCCTTTTCACCTTTTGCTATAATATAAACTAGCCTTACGGAGCAAACATCATCAATTCACCTCGGTTGAAGGAGAGCTTACGACGGGCGCCACAAAACAAACTAAACGGTCTCCCTGATTGCAGCTCGGCTGAGGAGATTCCTAGTTCTCGCGATTACCTCTAGAAACTCCCCTGAGTTGTTATTCCTATATCTTTAATCCGTGCTTGTGTAGAACAAATAACTGGCCCCAATACTTGTAAGGAGATATCGCATTAAATGCGAGTGCTTTACTGTAGAAGCGCAAATAACCGAACCGTATTACTCTACCGGATTTGCTTACTCTCGTGAGATCAAGCGTTTTTTGCTCCTAAGTTTCGTTCACATGGGCTGCGGGGCTCATACCGGCATTTTTTCCGTGTTTCGCCCTCCGAGTAGAAGAGTTGGAGAGCTTATCGCTGTTGTGGATGGGAGCCTCATTCGCTTAAAGAATAGCGGGGATTTTTCCAAAGCTCGCTAATGTTTCACACGAAACCCCCAGCCAATCATTCCCATGGTAAAGACATAAATTCTCAATCTTCCTTGCATCCCGCTTTCCCATGCCCATCTGGGGAGGATTTTAAAAACTAACTTACGACAGCTCACTGCGCTGGGTACACTGGAGGACAAAAGTGCATGAGTTTTGCCGCGGTACGTTCTCTAGTACTCGAATACTAGTGCGGCCGAGAGATAATAGTCGCGTGGGTGCGATAGGCATCTCTCCAGCCAGAAGGCTGACCAAATTTTTCTTATCAGACACACGTGACTATTTTATTTGTCGGCCGCGCCCGTGCTAGTGATCACAAGCCACCACTCCGGTCCATGATTTCATCATCCTTGCGCAGTCTGACATGTCCCTTCAGAACTTTCGATAGCCCGCATTAGTCCGGTCAAATCACAATCTGGTTACCAGACCTTCCACCCGGCATCCGCGAGCAGTAAATTACCCAATTCTTCCCGAACTTAACTTATCGCATAAATTGACCGTGGCAAGGTAATCCAGAATTTATACCTCTCGACGTAAATCCTCAGGCGAGAATTGAAGATTCGGAAGGAATGACCTTGATATATATGTTGCAACCAGGCATTTTATTGTCATATCTCCCAAATCTCCAATTTGGGCAAGAGTAACAGTAATATATTCTGGGCTAGTAAAATAGATGAGAAGGAAAAAATAAAAATAAAATAAAATAAAGAAACACAATTAATTGAAGCCTAAACAAAATACCTATTTGAGTCCAGCACTGAGTACCGGTATTTTAAATGGCAACGATGAAGCGGCTGAACGGCAGCGGCGGAACGAAGCGAAACGCCAAGCAATACAAACGACTTCGATCGCTAGCGCACAAACTTGGAGTGGGGAAGTGCTCATTCTCTTTCTCTCATGCTCTCTCTCTCGCACGCTCAACTAACCAATTAGCTAACTAATGGTAAAGACACGAGTTATATAAATCGTACCGAAGCCCTCCTATCGTTCCAGTCGTCGCGACACATATCCATACACTTCCGCGCATATCCCCCTTCCCCGTTCCCAGACCCTCGTGTTAACAAAGGAAAGATAAGCACCACAGAGAACTCCAGATTCACAGACTCCGAACCAGGCACCTAACCCTCCGCGCATTTGACCCTTCCAGTCATAATGCCTCCGGCTCTGGATCGCTTCGACGCGTATATCTGAAACCTTTGTTGAAACGGTAAAGCGATATACTGCACGTGATATGCTGAGCATGTCGAGCAGCATCGAAGACTTTCAACAGTATGTGTGGGGCCAGCAGTGTCCTCTTTGCCATCTGCCTTCTATAGCTATCCTAGTTCTTGTTGGATAGTTTCCCATAGGCCATAAGTTATGCAGTTAAGCGGATATACGGATATGCAGGCTTTATGGTATGCGGCTAGGAGAGAAACGGTTATACTTCATGTGGCTTTGTGGTTTCCGGCGGTTGGGCACCTAGCAGTGGGTTGCTGTTTTCGCATCCTATGCCGGTAGGCATAGGTGTATTGGTTCTATGGCTTATTTCATACTCTTTCCCATTCGGCATACGGGAGTTTGTGCATTGTTGAGGCAGAGGCTTTATAGATCACGGAGGATCGTGAAGTATCAGGCTGGTTTTAGATTTCTGGGGATTGGGTTTTGTCAGCCGCATGTGTTTCCTTAGAGTTCGCTGAGTTTCGGGAGTGTTCGGTTGTTGTTAGTTAGACAGAGATGTGTGTCTCCCGGCCCGTCCTTAGCTACAGTAGAGAGAGGGAAGAGCGAACCAGAGAGCACCGTTCTTCCATCTTCCGCCTTTTCTCCTAGAGCCTATTGCGATTGCACTTTGGTTCTTTCCTTCGTGCTTTCCTTTACACTCCATCAGTTCTAAGACACTAATTTCTCTTCCGCAGATTTGCAATTGCATCCCCTTACCCTTGAAACCGTTGATTCTTCTTTTCTCTTCTCTCAAGTTGTAAATTGGATGATTAGACCGACTCATGTTAGCTCCACTTGTACGATTAAATATAAAAACCAATTGCGGCAGAAAATCTCTCATCCGACGAAGTGTCTGGGCTCCTGAAACACAAGTGGTAGCTCAGAGGCCTTGCCTTTATAGTTTATATTGGGAGTAAAAATGATAGATGTACATTGAATCTGCGGCCTGCCACTATTCCTGCCAGTACCTTGCTACTCGCGATAAGAAAAGAAAAACCAGTTCACCACCCAACAACTGCCCCACCTGGGGAATGACCAGTCTCCTACCATCATATCTCCTGATCTCACTCCCTCACCTCCACCACCACCGCAACCCATAAATCCAGGCCCGGGATCATCTGTTCACCCAGCTTCACATGCTATCACTCGCCATACCCCATTAAAAAAACCTCACTAGTGAGGCCAAGCAAATGCCGCCGGAGCTGCCTCCTCTGTTTGTCTTTAATGCTTCTCATAGCAGTTGAGAAGCCCGCCTTTTTCTTAGCTTTCGTCCTGTTTTCAAAGTAGAGAATTTTAAACTACATACCCCGGTGGGCTAATTATTCAAGTCTATAGAGTAAGCTGGGAAAACAAGAAAAATAGCTGGTACAAATAATACAAGAACCAGTACACCAATTCTAATGTCCACTCCCCGGCAGCTACAGGGCCCAGCCGTGGAGCAAGACTCATCCATCCCGGGGGATCGAGGGACATTCAACCCAGGCAAAATCATAATGAAACGAGACTGAGATTCAGACCCCAATAGCTCTTTTTTGAAGAAAGTAAAGAAAAGACAAATATCATAGCACCGCAGGCGATGCTGAGATTTATCGCAAAGTCATATAAGAAACATGGTGAATGCGCCTAAAGAAGGCTCAGCCATACGATATTTCCCACTTTATACGATCCTATTGTCCTTGAATAGTCCACGTCCTGAATGGATAGAGTTAATTGCACATGCTCGCAGATATGCTATACAAAACCGGTTGCTCAGTTGTTAACTGCCTTTCAATTCACAATATCTTTGGTGCTACAATACTCTGGGGAACGTACAGTACATGTGTATAATATTGTCTGAGTAAAAAGGGAAATCTTAAACCTTTTCAGCAGAATCCCTCTACGAGCTTAGTAAGCCTGCACAGGGCTTGGGGCAATATAAGAATCAAGTCTGGTGGGAACTCCCATCCCCACCCGGGAGTGCTAGTAGGATTTTTCTCCTGTTCTCTCTTACATGTTTACGCACTCAGGTTGGCCACAGTCGGTGAGTATGAGAGGTTGGGATTTTAATGAAATGAATACGGGAAAATAAAGTATAATATCATACAATAAGGATAATTCATAAGTATAGATAAACAAGCATTTCAAACCAGCACTATATCAAGCTATGAACAGAGCATCTCAACACATCCAAATCTATCAAAACAGGAGTACAGAAGATCAGAAAAGATTAAATGCATATAGGCAAGTCCCTTCATGATTTCTGAGAGCTCATCTTAGTCCGGCCAAATTGCAACCCGGTCACTACACCCCCCACCCGGCCTCTGCTGGAAATATAGCCTGGTTCTTCCCAAACTTAACCTATCACATAAATTGACCACCGCAAGGTATAATCCAGAATTTATATCTCCTGAAGCAAAATACTCGAGTAGGATACGGCGACCTATAAGAACCGAAACCGGCATAACGCTCAAACCTTAAAGCTGAGACCTTCAAAACGGGGAATTACCACAAGAAACGTTAACTACACCCCACTCCCATTTTGAGAATGGAACCTCAAGTACTTTTTCTCTTCATAGACCAGTGTTCTCAGCCGTCCGGGGCCCCCGTAGGGCCCGGCGTGGGGACTGCCAAGAGCCCGGGACCGGACGGGACGGCAAAACGTAGTCCGTCCTCGTCCTTGAATTTCCAGGACTGCCGTCATTAGGAAGGACGACAAGCCCCACGATCTGAGACATATTCCGGTAGGGGACGGCAGGGGACGGCGGGGGGACGGCGGAAAAGAGCGGAAAACAACGGAAAAGAGCGGAAGACGGCGGGGGACGGTAGGGGACGGTGGGGCACGGTCCTTCACTCGGACGCGCGGGGCAAGTTCCGGGAAAGACCGGACGGGACCACAGAATGCCGTCCGTCCTCGTCTTTGATTCTTACTTGTCGGGCAACTTTAGAAAATGACTGGACGGGACGACAAACTGCCGTCCGTCCTCGTCCTGGCTCAGGACGGACGGACTGCCCCGTTGAGAACACTGTCATAGACATCATTAGCTCTTTAAACAAAGATGAAACAACGTAAATAAAAAAAAGTGAAAATCAGAAAAGAAAGTGAAGTAGCAACATTGGTGAGATAACACTAATGAAACAAAATAAAAAAGAGGTGGGAAAAGGGAAACAGAGCAGAAAGAATTAGGCTTGTGTAAGTGAGGTGAATAGGAGGGAACTTCTCCACTTCTGAGTTGGGGTTTGGCGATCAGAGTGTTTTGTGCTCAGCGTTTCGTTTCGTTTTGACCGCAGCCACTGTAAGTAGCGGTTGCGCCATTTCGGTTTACCATCGCAGTTTAAAACCGTTGTTAGTTTCTCACATTAAATACGTACCCAACCCAAAAATCCTCAGATCCTGTCGTAACCACCCCTTATCACTCGAAAGCCTGTAGATATCTAAAATGTAAAGTGTAATGTTCGAGCGCTGTGGCGGTTTCAGTTCTTATAGGCTGTCGTACTTTCCTATCAATCACTACTACCCCTTGCTCCCCCAGAATGACTAATATTCCACAATGAATACTTCTTCTTGACCTCACTCCCTCGCTATCACCTCAACTACTATTGGCTAAGCCATGCATTAGGAAGATCTTATTCCCCACCACCAGCTTCCTGAATCATCCAGCTTCACATTTCATCACTTGTTATCGACAGCCCTGACTCCAGTGCCTGTGTGTGGGCCAAGCGATATATCGTTAGGGCTGCACCATCTAGTAAGATTTGATTTCCCATGCCTCCCAAAAGAGCTGCGAAGCTGGCATTTGGTGAGTTTTAGCTTGTTTTATAAAGAGGATGGTTTTCAACTACGGCACGCCTAATCTAATTGTTACTTATCTCTTTTCCTCGTTCAACCTAGCTTTGATAATGACGATATGAACCATATTTCATCTTAAATACTATGGCTTTCAAGTATTGTGGTTGAAAATAATTGACTTCCTGAACTACTTGTATTATTGAATGAATGGCTTCTTTTGAAAAAGTTTGGATTGTCTGGGTAGGCCAGGCTCTATTTGGGTTGGGCTAGGTCAGGTGGACCGGACATCATTAATTTTGCGTCTCAGGCCGGGCTTACCCATTCCAAGGCTCGGCAAGTCATGTGTAGCGGAAAGGGTCAATTTTGAACCCATAGCTGATGGAAGATTTGTGGGTGGTCTATGGCATTGGTTCCTGCTAGAGTTAGCGAAAGTGGATAGTTGATGAACAAGCATGTGAGATCGGAATGCAAGGAAAAGTAGAATGAAGGATTACCGGATGGCTTTAATAGAGAGTTTGCGCATAGGGACCTAGGTGGCAGTTGGCAGAAAATAGACATAGGTGCAAGAATGAGTTTGGGCATCAGGTGTAGGTAGCTTAGCGGCCGGACAGTGTATCTTGGGCCGAGCTAGTTGGGCATCCGAGTTTTGGGAGGCTCCGAATTTAAGGATGTTATGATAGTACTCCTAGGTTCTGTTACAATATTAGAAAATATCTAAATGGTGGAAGTCTATTTTGCGGCTGCTGATTTATTATTCTACAGCGATCAAATTTCTTCATGTCTGAAAAGCCCTATTTTACACTTCTCCCAGGTCTCGCTATGCACCTAGGTGTCTAAGACTTTTAGGTTAACTGAAAATAGCTTGTTTTCCTACCACTTAGGTCCCCTTGCGCAAACTCTCTAGTGATTTCATTTGTTCTAAAATTGAAAAGAAATGAAAGGATCGACGGGGGTTGTTTATGTGCTACACTGCTAGTAATTCCTTTGTCATCATTATAGCAGTACGTAGACGAATGGGGTCATATATGCCCTCTCCCGCCAGCTTCATCGCAGGAAGAGATGCTGTGGGTCACCACAAAAACGAAATAATCACTTCCAGCCCTGGGAGCGAGAAAGTGGTTCATGGCATAAACATATTTATCGCTTCTAGCTTAGCATTTGGTTGCCGAGTTGGTTGCCATAGACACATTTTTGATGCCGGACTTTTGTTCTTAAGTACCTCCATACTTGCAAATCTTTTTTTTATCTCGTACCGAAGTCGTTCAGCAGGATCTGGGTTTCTCATATTACTTAGCGCCTCAAGGGTTGGGGTAAGTATCCCGCTTGATACGCTGGACAGGGCACTCATAACATCGCCATTCGAAAGTTCAGATATCGGCTGCATGTATCCAGATCCGAGAGTGTCAATTGAGTCCCCCGGCAACTCCCCTGGAAAATCCTACGTATTGGGGTGCTAGTCAACTTCGGTTGCATCTGTGATTTGGCTTTGTTGCTATATATGTCTAGAGCTAAGGCAAAGAGCTTAGAGAAGGATTCAAAGAAAAATAAGGCTTGGAGCGGAGTGATGTATTCAGTCTTATCTTAATACTCGCAGCACTTGATAATCAATTTAACCTTCTTCTCCTTCTTGCGGGAATATTCTTTATTATCTCGGTTACAGGACATCACCATCTATCACTCATACTTTGTCTGCCGTCCCCGGCCGTCATTACTCAGCCCCGGCCGTCATTACCCATCCCCGGCGGTTATTACCCATCTCCGGCCGTCCCCTGCGGTCCCCCTCATTTTCGTCGACACGTGCCCGGCCGTCTTTCCAATTACCTGCCGTCTGTGTCCCCCCCCGCAGCCCTTGACTACACCCTACCGTCTTCCGATACCCCCTATAGTCCCCCGCACAATCCCGGCCGTCCTCCTATCTCCCCTACCGTCTGCCTAAACAGCCGCTGTCACATGTGTCTCACTATACTTAGAAAGGCCTAATTAGTGTGTAGGGCCCGGCGGTCCCAACCTAGCCCGGCAGTCCCCTTGGTGCTTTGCACTGGACTAGACCACGGCTAGCGGTCCCGCCCTGCCGTGTCCCGTCCCGTCGTCTTGGGGTTGTCCCCGCCGTTGCTGTGGAGCCCCCGGACGGTTCGGAACACTGCCCCGGGATATACTTGGTGTAGTCATGAAGAAAGATTCGCCGCTTTCCGGGAAGAGGGGAACGTTGAAGAGAGGGCAAAACGGTTGCGAAAACAATACCCGGATTTAGGCTTTAATATGTCTTTTTAAAGAAAAATGAGAAAGAGAGAGTAGAAGGTTGTAGCACCGCGGATGCCGCTGAGACCTATTATCGCCTTACATGAAATGCGGAAACTACACGTCAAAAATCAACAATCGTACGATATTTCCTACTTTTTGCCCTCCGATAAATCTAGAATTTTCCACGTCTAGAGCAGGTGAGGTTGGTTAAGCATTTGCTTCGTATATTATACAAAATCGGTGGCTCGGCTAATAAGTGCTTTCCTACTTAGGATATCTTCCTCCGTGCTACGGTGCCGGAAGGAAAGTATATGTATATAATTGCCGCCTAGATAAAAAGGGAAATTTTAAGCCCTTCCCGCGAGATCTCTCTAAGAGCCTAGCAGACCTAGACAGGTTTTGGGCCGATATAGGATGTGAGTCTAGCCCGAGTTCCCGCCCCCGCCCAGTAGGGCTGGTATGATTTTCTTACGGCTCTCTTTCGTACCTAGACACTCAGGTTGGCTATAGTTGGTGAGTGTGCAGTTGGGATTCTAGTGAAGTCAATACGGGAAAATAAATTCTGATATCATAGAGGAAAGATAATTTCTAAGCATAGAAAAACAAACACCTTCGAAGTGACACCAGATCAAGCAATGATGCAGAGCATGCCAACACGAACCCAGGTCTACCAAAAGATGAGTACAGAAGATTAAAAAGGCTTAAATGCATATATAATATAAGACAGAATAAAATGCTTTCCCCTGACAAGCACACACAGGAGATAGGTTCAGAGATGGGAGCTCAGGAGAAGAGAGGGGAACGGGAGGAGTGTCCATAAGACGGCAGCAGATGTACTAGAGAGCAGTAAAGAGATTCAGAATGAGAACGGGGGCTATGCAGATAAGGGGCACGCGTATAGAAAGTGTTGCGAAAGGGATGCATATACATGGACGGAAGAGGAGTGTAGGCAAATCTGTCTTTAGGGCTAACCCCGAGATATACAGGCGGTAAGAGGCGGGAGGAGGGCTACAATGTCCTCCTGCGCCCAGCGAGAGGCGATCACGAGTGTGTTAGACTGCAATTGTCTAGATTAGCATTGTTCCGTGTAAGCAGTAATTTCACCACGCCCTCATGCCGATGGAAAGAAGCGCGCCAGAGTGGTGTATGACCATATACATCTGGCTTGTCGGGATCGACATCATTCCGTGCGAGCAGCAGTTTCACCACTCCCTCATGCTGATTCTCGGAAGCGCACCAGAGTGGCGTTTCGCCTTTGGTGTTTGGCTTGTTGGGATTGACATCCTGCCGTGCAAGCAGGAGTTTCACCACCCCCTCATGCCCATTGTGAGATGCGGCCCAGAGTGGCGTTTGTCGTTTTTGTCTGACTCGCCAGGGTTGACGTCGTTCCGTGCGAGCAGTAGTTTCACCACCCCCTCATGCCCATTCCAAGAAGCGCACCAAAGTAGTGTTCGGCCATCTTTGTCTGGCGTGTCGAGATTGACATCGTTCTGTGCGAGCGATAGATTCACCAATCCCTCATGCCCATCACAAGAAGCGCACGGGAGTGGTGTAGAGGCATCACTATATGGCCTGTAGGGATTGACATCATTCAGTGTAAGTAGTGGTTTCACCTTCACCTCATTCTTATGAAAAGAAGCGCATAAGAGTGGCGGTTTGCCCTCGATATTTTGTTTGTCGGGATCGACATTGGGCTGAGTGAGTAGTAGTTTCACCACTACGTCATGCCCTTTTTCTAAAGCGCACCAGAGTGGCGTTTCGCCCCTGGTGTTTGGCTTGTGAGGATTGACATCGTGCTGTGCAAGCAGGAGTTTCACCACCCCCTCATGCCCATTGCGAGATGCGGCCCAGAGTGGCGTTTCGCCGTCTTCGTCTGACTCGCTGGGGTTGACATCGTTCCGTGCGAGCAGTAGTTTAACCACCCCCTCATGCCCATTGTGAGATGCGGCCCAGAGTGGCGTTTCGCCATCTTTGTCTGACTCGCTAGGGTTGACGTCGTTCCGTGCGAGCAGTAGTTGCACCACCCCCTCATGCCCATTCCAAGAAGCGCACCTGAGTGGTGTTCGGCCATCTTTGTCGGGCGTGTTAGGATTGACATCGTTCCTTCCGAGCAGTAGTTTCACCACTCCATCATGCCCATTGTAAGAAGCATTCCAGAGTGGGGTTCGGCCATCGTTGCTTGGCTTGTCGGAATTAACATCGTCGCGTGCGAACAGTACTTTCACCACTTCTTCATGGCCACTCCAAGAAGCACACGAGAGTGGTGTTCGGCCATCTTTGTCTGGTGTGTCGGGATTGATGTCTTTCCGTGTTGGTAGTGGGTTCACCACGCCCCCATGCCCACCGTCAGAGGCGATCGAGAGTGGGGTTCCACCCTTGTTGTTTGGCTTGTCGGGATTAACATCGTTCCGTGCGAGCAGCAGTTTCACCATCCCATCATTTCCTTTGTAAGAAGCGAACCAGAGCGGCGTTCGGCCATCTTCGTCTGGTGTGTTGGGATCGACGTCGTTCCGTGCGAGCAGCAATTTCACCACACTATCATGCCCACTGCAAGAAGCGCACAGTAGTGGTGTTCTGCCCTTGATGTTTGGCTTGTCGGGATTGACATCGTCCCGTGTGAGCAGTAGTTTCACCACCCCCCCGTGCCCATTGTAAGAAGCACACCAAAGTGGTGTTCGACCATCTTGATCGGGCTGGTTAGGATTGACATCTTTCTGTGCGAGCAGTAGTTCCACCACACCCTCGTGCCCATTCCAAGAAGCCCACCAGAGTGGTGCTCGACCATCTTGGTCGGGCTGGTCAGGATTGACATCTTTCTGTGCGAGTAGTAGTTTCACCACACCCTCGTGCCCATTCGAAGAAGCGCACCAGAGTGGTGTTTGGCCATCATGGCTTGGCTTGTCGCGATTTATATCATCCCGGGTGAGTAGTAGTGTCACCACCGCCTCGTGCCCGTTCAAAGAAGCGCATCCGAGTGGGGTTCTATCATAGTTGTCTGGCTTGTCGGGATCGACATCGCCCCTAGCCAGCAGTAACCTCGCCACACCCTCATTCCCGTTCAAAGCAGCGCGCCAAAGTGGGGTTTGACAATCGTTGTTTTTCTTGTTGGGATCGACGTCCCCCCGTGCGAGAAGTAGTTGAACCACTCCTTCATAGCCCTCTTGACAGGCGCACCACAGCGGCGTTTGACCATCGTTGTCTGGCTTGTTAGGATCAACATCGCCCCTAGTGAGTAGTAACCTCACCACCCCCTCATGCCCATTCGAAGAAGCGCACCAGAACGGTGTTTGGCCATCGTGGTCTTGAATATCGGGATTGACATCATACCGAGTGAGGAGGAGTTTCACTACCGCCTCATGCCCATTGGAAGAAGCGCAGCAGAGCGGCGTTTGGCCATCGTTGTCTTGCATATCGGGATTGATATCATCCTGAGTGAGCAGTAGTCTCACCACCTCCTCATGCCCATTCCCAGAAGCCCAAAATAGCGGCGTTTGACCATCATTGTCTGGCTGATTAGGATGGACATCACTCCGTGCCAGTAGTAGTGCCACAACCCCGTCATGTCCATTCTCACAAGCGCCACTGAGCGGTGTTCGACCATCCGAGCACGGCATGTCGGGATTGATACCATCCCGTGTGAGCAGTAGTCTCACCACCTCTGCATTGCCCTCCCGAGCAGCATGTATGAGCGATGTTAACCCCATACAGTCACGCTGATTGATATCACAGCCTTTCGTTTCTATCAAAGCCTCCACAATCTCAACTATTCCAAAGTACGATGCACAGTGTAAACCGGGAAATAAGTGATCGGTAGACGGATGAGAGTGGAAATTATCTATCTGGTGGAGAAGGAAGGTAGCGGATATATGATTCCTGAATTGGGTTAACAGCTTTAGGGCAAGTGATTTCGCTCTATCTGAGAGTTCCGCTTTTGCATGGCTTCCCCAATACAAAGAAGAATATTCAAGAAAGGGAATGTCTCTAAAGGTTGAAAAGTCATTGGCGGGAAGCCCCTTCACTAACTCATAGTTTAGATAGACCAGGCATGTCTCCCCAAGTGTTTTATGGGCATCGAGCTGGGTGCCAGGTTTGGAAAGGTATTCTTGAAGCGTGTGATGGATTAGGCGCACTGTCGACGTCTCTGCGTCGATCACTGCAAGCCCTAAGCATGCCGCTAGAACTGTATCTCGCGGCCGGATATTCTCCGTGTCTAGATCCGCCGATTCCGCTTCTACTGCTAGAGCATAGCAGAGTTCATCGATCCGCAATGGCCGCTCCGCGTGGGATACCCACATCAGCACCTCCATCCCAAGTCTTGACCGGTTTCCCTTTTGCTCCCTTATCCGCTGTAGTGTTTGGGCGTACACGCTGTCTAGGTCCACGCCCGTTGTTGCCACCTTTTGCAACATTTTCTTTCTTCTTGACAACGAGGTCTCGCCCAAGATTGCCTCAATATTTAAGGCAACGAGCAGAAACCTAAGCGGAATACCAGTTAGTGATCCAAGTTTGTAATAGAGTTGCCTCCACTCACATTTCCGAAGTCTTTTCCAACATTGTTACCACAATGTCATTTCTCAGGTATTCGGTCATCAAGTCCGGATCTTGGTCATCATCCATCCTCCGGCTCAGGTATCGAGTGATATCTCCTTGGTCGGCCACAATTTGTATGGTATAGACCCCCTTCGTTAGATGTTTGCCAACCTCCCCATCAATATATGGCCTCCCCGTAAGAAATAGTCGGACATTTGCGGCATCCTGAATAATCTGTCGTAAGGCGCGAAAAAAATCTGGTCGATGCTGTGGCAGCACCTCATCCACTGCATCAACACAGAGGTATACTAGGTCAATGGAGTTGATTGCCCTGACAAATAATTTCACCATGTCCGGCAACCGCAGACCTTGGCAGCCTCCCCGCTTTGACTCCTCGAAAGAGCTTTTAATTTCGCTTGGTACCCTAGGCGCCCCCAAAGTAAGCTGTCTAAGTAGACCCCCTATCATATTTACCGCCGATTGGTCCTTCTGGGCCTGGTAATCGCAATAGAGAGATAGGACGGCGATATTCTGTCCGCAAGCTTGCTCAAGCAGGGTGTCTATTACTAATGAACTAATTTTATCTCTTTTCAGCATTAGCCATCGCTTCCAGAGAATACTGCTTACCTTATATAGGTTTTGCCGACTCCTTGACCCCCGTAACATAGCAATGCACGATTCATAGAACCCCCCTGACCCTTGCGCCATGACTCAAACTCACTTCTCCGCAGAACCCATTTCCCAACACCATCGAGCCGGCGGTTTCTCACATCTTGATGGCGTTTATAAGGCTCTAGTGGAGATAGCCATGCTTGAACCCGCAAAGACTCTTCATCCATTCCCACGTTGATGGTGTTGTTATAACTATTCAACACATTTCCAACGCCCGTGTTCGAGTTGCCGTGAATACAATTGGTCATGCGGTGGTCGGTACCGGTGTTCGATATACGATACTCCCATGAGCCATGGAGACCCGGGCCTTCATTCGCCGTCGGTGATATACCCATAGCGTATAAGGTTCGGTAACACGTAGGATGATAGTATAGTGGTTGAGCAGTTTATCAAAGAGTTTGAGGAGCGCCGGATCCACTTAAAGGAAGAAAAGCGGGGATGGATTCCTTCCAGGGTTCTCGTTGTTTCACAAGCGTTCCCTAGCCAATCATTCCTATGCCAAGGAAATAAGTTACAAGTACAAGTACCCATCTTCGCTTCAGAGAAGCCTCTTCCAACAACCGGTAACTCATCATTCGTTTGCTGTAGGTCTACCAAGTGCGATATTTGTATCGCAGGAACACCTTTTTAATCATCTGGTCTTCACAGCTACCTATTTGAATTCCTCTATACGCACATCCGTACTAAGGAAACCCAGCTTTTGGAAGTGTTCCTCTTGTGAAACCACCAGAGCATGTACTCGGTACGGTAGACCACGCCACCATCCACCCAGGGCGACAGCGACAACTTACTTACGGTACAGATAGCTTAATCAATCAAGTGGCGAGTATCGATTTCCGGAGAATTACCCCTTCAACCACTAGGGGTATTCAAAGTTAAAAATGGATGGGGGAAGAAACGAGTTGATACTGGAACATGCATTAGTTTACAAAAGGTGATGGTCCAATAGCATCATAGAAAATATAGTATCATAGTTGAGATCTCCAAATTTTCAGAGTAGTATAGGTAAAGTTTAGCGTACAATTAGAAGAAAGTTTTTGATGTAAGATCGCAACATGGGTGTCACAAACGGTGACTAAGCAAGGCAGACTCTCACATGACTAATAGTTATTAGTCATCGGTTTGTTATCTTTCACGCTATGAGATCAGTTGACTCATAGGGTTTCACATGACAACGCAATAGCGTGTCATCGAGTTATTGTTATTGGTTGATAGTTGACATGACGAATGATTGTGGTCATGTGGTTTATGTATTTCGCACATGACTCATAGTTATGAGTCATGGGTTTCACGCAGGTGACCCGTTAGGGCACATGATTGGTTTTATGGGTTTTGATTGGTTGAGAGATATGGCGCAGCTGACTCGGTCGAGTGGGCTGATGGATTCCACACTATGACTCACTATGAGTCATGAGTCGCGTGACCCGAGAGTATGAGTCACGCAGGGTTAGGGTGAAGGGAAGAACCCCTATATAAGGGCACCCTCGGGACATGGGATTTGGGGCCCTACAGACGTCCTCCCAGAAGACGACGAACAACTCTTTACCTTCATCAAGAACTCCATCCATAACGCTAAGGCAGTCACGATCGGCTCGGCCAGGTACCTTAACAAGGACCGAGCTGCTAGGCTATCCAAGCAGGCCACTTCGGTGGTTGTCTCCGTTAACCCCGATGACGTTCCCGTCCTCCTCCCTGCCCTCTTCCTCTTCTCAAAGCGGCTCAAGGTCGAGAAAACGACGCAAGCTAACCGCTACACCCAATGCCTCAATTGCTACCGTTTCGGACACGCCCATCCCCGATGCACCCAGAAGCACCCAACTTGTCCCTATTGCGCACTACACCATACTCGCTCAGC
>Ga0307507_10006471_pt1 | contig 17969 bp, 14 predicted proteins | sample 7_EM_MG_FD_207223 | JGI IMG/M metagenome (GOLD analysis project Ga0307507, IMG submission 207223) | Populus trichocarpa ectomycorrhiza microbial communities from riparian zone in the Pacific Northwest, United States - 7_EM | ecosystem: Host-associated > Plants > Roots > Unclassified | place... | reverse complement strand
ATTGCAACTTGATTGTTGCAACTTGATGTTCACCAGACACGACACTTTATCACAAAACAGAGTTTTGACTCAAAACGCCATAATCTAGGTCATTATCGAGGTTTGGCGTTGCAACCAGACGCACCCTTAGCGGCATTCTTAATTATTTCGGTTTTTACGGTGGTGAAACGCCTGTAAATGGACCTGTTAGGGGGAAAAGAAACGGAGAAAACACTCGACAGGGCAGACGGCAGCACGATAAAAAAAGCATGAAACAAAAATTAAAAATAACTAGAAAGTCATCCAAAGTGCTATAAAAAATGCGGGTCGTGGGAGTGGGAATACCACTGTATTCCTGGTGTGATGAATAGGGCCTAAAATGTGATTGGCAAATAGTAAATATTATACCAAAGCAAGGAGGATCCACAATTATGTAAAATGGACATTCATACTGGGATTCTTTATAACTGATAATGCCTCAAGTGCTTATTTATTGATTTGCCACTTCACTTCATACTCTTATTCCTTCGCATTTTTGTTTCCTATTTCACGTAATCTGTTACTGTGCCATCGCGAGTGAGTCTTTGCGGGGCTATTGCATGCGGATGATTTCGGGCAGTAAAGGTTCGGTCACGATGTGGGTGTGCTTCTAGCACCGTTTGGTTCCAGCGCAGTGCGGTTTCAGCCCCATATGTTTCTCTTTCTGTGTGATTCGTACACGAATGTAAACGGCTTCCCTAGCAAATGGGGTTCGATTCGTGGTCACCCACTGAATTATCTGCATCTGCTGGACTTTACAAAAGTACCCGCGCTTTACTTATCTCTTCCGGTTTCTGGATATATCCGAATGAAATAGATAGCTGCCTAGAGGTGCGGTATAAGAATTGCTTTACTTGGTTGGATTCTATTGGCATCACATGACTAGCAAAAAATGCCACCGGTATCCTGGAAAATCATGCGGGAACTTCTCCCCTAAAGGCACCCCCCGTACTATGGAAGGACAAACCAAACAGATAAAAGAGCCCTAGTTCCAGCACTGGGCCTGGAAGCCACCTCAAGCCTGACACTTCCCCAACTGGTGCACAACCTCCCAATAAAACTTCCCTCCTTCGGCCAGCTTATCATTCCTCCAATCATCCTCCCATTCCCTATTTCCAACAGCCTTCTCCCATCCAAGACTTGCCTCATGTTTGCTCCCTAGACTGCCGCTCAAACAAAGCTTCACAACATTTGCATACGTCTTCCCAACTTTTGGATTGAGCTTGTCGGTCTCGGTGATACATTTATCCAGAAACTCCTTCCCCTTGCCAGGACCAAAAGTACGTAGACGTTTCCACATTCCAATTTCTAGTAGGACGAGGCCAAGGCCAAAGATATCGTCGGCAGCCGTGAAGCGGCGAGGGTTTGCCTTTTGTAGGTCTGGATGACGGTAAATTTCGTTCTCGGTGTTATTCCCTGCCGATCGCTCAATACTCTGCGCATTGGGGTTGTCAGGACGGGCGTAGTCGAACCCAACGATGTATGGGTTTCCGTATAAGGGACAATTGTTCACGGCGCAGTGGAAAAATACGATATTGGAGCTGCGGATGGACTTGTGCACCCAGCCGGAAGAATGGAATAGTAGTAGACTCTTGGCGAGGTACTCTGCTAAGCGAAATCTCTCGCCCAGACTAGGGATGCTGGTCTCCAAGAGTTCGTAGAGCGATAGGGGCAGATATTGTTGAATCCCCCTCGGGAGAGCGTTCACATAGCCGTACCGGAACTTCGCGGCATCGTCAAAGTATCCCAGACACGGTAGGATATTCCAGTTCGCTGGCCGTGCGGTGGAAACATGCAGTTGTCTTGCTAGGTTATCAGCTCGTTGTGCGATGACCTCAGTTTGTCTGCCAGACACATCTAGCTGGTAGGGTTTCCACTCTACCATTACCATATCCGCCCCGCGCAGTGCTAGTGATCGTTCGCGGGAGCTCCGTCGAGGGATAAAATCCAAGTCGTTCTTATTGATGAGTAAGTGCTGCGACGGCCGAAAAGTGAGTACTTGGGCGGCGGCACGTTCAAGGCGAATGTTTTCGAGGCGAAAATGGACTATTCTTCCAGCTTCTTCTTGCCCGAGTTCTTTTAGAGCCTTTGCCACGATTCCCAGCTCTTCCGGATCGTCGCTACCGGAAATGAGTGTTGCGGTGGACCAGTCTATGCTCTTCTCGCCGCCCCTCGGGAGTAGCAACTCTAGAGTGTCGTTGAAACCTTTGAGCTCCATGATCAGTCGCTCGATCCTAGACTTGTCCCGAATTCCCCACAGACATTTTGCCAGCAGAGAATTCCTCTTGTTGATTTGAACAACGTATTCGTCATGCCGACCCCGCTCAAATGTTAACCTTTCCACTAATTTCTGGTCTAGGTTCCTGAGAACTTCCTGACTATCAAGGTCATTCTTCCTCAGACCATATCTGCTCATCAAGGTATCTGAGTCGCGCAAGATGAGAGAAACAGCTGTCAAGGCTTCTATAACAATCTTGCGGGTATTTTGGCCGCGCATTAAGAGCGAGCGCTCAAGTTGAGTTGTATCCTTTCTGAAGCCCCAGTATTGTCCCCATTCTTCGAGTCGATGCTCTTCGATGCGGAACTTTGTTTGAATAAGTTTGCTATCTGAACCGAGTGCTTTCGCCCGAGAAAAGACGGCATAGCCCTCAACGCACATGATGTACAATTGGAAGACTTGGATGGAGAAGGCCGCTATATCCATAGTGAATTTTTGTGGTGTCAATTGGGGGTTTCTGGTGTGGGGCAGGAAAGTGGTAGAAGTAGACAGTATTAGAGGAACTGACTCTACTATTCAAAGTACTTGTAGATGGTTGAAAGTTGGCGTGATATTAATACTTCTCCCAGCACTGTGCCTTCAGGGGTCCTGGGGGTGGTCTCTCCCTGGCCAGGGCATCAGAGCCCGTCTGAGACATGTGTAACGCGCCACAAAGCCATGGGCTTGACGAGGAAGATTCTGAGCCCCAGCAATGCTTTCGGCTTGGATGAATGGAGCTCGCCTATCGTGCCCAATAATCCTAGAGAATGGGGATCAGGGGTACCGTGTGGTTGAATGGTGCGGGGTACTTGAGTGCATTCCAGTGTCCCAGTCAGAACTGTTGGATATTGGTTGGGAATAGTTCAATTGAAAAGTTAAGCCAAAAGTAGTTCTTGTAGAATACTAGTACTGTACTCGAGCACTGCATCGCTATGCCTTGCTTAGTGTTTTATGGGCACTTGTGATCATGGCATCTTGAGCGCCGCATCATGCCTGAAGGAAATTGCCTCATAGGGAATCACGCGAGAATGATGGTTGCTCTAATCCCTGCTCGGCTAATTAACCTTCTTCCTTGGTAGGCTAGGGCTGAGCTTATTCTGGTTCAAACTCGGTCGACAATACCGGTACCTGTACCAGGGAATGGTTTCCACTCAAGGATCTAAAAAAATACTTTAGAAAGAGTATGATACTGTGACGGTAGTAATGGTTCTCTGGAGACTCTGAAACCAGAGCACAACAGGGTACGGCACTGGGATCAGTGCTCGAGCAAGGGTACCGTATTATACAAACAAATGGGTGCTCACAATCCACAACATTTCTTCGCCCACTATCAAATCACCATGTCTCAGAGTTAATTCTCAGCCTTAGACAATGTGAGCGCCCTCTCTCGAGCCTCTTCTGTTGGTAACACAGGGCGCAGTGCGGCCCCTCCCGCTCCATTATCCTACGGGCCTTGGAGGATAAAAAAAACCCCCCATCCACCGTACTGTATCATACCATAACTTTGCCTTTCTGTCGTGCCTTAAATTAGGTTATCAAAGCTGCAAATTCCCGCCTATACAGTAACAGGGCCCGAGAATTGCTTCTAATTGCCTCGCACACATACTTTGAGTCTTTCCTCTCCTCAAATCTTACCCCCCCTTCCCACCACGCCCACCCGCATAGCCCCTGCATCCGCTGCGATGTCGAGACCTACAGAGAGCGAGACCGCGGCGGCGAGCGGGCCAAATTGGCCAGGAATGGTCAGGGAGCGAACTTCCTCCTCGTCATCCGATAGCTCCTCGTCGGAGTCCCCAAGTTCGGGAGAGACCATTCGTGCGGGCGGCAGCACAGGACTTACGGTCCCGCAAGCGCCAGCGCAGGCTTATGAACGACCACTAGACTTTCTTCACTTGTTCTCGCTTTTACGTAGGGTATGGCCAAAGAACGACGAGTTTCATACCTATGGCAATATATCGATGGCAGGCCTCGACAGTTTGGGTGTGGGGTTGTCGTTCAAGGTTTCGCTACATCCAATTCAAGAGTCACTTCGGGACTTTATTAATGGGTGCGCTGGATACGATGTGGGCGATAAGCTCGTAATAAAGGGATTGAAATTTGTTGATGACTATAATAATAATGTCGCGAAGAAGAGCTTGTATAATGCTTCGCTAAGGGAGATCCGGGCCCTCACGCATCCGCCACTGCGATCTCATCCCAACATTATCACACTTTTGGGGGTTGGGTGGGAACCAGACCTTAATCACCATGACGTCGCCTGGCCTCTACTTGTGCTGGAATACTCCGAAGAAGGCACACTAAGGGACTATCAAAGGGGGAAGCCAGAGATGGAGTTTTTGGAGAAAATGCAATTGTGTGAAGACGTTGGAAGGGCATTATTGGCTATTCACGGAAGTGGTATAGTTCATGGGGATGTTAAGAGTGAGAATATACTCGTTTTCTGGTCAGTTGAGAAGGGACGGATGGTTGGAAAGGTTGGGGATTTTGGATCTTCTGTCTTAGATTTTAGGGAGGACGAGCATAGGGGTTTACCGGCGCACACGATTCCCTGGAACGCCCCCGAATATAACGAGGATATCCTAAGAGAGCACCTGAAATTTACGGACGTCTATAGTTTTGGGATGTTAATATTCCGTGTTATGCTTGACGGCATCAATCCGTTCAAGATCGCTCCATTCAAGTCCGAAGAGGTAGATATTGAGCCACGATCACAAGAACTTAAAAAAGACCCCGAATTTCTATCACTAGTGGCAATAATGTTATGCGAACGCTGCGATGCCTCAGAAGCTGCGGCCGTTTGCGAGGTGCTGGAATTCGCTCTTCAATACCTACCAACGCAGCGGAATCTTGAGAAAGCCGTAATGAAGCTTCGCGAGCTTACAGGGGATACTGATGATATCGCTCCAGTCACCCTGTTAGAAGAATTCGATTACGAAGATGTTAGTCTTATCTGTACTCTATCAGTCTGTAGTAGGCTAACCTCACTAGATCGTTTTTGACGCCAACTGCATGAAAGAGGATAGTTTTTGCGTACGGGCTTCCATTATTCATGCTTTAGAAGCAGTTGCGTCCAGTAACTCAGTACACGCGCATCAAGCCAGCTTCCAGCTATTTCAGCTACTTATCAACCGCTATGGCGCGGGCATCGCTAGTGCCTCGGATATGGCACTAATATGGCTAACACACTACGCGGATAGTGGGGGATACGATGAGATAGGACACTTAATTGGTCGAATTTTTGATGCCTTGGGTGTTCAGCTTGATGAAGAGATTCCATTCCAAGCCTTACTACGACAGGGGGCATTGAAAGGATCACATACAGCATTTGAAGACCTAAAAAAGTACTACCCCAACGCTTACGATGAGACCCTTGCGCTATTCCGTGAATGTGGAGGAGCTAGAGGCATGTTGCAGCGATCTGCGCTGTTCCCATGGGTAGATGTAAGCGGCCTGGAAGGAATAGGGGAGGCAATTGAGAACTCCCCTGGCGTTGAGCTATGCGATATTTATGTCACAGAAGACGAGGACACATTGCTGCATTGCGCTGCTCGGTCAGGTTATCTGGAAGTGGTCAAAGGTCTCATAAGCTTGGGCATAGGAGTCGATGTCATCAACCGCCTAGGGGAAACACCTCTACTAGAAGCCAGCAGAGCAGGGCATTATGAAGTTTCTAGGTGTCTCATAGAAGCAGGAGCTAAGGCAGACAAAACGAGTATTTTCGGAGAAGGCCCTATCCATTTCCTACCGTTTTTCGATGAACAACACATCGACTCTATTTCTGAGTTGATGGTTAGAAACGGCGCAGACGTAGACCAATGGGCGGCAGAAAATCCACGAGAGGGCGAGCACGGGTTTTGGGGCCATTCCCCCTTGGATTATGCAGTCGCGAGGAATCAGATAGCTAGCATTAGGGCCCTTCTCCGTCTGGGTGCTGACCCTTTTGCCAAAGGCGAGAGCAGATCGGCCATTCGTTGGGCATGCTTGTTTGGCCGTGCCGAAGCGCTAGATATGATGGTAGCGGCATCAAGTCGTAGACTTTCATCGGAAGACTCCGAATCTGAGCCGCTGGAAGAAACAGTCCTCGGCCCCGCATACCGTCTAGAGAATATTAAAGAACATGGGGGAAACTATGAGAATGCCAAGATAGCCATTCTTAAAGTTCTGCATAAATACAAAGCTATCAATTATAAGGATATGGGTGGTCGCGGACAATGCACAGTGCTCCACTATGCTACTCTGGCAGGCTACCCAAGGGTAGTGAACTACCTTCTAAGCCACACACCTTCGAAGCAACATCTCGAGATTCTTTATCAAAACAGAACTCCACTGATGGACGCGATCAACATGGGATACAGGGACGTCTTCGAAGTCCTTCTTTATCATGGAGCAGACATACACCTAACACTTCCGGCTACCTGGTATAGTGCAAACTACCTTCACGTTTGCGCGCTTGCGGGTCATCGGGATGTGTTCTTTCCAGAACAGTTATTAAAGCGTGGAGTGCAGGTAGATCGGGTAGATGATAAGGGACGAACACCGTTTGGTGTAGCCGTCCTTGAAGGCAACTACCCAGTCGCTGATCTCCTCCTTCAATACGGTGCAGATCGGGACCACGTCCAAGAAGGCTTTACTATCTTGGCCCGGTGCTTGGAGGTTCCTCTGCCCCTAAAGGGTATAAAATATTTGATGACATGCAAGTCAAATCCGGAAAGGCCGCCTCCGTCATTCATCTGCTTTCCAGGTCTCGGCAGGAATGTTTTCCATGCTATTGCTGCGGCGGGTGTAGACGCGGAAAACGCCCCTGTAGAAACGAGGAGTATCTTCCAATATTTGCAAGGACTATGGCCAGGGAAAGAACACATAAATGCCTGCGATAGAATGGGCATCCCCCCATTGCTGGTTGCAGTGGTATACCCTAAGGTGGATCTTATTAATATGATGATTGCAGCAGGCGCGGACCTAAATTTAGGTCCACTGCCGCCCCTATATATTGCATTTTTGAAGCAAAATTGGGCCAACGAACAAATCAGAAAGGTCGGCGGAAGGTGGATGACTAGACGGATTAAGAAGATAGCTGATACCGTCGTCATGATTCTTAAGAAGGAAGGTGCAAAGGCAGATCTAGATCCGTATACCGGTATTCCCAGAGCGTTTGACGTGTGTAGCGTGTTCAGGAGAATGACAGTTCAAGTATGTCGCCGCGTTCCAAAGAATGGCCATTCAACTCACTATTTAATAGGATTTCGAGAGGTGTTTCAGGATGTTGTCAGCTGGATTTAGAGATAGTGAAGCTGGTGTGACTGAACGATACGGCCGGGACGCAGATGGACGGAAGGCCTGGGAGTATTGTATGTCGTCTGCGCCTGGGACTAGTCCAGCTAAGCTAGCCTTTCTATCCTTATTAAGAGAATCGATTAGCCAGTCCAGCGCTACGGTAATCATAGCGGTTAAGCCTCCAGTTGGAATTATGCTAAATTGATCCAGGCTTCGTCGGACCAAACTGCTGAAACTTCGGGCAGAAGCCAGCCCCAAAACACACCACCGAGCACTCAGGGGAATGCACCATCAAACTGGAGAGAAAGGAGTGAAAGATGGAAGAGGCAGTTGGAAAAAGTTTCCGGAACGGTAATGGACGGTATTAATGGCGTACGGTTACCGAAGGTCGGATCCGAGGGTATATCTCAATTATCTTCATCGAGCACCGGCTCGCCGCCACCAGCTCACGGACCACCTTCAAGAGAGCCAGAGGCGTCTACTAATACATGGAGGGGTATATCGCAATTATCTCCTTCAGGTAATTCCTCGCCAGTGCAAACTTATAGACCACCGCCAAGAAAGCCAGAATCATCCCCTGGCCCACAGCGCGATATACCACGATCATCCACTTCAAATATAGCTTCGATGGGGTCATCTCACCGGCCACCACCTAGACACTCAATTGGTTCTCCCACGCCCAGATCACCGCCTCCTTCCTTACTTGATACCCCTGTACCAAGTTCGCTTTCTCCAAGCTCCCTAGATGTCCTCTTACCTGCCCATGGGAATACCTCTCGGTTGTCACAATCAATAACTTCCCCGGCTCTAGGAAATTATCGCCTACCACCCCTGCAGCCCGTCCCAGCGCCCCAGTACTCTCCGAGTGAGGCCCCCTCATCATCTTCAGAGCCCGGAAGCATGACCACGCCTACCCTTACCCGCGAGACACAACTTACCTTAGCAGCCTCTCCACCTCGAGCTTCATCCCAATCCCTCCAATCCGTCCCCCCTCGTCAGGGCATATCCCAGCTCTCACCATCCCCTCAGCCAACCCCACACACTCGCCACCGAAGCACTTCTTCCTCCTTCCCCCAACACATCCCCTGGGCTATCCCCCACCAAAAACCTCCTCACGAAATCCTCGACTCCCTCCGCCCAGCTGTCCTCCCATTGATTACGGCCTTAGTAGATTCCCGCCGTAGCGATGTCATTCCACGACGCAATTTAAAGATTTGTCTAGAGAACCATCTTTGCGTGCCAAACCTCATAGACCTCAAGTGGGATCCTGCGGCCCCATTAGGAAGCAGTTCAGTCAAAGAGTTGCAATCAGGTGTCAATAAGATGCTCAGGGGGTTTTCTATTATTGTAAATTTGAAACTTAGGGTCGAGATGAGTGGGGAGCGCGGGACGAGGACCATGCTCAGGGTTTTGATGGACGATGATGGAGGAAGCTCAGGTGGCGATGGATGGTTGAGGACCGAAGGGGCAGGATGGGAGGACTTAGAGAGAATTGAGGTAGGTATAATGTTTCCTCAGGAGACTTAAGCGGGTTAACGAAGACGGCTTGTTTTGGATGTAATGAATGGCAATGGATGGACAGTGATGAGTAGTTAGCATATGGTTAGATCGAATTGTCGGGATCGGTTTCGGGTACCAACTTTACACTGGTGCTAATTATGAATTGGAGATATTTTTGCTTAATCATTCCTTGCTCTTTTTTTCCCCTTTGTCTCGCACAATAGTTTACCGGTACCCTATATTCACCCGATCACGACAGTTGATCGGCTCAGGGGAAAATGCAGGCATCCTTGGTTCAATCGAGGCTTTTATAGGGTGTTACCTTTCTGAGCCTGACAGTTGAGACCGAGAATATATCTAACGTGTCTTGAATCAATGGCGGTTAGCCATTCTCCCGTTGAAAGCATCCTACGAGCGCTAGAAACCGGCCTGAATTACCGATATTCAACATCCGTGAAGCCGCGTGCCAAAAGTTTTGGCATCCAGGCTGGTACACGTATTTAGCACAAAACGGTTACAATACATCAAGTATGAAATTTTGTCATGGTGCCAGCAGGGGTGCCGGAACTTTTGGCACACGGCTGCACCGGCACCGGAAATTGATCCGCGCGTCTGTTTTTATTGAATCGCACCAGTTACTTGAGGTCAAGCCACTTTGTTTAGGTCAGTTCAGCCCACAAGAGCTCTGAGGGAGGATGCCATCGGTAAACCATGTAGTTTTTTCGTGCAGATGTTCCCTCCTGTGCGATTATCTACCACCTCTTCAACTATGCCATACGTCACAGCGCCACAGCGTGCCACTACCCCGCCGGTTTTCATTTAGCGGCGCAAATTAGCGCCGAGTGACACACCGTGAACTCCAATATTGCGGTCGGTTCCTTGCTCCAAGTTAGTGGCGTGGTCTGAAGATCATCCCCTCAAATTGGTGCTGACGCGCTCAATTAGGTTAGCTGAAGTCTATCCTTCTTGTCGGTGAAACCTTGTGATTTTTTTAGTGGAAACAAGGTTACACCTGTGCCTGGGCTGCCCTGGCACAACCACCTCACTTTTTACTCGCAATTTGCGGAAATTTTCTCGAAAGGCCATAATATACTGTACAGGTGGGGGGATACTTGTAAGGGCCAAGGTGGATAGGGTAAGAGGCGAAAATCGGATTTGGGGAATCTCGCGACACCTTATGATGATTCTCAAGTCATTGAAAGTGTGAGAATCGGCACAGTACCGATACCGGTAGTTGGTTATCATACCGGTAACCCACCGGTAGAGAGAGTGCATTGAGTGCTCCTAGTTCTGGTAACGCAAAAAGGATTACTTATCCGCCTGAGACCTGCTTTGACGCTTCATTGGTCCGAATAAAACCCCTTGGGCGAAATGGGAAGAGCCATATTTTCTTTTTCCCCGGAGCTGAAAACTCGCCAACCCCGTCCTCTTAATCGGCACGCACCATGGCCGCCTCCGTCTCCATTTCTCCTTTCTTCCTCATTTCTGCACTTCCCATCCTTCACGATGAGGGTTCTATACTTTAGTTTTTCGATATTGGTCGTTGTTCGGGCGACTTTCGTTCCCCAGAGTTTCATCGCACCGCCGGCACAATGTATTCCTGGGCCTACGGGGGTTATAGGGGCCATGGGAGCAGATGTCACGCCCCCACCACATCCAGATTTGGTGAAGAGAGCGACCGCTAATTATTATTGCACGGGGGTCAAGGCAAATGGTGAGTTTCCTAGGAAACCTCGTGGTCGGGGATGGTTCTAACGGTGTTTAGTGCAATGTCCTACAGTGAGCGGGAATAAGGGGAACTGTGTAGTTGTGTCTTCTACAGGACAATGCTGTTACGAAACGTTTGTTTCTCCCATGAGCATATCGAGTACTGGTACTGACGAGAGTAGCGATATCGCAAAGTGTACCCCCGGGGGAGGTTGTAGGAATTTCACCGCAGGGTGTGGTACTGCTTGCTGGTATTTTTCCTGAGGATGTTTCGCGCTGGATTTTGATGGTTAACTCCGCCCCAGCACAGAAGCGTTTCCATACTGCAACACTGAAGTAGTTCCCAATGACGCCGTATACCCTCAATGCGAACAAAGCCAGAATCCAACCTACACAAACAGTTACTACTTGAACGGGAACACTCCAGGAATTGGGATTCTCACCGCCACGCGGAGCGACCCGGGATCGACCCAAACAAGTAAGCCTGGAAGCAGCAATTCCATCGCGTCCGCTACTTCAACTACCTCTTCAGCAGGAACTACCACTGCAACAGGCTCAAATTCACAACCTTTATCCGGAGGTGCGATCGCAGGTATTGCTATTGGTGGGGCAGCAGGATTAGGTGCGCTCGCGCTTGGTGTCTTCTTTCTATTCTTCAAAAAGAAGCCGGCAGCACCAACTCAAGGCGGGAGCATGGCGGAGTACACGCAGCAAGAACACTTACAGCAGTATGCCCCACAGGCAGCCTCCGGGCCTGCATACGCCCACGGTCACGACCCATACGCGCCAAAGCCATACCCAGAGCAGCAGCAGCCGGTAGAAGCTCCAGCGAATGAGGCAGTTCCTAATCTTGAGCCTAGGCCTACATGGGAACTACCAGCTAGTAATCACTAAGGATATGTAAGAGTAGATAGCTATATTTCTTTCTGTTTAAATATTTTTCACAAGGTAGTTTTGGGGATGGCGCGATCGGGGGCGTCTTGTTTATTGTTTTTTTATTTTATTTATTCTATGATGTGGCCAGATTAATTTCGTTTTTTTCTAAGTGCTTATTTTGAATTAGACGATGTTGGGTATCGTAGCCAATGCGCGGGTCCCGGTATTACTAGGAAGTTTGTTGCTGGTGCCTAGAATCTTATTCTTGGTGCTAACCGTGCCTGATTAACGGCACAGGATGTGTCTCGGGTCATTTATTGTCGGGATGAAGCTGACCCGATGCAAGAGATGGCGGCTTTTGACACGCCAGCTTTCATAACCTGCTCACCAATCTCTCTAGCACAATCACAATCCGTCACCCGCCCAAACCCATCGAACGATGGTTTTTCCTCCATAAGCTGGAAATTCCGCCAAGGGTGATTGAGGCCATCAGTAACCGCTCTCTTAAGCTTAAATCGCCAGTCCATCGCCAAGAGAAGCGATGTTTTGTATCACCGGTGCCATCAGGGATGGGGAGAATTCGGCTAACTGTTGACTCCCTGAAGCCAAGCCGGAGTCTTATTCTGACATCGGGGGCAGGGTTCAGCGTGTCCCTGGCGGCAAGCTAATTCCGGGTATTGGCGTTTTATTATATCACGGGTAATAGCGTGTGCGCGAACCACACGGCGCCAGGAAACATGTGCTACCGAGGAGACCTGCATAAATGGAGCACTTTGGAGATATTTGTGTCTTGTGATCGACCTTTTATCTTATATCATAATAACCTCAGGGTACTGACTTCTGAGATCCGGGAAGCATGTAAGATTGAAGCAGGATACACTACATAATCGTGGAAATAGAAGGGAATGAATACAGAAAATTTATTGATGAGGTGGGAAGCAATAAAAGCATTATTAGTTGCAAGAGGAATTTGCCATTGAAACCATATTTACATACAATATTGCCCATAACTTTCCTGTGATATTATCTTGCAATAATATCTTAATTCTGTTGCTACTTGGCATCCGAGACAAAAAGCTACAGACCAAGTGCTGAGAATTCAGAAAAGCTGGGTAACATTGCTAGATTGGCAACTGTTGCTTTGAAATACCGTAAGAACTCGAATAAACGGCCCTTGTGCCAGGGCGTTGGAGTTGTCTTAGTAAGGTTTGGTGTTTTTCTCGCTTTTTTGTCTGGGGGCAGATTTTTGTATGTGTTTTTCGCCCCTTTTCTAAAGGAGGAACTTTTGGACTACGTAGCACAAGGACTGTTTATTCTAGTTCATACGGTAGTTTAAAGAGTAGAGAGGACAGCAGTGGTTATTGTGAACATTAAATATGTTGGGAAAATAGCATATTTGGTACAAGAAACTTATAGGATAGAAAATACCTAGTATCATACTATAGTGTGTATAAAAATTTAATAAGATTAATTTAGAAAACTTTAGGAATATAATATTATTGAGCAACTTATAGTTGAAAGATCAAAGTCATTTGTTGGCACTGTATTAGTTCCTGAATGAAGTTCAAAAAGGATTTAAAAAGGTGCCAATTTTGAATTTGTAATAAAACCAGAATAGTTGTTAGTGCACTCTGATAAAAAGTTAAAAAGTACAATCCTTAGTAGGTCTGAATTTGGTAAGAGAAGGCATCAAGTTATAAGAGCCAGTTAAATAAGGAAAGTAGTGAAGTCTAGTATATTAGATAATATAGCGGTATAGTAACTTTGTAATATTAGATATAAAATCTGAAGAGTTTATGTATATTTGAGCTATCACACTTTACCTGCAAAAACAGTTGTTCTGAATTTTGGAGCGGAAGGGAAACGTTCATTTGTATGAGGCAATGGAACGGAACCGTCGTACGATATCCAAACGGGCTCTAACTGGGTTTAAGTATGCTTCCGTTCGTTGCTGGGGAAGGAAGGACCTGCTATACAAAATCACAAAAATCCGTCTCTTGTTTGTAATGAGTAATAAGCTGTCGGAATATTTTGTTGAAGGTTTTAGGGGTGCTTTAGGGGTCTGGAGCTAACAAGGAGCCTTGGTCCTCGTAGAAATCAGGTTTTCATAAAGATTGGAGGGGTTATTCGTTGCTGAGCCTTTTTATTGCGTTAATTAACAAGGCCGAGTCATCAGGATATAACTTATGTAAAAAATCTGATATGGCATGTTCAGGCCGCAATTCCAACGGCTAGCTTCAGGAGCACCTTATGCCTTTCTTAAGGGTGTATTTCTTGGAATATCATTCTTTTGCTTTGAGGGGGTTGGTATGTCCCAAATTAAGTACCACGATATGCGGGAACACGAGGTGTAGCTGAAAGGCTGAAGTGTCACCATCCCATAGTTAAAGTGGGTATAGCAAATTAGCAGTGCAAGTATAGCCTATTAACACCTGCCTTATGCTGGTTGGCCTATACTGTAAACTCTCGATAAATCCACCATCGGGGATCTCAACAGAATTCACTGTCCAAACAACAATAGGCCTAGCGGGGCAGGTTGACAAAAGTACGAATACTAGTTAATAACATCCAATGGGCTTATCTTAAATAAGTTATAACGCGTCTGGAAAACACTCTTCCTTCCCCGGGTGTTTTATCCAGGGCCTGATGGCCGAAGGTAGATTTATTGAGAGTTTACAGCATGGTATGTTCTCAAGGTGTTGTTATCTTCGAGTGTTTAAACCTTATATTTCTTTTTGGGGTTGTATTGCTGCGCTTAAGCTAGGTTATGGTACATGAAACCTACAGTTATGATCAATAAGTCTGTACACCGACCCCACCCCCGCCCACCTAGTTTAAGTGACAACGCGGTTTTACACAACGCCCTCCCAACCCCCGTATCTGGTTTTTTCTTTCACATCACCACCAAAAAATGACTTCTCGGCGAGCTTTTGGTACCCTTATAAGCGGAGATCGGCAAACTCCCCAGCAGCAACAAAAAGAACTAAATTCCCATGACTGAGCATAGATTTTTGAGGCGATAAGTTTGGGTTCGAGTCCATCGGCGGTCGCATTGGAATTTGGGTTTACATGGCAGACAGTCTACCGCACTGTTAAACGGGCGCGCAAGCTCAACCACTTTGGTTCTAGACCTAGAACTGGTCGTCCGAAGAAGCTAAATCATCAAATTATACGCTGTTTACTTCGTCTTGTGAGAAGTTTTCCTAATATATACATTCGTGATCTCATTGAGGTCAGTGGTGCCAATGTGTGCATCAATACTGTCCGGTGTGCTCTTGGGCCCAATCTACATCGCAAATGGAGGCGTTGTAAGAGGATTCACCTACAGGAGAGGGATGTGAGAGAAAGGCTACGAATTGCACGTAATTATCGTCAGAGGGACCAAGAATTGGTGGAGGTATGGGAGATTATTATCTTCCCTTATAATGGTCCTCACCAAAACTTCCTTTAGGGTATTTATAGCGATGAGTCTTCCGTACAAAACTCACCCAATTGTCCCAATGGTTGGATTTTCGACTTTCAAAGGATAAATGGAAAGAGTGGGCTGTCAATGAGAGCGAACATGTCAAGTCTTGCCTCTCATTTATGGTCTGGGGGGCTATCTGGATCGGTGGGCGGTCAGAACTACAGGTTATGGAACGAGACGAGGACTCTCCAAAGAACGGCTATAGTGCTTGCTCCTATATTAAGATACTGGAGGAAGGTTTATTGCCTAATTATACTCCTGGAAGGTTTTTTTTGCAAGACAATGCGAGAATTCATATTGCAAAGATCACCAAAGCGTGGTTGGAATTGCATGGAATCTGGGTTGCTGAACACCCTCCACACAGCCCTGATTTAAACCCAATTGAGCACGTTTGGAAGGCCATGAAGAGTATCCCCCGAAGGGACCATAGATACTTGAAAGATCTTAAGGATAATGCTGAGAGTAGAGTGATTTTCATTAGGGCTCTAAAGGCAGTGTGGTGGGCAGTCCCGCAGGGGCTAATTGACAGCTTGATCAATTGAATGCCCAGACGCTACCACGCAGTACGAAGAAATCGAGGCTGGTACACGAAGTATTGATCACTATGGCAATAGCTCTCAGTCTATGTTTTTATTGTATTTTTAGCATTATTTTTGGTGGTGCAATTGATTGTTGAAGTCGCGGCTGAATTATGTTGTAAGGGGGTGGGCGGCGTTGGTGTACAGACTTATTGATCATAGCTTTAGCAAGGCAACCATATTGGGCCAAGAGTATGATCTCTAGTATGAATATCTCGACACAGCAAAGGCGAAAAGACCAGTTCTTCCTTCTTTTCTCCCTCACGGTGCTACCGCACAGGTGAAGGGTTTCGATTTTGGGGTGATTGTTGGCTTCGGGGTTGGTGCTTGTCAGCTAAGTTAATGCTGTGATTTATTTTAGTTTTGATTCGTTGTCACATCGCACGCTTATGCACGATACCGTAACTTAGTTTAAACTAGAATATAGTACAGTGCCCTGACAAAAGTCATCGTTGGTGGCCACTTTTACACCAAAAATGATGTTTTTCAGCACACTAGAACTCAACCACCTGCAGGGCAAGTAAATTAATTCTTGGTAAAATAGTGGCCCTAGGTATTCTAATTGTGATATTGTGGTATTATGGCATATGGAGGGATATTGGATGAACTATAGGTATATGAAATTGGCAATTTTCAAAACATGTATCTTTTTCTATGGGAGTACATACAAATTCTTGGCGCTTTACCTCTAGTTTGAGGAAGGGGCCCACCAATTGATGAGTGCTGCACATGGAACAAAAGAATTTGCTATATGTTAGGGGTAGCTGGTATGATAACTTATACTGCCAAACTAGGCCGTATCCTCAAGTGGTCTTATAAGTGGAGAATCTTGTCTAGGAAGGCTCGTGGTGAAGTGTAACTAAATTACTCGCATAGTATAAAAGTAATGGGGAAATAATAGTTTGAAACATATTATATTGATCAGATCTCTTCTTCGGTGCTTTTTTATTCTGTTTAAGCGAGGGAGGCACTTCGATATTTATATTCCGTGTCTGAGTGTTCGCGGGTTACATGTCCTAACCATACTAACTAAGCATCGACCGAACTAAGTTCTCTAAACTTGTAAGTGCCAACACCTCTTGACCCTGACAACTGTCCGACTCCATACTCACATTATGAAGATGTAGACTACCATATTATCGTGAGAGTGTGTCAGTCCCGTGAATAATAGGTCAGTCTAGAGTACACGTAGCCGACTAGTGCCAACGTAATCATATCTCTTCACCGAACCATATTTGAAGTGGTCAACTTCAAGCGCCTCAGACCATTCAATGCGCGAGAGTCTGTCAGTGTCTGCATATCAGGTTTCCGAACTAACTTAAGGCAGCAATCGCTCGAATAGTGATTTGCACTCATGATCTTATGTTCGTACTGACTGGTTCTGAGCGGGCCTGGAGGTCTCCGCTATGTGTCTTCTGGTATTGTTATACGATATTTTACTCAAGTGTTTATTCTGATTCCGTCCGTCATCTTAGAGAACTCTCGTTCCTACCCTATGGGTATCCTAAAACGGGAACGCACACTTAAATCTCTCAGACGCCTTTGCGCTATTATCGCCGTCATGTTTATGACTTGTCGTATAATTATATTTTAACTAATAATAACTATGACGCTGTTGTGAATCGAGCACGTGACCTTATAGTCGGAGGCACGTGACTATCATCTTAAGCTAGACCGACATGTATCTCTTGTAGTTGTGACTAATTGGTACGCAGGGGTCTGTGCGTGAGTCTTGTGGTTTGGCATTCTTTGCTATGCCTAACACTATAGAAGTTGGAATTGCAGATTGACTAGATATTTAGCTACCTCTACATATTTCCCCTACATTAATTGATTAAGAGGTGGAGGTGGAAATCAGGATTTCAAAGTCTAAGGATTTTGCTTGTTTTGGTGTGTTTTCGGTGTACTTTGGGCCGCCGACGATGACTTTTGTCCAAGAACTATACATGCCCCAGCAAGTGTGCAGAATAGTACACTCGTGTTCATAAAGTCCTCATACCCCTGCGGTGCAACGCCGTTACCCCATTTCACGACAACAACCCCTCTCCATCATGTCTCCATCATATACAAAAAGAGCCAGAGAAGACAGGAATAAAGAAATTTATACCTTATATAAACACACAGACTCGGATATGGGGTATAATAAAATTTCTAAGGTTCTGGGTATCTCAAAAGCAACTGTTCAATCAGTAGTCAAATGTTACAATGCTCTCCTCTTCGGGTGATACTTGCAGCAGGTAACCGATAGTCTTCTAACGATCACTCCTCTTGGCCCGATATCTATTGCGATAGC
>Ga0307507_10006470_pt1 | contig 17973 bp, 4 predicted proteins | sample 7_EM_MG_FD_207223 | JGI IMG/M metagenome (GOLD analysis project Ga0307507, IMG submission 207223) | Populus trichocarpa ectomycorrhiza microbial communities from riparian zone in the Pacific Northwest, United States - 7_EM | ecosystem: Host-associated > Plants > Roots > Unclassified | place... | reverse complement strand
TTATTCCTTTCTCTTCTTTACGCAACGTCTTGTTCTCTTTAAGAGCTATATACCCTTAGATTTAGATAGAATTTATATTATTCCTTTAAATCTTCCCTAAAGCCTCTTCGCGCCCTTACATTACGTTGCGTTAAAAAAAAAAAAACTACTATTGAAATGGCAAACGAACCCGAATCCTCTTTAATAACTATAAGTATTATATCCCTAGTCAGGGAACAGTTGACCATAATACAACAGTTCTTTACGGATGCCTTAGCTCAGTAACAGGCTGCACTAGAAGCCCAGCATTAGCGATTAATGGAAGCACTCTATAAAGAACTCTATAATGTCTAAGCATTTATGTTAGAGACCCTAACACCACCTATAAACAAAATTAATATAACTGTATCCGAACCTGGCCCCTTAAACGCAAACTTTAAACTAGTAATAGTAACTTAACCTATATCTATAACGAATTTGATACCTATTATAAAATCTAAAAAGCTCCCTAATCCTCTAATATTTAATGGAAATTGAAATAACCTACGTCCCTTTATAACCAAGCTCCGTCTTAAACTCTTAATAAACTATAACCGATACCCCACCGAAGCTAGCAAAATTAGCTATGGAATGTCTCATTTAAGCAAGGACGCTGCACGAACTATAGATCCATTCTTCTATAACGGCACCTTCGTTAGTTTTAAAATCTTTGTCTCCCTACTAGAACGAACATATAATAACGCCAGCCGCGAATACACAGCTGTTACTAAACTTAAAAACCTACAATAACGGAACCGAGAATTTACTAGCTTCTTTTCGGAATTTTTAGGCCTTATTAGCGAACTGGATTGGAATAAAGCCGCTAAAGTCGCTGCTCTTTAATAAGCTATTTCGGATGAGATTAGAGCCTAGTTAGTAGGTAGGGAACTGCCAAAAGACCTGCCTAAATTCGCTATAATGTGTTAACAAATTAATAAGGACCTTTAATATAACAAATAAACTCGTTCTCTAAAGCCGACCACACCTTACGTTTAAAACTCTATAAAACCAATATATACCCCAAAACGCGATCCCTCTCCAAACCCAAAAAGTCCTATATATAACCCTATGGACCTCAATACCACTCGATTTTATGCACCCTTAGGAACCAACAAACAAAGAACTCAAGCCACAAACAGAGAATGCTTTGGATGTGGTAAAAAAGGACATATTTAAAGGAATTGCCGAACTCACCCTTTTAAAAAAGTCCGCTGTAGTTCCTCCCGGTCTTTGAATCGCACCCGCTCCTTAAATCGCACTTGTTCTTCAAGCCGTACTCGCTCCTTAACCCGTACTCGTTCCATAAATTATACTTAGTCGTTACGAAGCATCTCACCCTTGGCTAACTTGGAAAACAAATCGTCCTAGGGCTAAGTCGCGCCTTAGGATAAGAAGTGGAAGAGTATAAGTGTCTAGGCTCTTCTAGCGCTAATACACAATATAACTCCCTTAATATACTTAGCAAAATTTAAATACTTAGAAAATGGAAGGAGGTATAAATTCTTATAGATAGTGGAGCCACTAGTATAGGCTTTATTAATATAAACTATATAAAAACCTAACGCCTGAATTTAAAGAAACTCAATAAGCCCTAAGGCCTATAAGGCTTTAACGGCAAACCCTTAATATATGGCAAATTAACGCACTACGCTCTTATAAAAATGTAGATGGACGAATACCTTAAATACGTTTCCTTATTTATAACACCCCTAAAGCAATATAAGATAATACTTAGATATAGATAGCTAAAACAATATAACCCTTTAATTAGCTGGGTTAAAGAAACACTAAAATTCCGCACAACCTACTGCTAAAGTTATTACTTAAAACACCACCAACCCTATAAATATGCACAAGATTATTCAAATTTAATATAATATAAACTGCCCCTGCCACAGACCCCGAACCAAAACAATACGGCTACAACTACTAATGGTAGTAAAGAATGCAAAGACGTTACGCCAAAACCTTTTAAAATTCGTATAATACAAGCCACACCTTTTGTTTTGTTAGCACGAAAACAAGACCATAAAATCTTTGCTATAACTATAGAAGATATTAAGAAAGTACTAGAACTAAAGCAATATATTAACCCTTAACCTCTTATGCCTAAAGAGTACCACAATCTAATTAACGAGTTTAAGAAAAGATTTGTAGACCAACTACCCCCGCATTAGGATATACACAATTTTGAGATAGAACTTAAACCTAATATAACACCAAAGTTTGGACCGCTATATGGTATGTCATAGGAAGAACTGCTTATAATACAATAATACCTTAATAAGCATCTAGAAAAAGGATTTATTTGCCCTAGTTAATCTCCATTTGCCTTACCTATACTATTTATTAAAAAGCTAGGAGGAGGCTTAAGATTTTATATTAATTATTAAGCTCTAAATATAATTATAATTTAAAACTAATATCCAATCCCCTTAATTTAAGAGACGCTCAACCGCCTAGCAAAGGCATGATATTTTATAAAGCTTAATATAGTCGCTGCCTTCAATTAAATTCGCGTCTAAGAAGGAGACAAGAAGTATATAGCCTTTTATATATAATAGGGACTCTTTAAATACCTAGTAATGCCATTTGGTATAAAGAACGGTCCTAGTATATTTTAGCAATATGTTAATAATACGCTTTATAAATTCCTTAATATATTTGTTACCGTGTATATTAATAATATCTTAATCTACTCGTCTTTACTTTCTAAGCATTGAAAACATATCCAAATGGTCCTTAAATATTTGCGAGATACGGGTTTATAATGTAATATTAAGAAATACAAGTTCTATATATCCGAAGTCATATACCTAGGCCTAATTATATCCTGTAACGGAATTAAAATGGACCCTAAGAAGGTCGCTACTATTATAAACTAGGGAAGCCCTAGTAACGTATAAGACATTTAAGGATTTCTAGGATTTACAAATTTCTACTATTAATTTATTAACCACTTCTTAAAAATCGCCTAACCGTTAATAAACTTAACAAGGAAGAACGTAAAATTTAAATAGACTACTAGATGCAAACAAGCTTTTAATAATTTAAAACAACGCTTTATAACCACCCTAATTCTCGCTCACTTTAACCCTAACCTTAAATGTGTCGTTAAAACAAACTCGTCTAATTATGCCCTAGGGGGAGTATTATCACAGTATAATAAGAACGGTAAGCTATATCTAGTAGCCTTTCTCTCCCAAAAGCTCGCCCCTGCTGAATTAAACTACAAGATATATAATAAGGAACTACTTACAATTATTAGATACTTTAAACAATGGCATCCAGAACTTAAAGGATCGTTATTCCTAATACGCGTATTAACGGACCATAAGAACCTGCAGTATTTTATAACTATAAAGCAATTAACGTAACGCCAAATTCGTTGGGCTAAATACCTATTATAATTCAACTTTAAGATTATGTACTAACTGGGCAAACTTAATTAGAAGCCTAACGCATTAATATAACAATTATAAGACCTACCTGTAAACGCTTTAAATAAACGGATTATAAATCGATTACGGATCCTATTGCCCCCTAAACGTTTTAAGAAACTATATCCTATATTTCTAGATATAGAACTTAACAGAAACGAATTAGAAATTAATAAATAGGAAATAGAAATTAATAAGCTAATAGAATACAAATATAAGAATAACGCATGGATAGCAGATATAATAGAAGCGATTTAAATAGGAAAACAATAGCATAAAGATATTACACTCGCCAAATGCGAAATTCATAATAATCGACTATACTATTAACAGAATATGGTAGTCCCGAATTCCAAACCTTTGCGATTTAAGATACTTAAATTTGTATATAACTTTCCTATAACGGGATATCCTGGCTGTGCAAAAACGTACAAGATAGTCCAATGAGTATATTACTGGCCTATAATGCACGACTATATACGAAAATATGTTTAAGCATATAGAACGTGTGTTTATAGAAAGACTTCTTATATAAAGAAACAAGGAGTACTTTAACTATTGTTAATTCCAATACAAAGATAGCGTGATATCTTAATTAACTTTATGGTAGATTTACCTAGCAGCAATAGATTTATAAATATTATAGTAGTAGTTAACCGCCTTATAAAAATATAACATATGATTCCTATAAACTTAATTAATATTATCTCAGTAGCTGAATGTTTTGTTAAACACGTCTTTAAGCTACATAGACTCCCTAACTTAATAATATCCAACCATAGAAGCCAGTTCATTTTAGACTTCTAGCAAGCTCTATGTAAACGATTAAGTATACAAATATAACTCTTGACTGCATTTTATCCAGAGATAGACAGTCAAACCGAAATTACGAACGCGATTATAGAACAATACCTATAAATGTACTGCTCCTACCTACAAGACAACTAGGAAAAGTGGCTGCCTTTAGCTAAGTTTACTGTAAACAATATAATAAATAAATTAATAGGTATAACGCCGTTCTACGCGACCTACGGACAAGACCCTTAACTTAGATTTAAACCACGACCTAAAATTAATGCGACAGGACCCACAATTAAACGGATTCAGTTAATTAATACATATAACTTCGCTAATTAAATAAAGCAGTTAACGGAACTACTACAAAGTGAATTAACGTACGCTTAAATGGTATAGGAATAGCATGTAAACAAAGGACGAGCTCCCACGTGGGACTTTAAAGAAGGTAATATGGCTTACCTAAATATACAAAATATAAAGACTTAACGGCCCTTAAAGAAACTCAATTAGAAGTTTGTGGGCCTATACTAAATTAAAAAAAAACTAAGCCTATACGCCTATAAGCTCAAACTGCCAACTAAGATAAAAATACACCCAATGTTTTATGTAAGCTTGCTGCAACCTTTAAAAGGTAAACCTTTAACTTGCGAAGTGCCGCCACTATCTTCTATAATTGTTGATAACGGTAACAGTTCTTACTTTATTAACTTAATTAATAATATGCAATAGAAAAAACGATTTAAATAATTTAAACTTCTTATTAAGTGGAAAGAATATAAAACACAAACCTAGGAAACCTATAATTAGATTAAGGCCGACGCGCCTTCCTTAGTAAAAGAATTCTATAAGGACCATCCTTCGCGGCCTACTCCAGCTAGATGGACACGACATGAAGGCAAACAACTGCCACCCAACACGAATACACGAAACTCGAATTTAAAAAGAACTTAAAATAAGTTATAACGTTTATAACGCGATTATATAACACGCAAGATGTTAAGGAACTTTAACCAGCGGTCAAAGTTGTCTAATTGGTCAGATCTGCCTTGCCAAGACCGCCACCTGACGCGAAAATACAACACGCGATAAAAAAAAAAAATTATAAACTCTTAACTAAATTGAGTTATTTTGAACCTTCGGTTAAAAGGGGGGGTACTATAACAGGACTAGCCTAGTTACAGTAGGAATATCTTAATAAAACACTTAACAGATAAACTTAACGCCTTAATTAACTTCTATCAAGTTCTACCAGATTAATCGAATTCTACCAAAGTCCGTCCGCATACGTATATGCGCACGCATCAACCAAGACCCCTAACTATTTAATTACAAGATTCTCTGGTTATTTCTTTCTCTTCTTTACGCAACGTCTTGTTCTCTTCAAGAGCTATATACCCTTAGATTTAGATAGAATTTATATTATTCCTTTAAATCTTCCCTAAAGCCTCTTCGCGCCCTTACAAGGAGTACTATAAAAAGGCAAAGGATATTACCAGCCCATGGTCCCTTAAAAATGGATTATTTAAGTATTAGGAACGGCTAGTAGTAGCAAAAAAACAGAACTTACAGACTTAGCTTATTACTAAAGCATATACCTAAGTCTCTATAGCCTACCCTAGAAAAAATAAAACTTATAGGATTATTGGTAACCGCTACTACTAGCCTAGAATAGTAATAGATATTAACCATTATATACGGAACTGCAATAGCTGCTATAGATCTATAATCCTACAAAACAAAACCCTAGGACTATTAAAACCACTCCTAATACCAGAGCGCCCCTAGCAGTATATCTTTATAGATTTCTATAAGCTACCTACAGACCGTAGCGGATATAATATGGCTATAGTTATAGTTAACCGCTTTAGCAAGTACCTATTCTTAATCCCTCATTACAAGAATATTAATGCTAAAGAGGCGGCCTAACTATATATCTACTACATCTACTAAATTTACGGACTACTAAATACTATTATATCCAATTACAGGCCGCAATTTATATTGGCTTTCTAGAATAAGTTTACCTAAATCTTAGGCATTAAGCTAAAGCTTTCTATAGTATACCACCCCTAGATAGATAGTTAGACGGAGATTATAAATTAATATTTAGACTAAAGACTTCGGCCCTTTATTAACTACTTTTAAGATAACTAGGCTAAACTACTACCCCTAATAGACTATACTTAGGCAACCCTACCCTATAACTCTATAGGGTTTACACCTATTTAGCTAAAAATAGGCTACTTACCCTATATAAGCTTTAACTGGGAAAGACCAGAAGGACCCCAGACTGTATATAAAAAACTATCTTATAAGGAAGCCTAGCAGTACACCAAGCGCTTAGAAGAAGCCTAGACAGTAGCCTATACAGATCTAAAAAAGGCCCAGAAATTAATATAATAGTAGGTAAACAAGCATAGATAAGAGCCTAACTTTACTATAGATAATAAGGTCTAGGTTATAACAAAGAACTAAAAAATAGAACAGCCTAGCTATAAGCTAGACTATTAGATAGCAGAACTATATAAGATCCTTAACAAAAAAGGCAACTTATACAAGGTTAAACTCCTAGACTTAATTAAAGTCCACCCCGTTTTCTTACCAGATAAGCTATAAAAAGCCGTAAATAACCCACTACCTAGACAAAAGAATAAGCCTCCACTGCTAATTTAAGTTAATAAAATACTAGCCTATAAACTAGTATAAGGAACGCTAAAATACCATATTTAATGGAAAGGTTATGATCTAGACCTAACCTAATACCCTACCTAGAACTTTATAAGTTGCCCCCAAAAGCTTAAAGAATTCTATAACTAATACCCTAATAAGCTAGGACCCCTAAAGTATCTAGACAAGTAGATGGAATGCTAGTATAGCGAAGATAATAAGCTACCTATTAAGCATATAGATAAGAACACCCTATAGACATAATACAGATATACAAAGCCTAAGGGCAGGCTTTTTTAGAGGGGGGGTAATGTTACGGCGCTAGTGGAAAACGGTGGATTATAGCAGTAGATTATGGTGGATAATTATAGACAGTTTCTTGTAACAGTTCACCAGCACTGCGCTGAGACACAAGATCGTCGCCTGAAAAGTTCCAAGACATAATTGACGCTACCCTTGTATGTCTCGGATACGGTTAAATATTGAGTTATAGACTATGGAGTTCCGGGTCTACTTTCATGTATTTAGTTTACTTAATTTCCATAGATTTAGAATTAAGTTGCTTATTCAATTCTCCTATACTTGCACTGTTACAGTTATAAGTCTGGATCACACTACCTGCTAACTAATTAACCTACTACCTTATTTAAGAAGTTACTACTTCTACCACCTTTGCAAGTGTTTTGAGCTTCTTCTGGATACCGCTCTTGTACTCGTAATTACTTTCTTTAAATACCAAGTAACCAGTCTACAGCCACCACGCTGTAGACGACCTCTACCACCAGCCGAATGGACAATCAAACCCGACTGATGAACGAACTGACGAATTAAAAACGTTAAAATAAGGTTTCGCCAAGACGCTAACCTAGACCCTGCCTGACCTGTTAAAATTCCAAAAAATGATAACTACGAGCGAATTAAAAATTAATATTATCCTTAACCAGCCATCTAATTGGATGCAATGGTTCTTTATTATTTAAGACACTGCTAAAACCGATAAAGTATGGCAGTATATCGACCTATTAAAGAAGAAAGATAAGCTTCCGAAGCTAGAACCTCCGAATTAACCTATATTAAAAGACGTACTTCCCACTGCTACCTTAATAGCTTAACTAGACCAAATTAAGCTTACTGCATATAATTAACTCTACGTAGAATATAAGGACGATCTCCGCATACATTAAAAGCGAGAATAGGCTATTAGCGATATCAGTAACTACATCGTTCGATTAACATTGGTATCCTACCTTCCACTTATTAACAGCCTCGACACGGTACACAAACGGCTTTAAGCACTCAAGAAAATACTAGCCCCTACCACCTTAGGTTAAAAGCATGACGTCCTTAATTAATACACGGCTCTTAAGGCCTACAATTAAAACCAGAGCATTAACAAATGGTTAAACAACTGGCGGAACGTCTACAAGCTGGCAGAACAATTGGAGCTACCAGACGTACAAGGTTTTAGGCCACACTACAATTTTATACGAGCCATTAAACCCATCTCTTCTAGTTTCGCAGGAGCACTAGAAATAGACCTTATCAGAAAAGAACAAAAGGACAAAGATGCCCCATCCATTATTGATTTAATTGAGGAATTTAAGGAGCACTACCGCATGCAGTAAATAGCATCATCTTCTTTTACCGCTACTGCTAATTACTCTGCATTTGTGACCCTTTAAAACAATTCCAATTCAGATTCCAGCGGCAATTCCAATTTATAATGGCATAAGAGATGCATATGTGGCCTTGTACACCAATACCGCGACTGCTACTATATTACCAAGCAGAAACGCCCTTAAGGATGGGAACCAAACCCAGATATTTAAAAGAAAATAGATAAAATAATCTCATCTAGGCCTTAGGTTACACGCATAGTTAATCGCATTTAAAAAGAAGAGCAGGAAGCAGAGAACACAGGAACAATTAATTTTAATTCTAAAACCCCAGCTCCTAACCTTAACCTATAGTACGGCAAAGCACCGCGTAAAATTAAATATGAAGTTTGCTTATTAGCAAAGCACATAAACAGATCTACCTCGGTTATAGATTAAAACATCCACCTTAACCATAGATTAAACGTCTACCTCGAGTTCCACCTTAACTACCTATTAAATATCTACCTCGACTACAGCTTAAATGACTACCTCAACTACAGATTAAAAAGATCTACCTCGATTATAGATTAAATGACTACCTTAAGCACAGATCAAACAACTGCCTTAAGTGCAGATCGGATCACTACACCTAAATCAAACGATTCAGTAGAACTTCCTATAAAAGATATTAAACAGTTACCGACTCCTAGCAGAACTATATCTCCAGATCTACCAAAATTAAATCACTACACCACAAGGACTTTAAGACAATATCTTAGATATAATTAAAGCAATCCTAATCCAGCCTCCATTGGCACCAGTTGCGACGACCGCAATGTCACCAAATATTACGTCTACAACGTTACCAGAAGCCCTACGAGCAACACAGTCAACGGCTTTACTATTACCCTACCCTGTACCATTCCTAATGTTATATCTAAATTTCCTTTTTTGGTACAGTTTTCACCTTTATTTACTTTCTATAGCTTTAACTACACCGTTAAATCTGGGGGTGTGTGTAATAGTTCACCAGCACTGCGCTAAGACACAAGATCGTCGCCTAAAAAGTTCCGAGACATAATTGACGCTACCCTCGTATGTCTCGGATACGGTTAAATATTAAGTTATAGACTACGGAGTTCCGGGTCTACTTTTATGTATTTAGTTCGCTTGATTTCCATAGATTTAGAATTAAGTCGCTTATTCAATTCTTACACACTACACTGTTACATTTCTTACTATCGCAGACAGTTTCTTACTGTTTTAGATAGTTACAGTTACATAACTAGATAATTGTATAAAACCTTAAGCGATGCTACCCTTCTTCTCTTTTCCTTTCTCTAGCTTTGGATCCTTGTTTATAGACAATCCAATTATACAGGCTTGCATGCATCCTTCTTGCTATGCTCATACCTCGATTAACTAAGTCGCTGTCACGGGACACCTCCGTGACACCTTATACACGTCCACCTGTTTCCACCGTCTCGACCTCCATGTTAACGACTCAGTCAATTAAGGCACATAACGGCAATCTAAGGCAATTTGCCATCACGTGACGGCAATCGACGGCAAGTTGCCGTCCTCCACCATATTCCGCCAAGTTCCGCTAAGACCACAACCTGAAGCCTATTCTGCTCCGTGCACGTATCAACCAAGCAACTAAACTAACGATATATACCCTTTCTTCCCGTTTCCTTACCTTCTCTCCTTACGCAACATCTTAATCTTATTACACAGTTTATGTACATAGCTTAATAATATCTACTTCACTATATATTATTACCACTTATACTCATTCCGTGATACTACGTTGCGTTAAAACCTTAAAAACCTACACTCTGCCCCGCCCTATTTAAAATACAGAACAACCTCAAAGCCCCTATAACGGCCGCTAATATTATATCCGCACTCCAGGAATAATTGGCAGATATACAAAAGTCCTTTATAGACGCCCTCATATAAAACCAAGCTGCTATAGCTTAACAGTAAGCTAAATAAGAAGCATAGCACCAGAAAACAATTAAGGCCCTTTAAGAAGAAATCCGCACCCTTAAAACACCTACGCTAAGCCCTTAAGACTAATTACCGTTACCAAAAGCCAATACGCGGAACGTAAGCCCTAAACTAGCAATAGTTGTCCCACTAGTAGAACCAACTACTGCGTTATAATAATCTAAAAAACCACTAGACCCTCCAGTATTTACCGGTAAATAATAAGAGCTTTGGTTATTTTTAAGCCGGCTTAAGAATAAGCTAACTAGTAATATAGACTGTTACCTAACTAAAGCCAACCGACTCTACTACGCCCTAAGTTAACTAGGAGGAGATGTAGCTAACCTTATTAAACCTCTCTAGCTAAACTTAGTATAAAGCCTAGTCGTACTTCTTAAAGCTATATATAGTAACCTAAACCGCCAAGCTACCACTTAAAGGAAGATAAACTATATAACCTAAGAAAAGAAAAGCTTCCTAGTATACTTCTCCAAATTTAATTATTATATAAAAGAAACGGGCTAAAATAACTCCGCACTAATTAATAGCCTTATTAAATCTCTAAGCCCTAAACTAAAAACCTCCCTAATTAGTATAAACCTACTAGGAGCCCTTAACACCTACATAAATGTTATTAATAAAGGGTACAATAATATACTACGCCTAATACCAAAGCCCGCTTCTTAATACAATATAGCAACCCTATAAATATCTACTAAGTTATTATCCTAGCCTAAGCACCCTAATACCATAGATATCAACACTGGGACCCTAGGATACGCCCTACTAGGGTCCTCTAAATAGGAATAACGCACTAAGCTAGGCCTCTACTTTAAATATAGAAGTAGCTCCCACTTCTCTAACTACTACTCCGCCCCCTTCTAAAAAGATCTATAAATAGTTAACGCTAGTAGCCGTTTACCGTACTAATCTTCTAGCTACCAACCCTAATCTTCACCTGGTTCCAGCCCTATATTTAGTAAGTACTACTTATAAGGATAAAGTTACACCTAATATTTTAGAGGAACCCCTTCCTGCTAACTACTAAAAAGTATATCTTAGAGTTAAGTCACTTTTTAGGATAGCTATATTACAGAATCTTATTAAATGCATTAGATATAGCAAATCCTAACTCTTGGGATTGTAGTATAACCATTAACTGCCATCTTTAGTAGAAAGGTTAATAGGCTAATACTTAAGTCCTAATTAACACAGGAGCTAACGGCATAGGATTTATTAATAAGATCTTTATATAAGACAATAGGTTTACCCTAACACCCCTTAACCGACATATTAACGTATTTAGATTTAATAGCAAACGCACTATCTTGGGTTATATTACTTATATAGCGGCCCTAAGACTCCAATATCTAAACTACAAAAAATTAATTAAGCTCTTTATAACTACCCTAGGTTACCTAGTAATTCTTAAATAACCTAGATAAAGCTATATAAGGTAACTATTAATTAGGACAACCTTAAGCTTCTATTTACCGCCTCCCGTTATAAGTAGAAGTGCCTTATAACTTACTGCTTAGACCCTAAACTAAAATCTAAAAAATCTACTAGGATCCACCAGTCTAAAATTTCTATTAAAATCCACTCTACACCTAAGAAGTTTACCAAATTCCACCGACCTAAGAATTCTACTAAATTCCACTAAGAACCTAAAAGTTATACTAAACTATATAAACCAACCCTAACTGCTACACCGCCCTAAACCAAGCAGAAGTCTAAGCTTAATATATAAAGGTACTAGAAGAACTGGTATTTTACTATAAAAAGAATACTTAAAGAACCCAAACCTAAATCTAACACTAATTCTATACCTAATACTAAACCTAAACCTAAATAAGAAACCGTATAAGAAACTAAAAATAGTCTAAGCTTACTTAATACCTTAGATATCTACATAATTAGAGCTACTGTCACGGGACACCCCCATGACACCTTATACACGTCCACCTATTTCCACCGACTGAACAACCGGAGACCGACCACGAGACGGCAATCTGACAGCAATCTGCCGTATTCCGCCGCAATCTGCCGTCTCTACTGTCGGAGTTGCTAACTAGCAACTTCAAGGACCTCTAACTGCCGAATTCTGCTAAGTTCTACCAGAACTGCCACCTAAGCTCTACCCTACCCGTGCGTAGTATAGTACCCGTTAACCTAGCAACTAAGCGAACGTTATATACCCTTTTCCCCCTGTTTCCTACTTCCTTTTCCTTACGCAACGTCTTAACTTTATTACGCAGTTTATATACATAGCTTAATAATATCTACTTCGCTATATATTATTACCGCTTATGCTCGCTCCGTAACACTATATTGCGTTAACCTTATATACTACCCTCCGAAATGCAGAACGACCCTAAAGCCCCCATAATAGCCGCTGGCATTATATCCGCACTCTAAGAACAATTAGCAGAGATACAGAAGTCCTTTATAAACGCCCTCGTACAGAACTAAGCCACTTTAACTTAATAATAAGCCAAATAAGAAGCATAACACCTGCAAATAATTAAGGACCTTTAAGAAGAAGTCCGCACCCTTAAAATGCCTATACTAGGGCCCTAAGACTAAACGCCTTTTCTAGAGACAAACACGCGAAACGAGAGTCCCAAACCTATAGTAGCTATTTACCCCAAATTAACTACCGCACCGCAATAATCTAAATAACTACTAGACCCTCTAATATTTACTAGTAAATAATAAGAACTCTAATTATTTCTAAGCCAGCTTAAAAATAAGCTAACTAGTAATGCTAACCGCTACCTAACTAAAGCTAACCAACTCTATTACGCCCTAAGTTAACTAGGAGGAGATATAGCTAACCTTATTAAACCCCTTTAACCAAATTTAGTATAAAGTCTAGTTGTACTTCTTAAAGCTATATATAATAACCCAAACTGCCAAGCTACTGCTTAGAGAAAGATAAACTATATAACTTAAGGAATAAAAAGCTTTCTAGTATACTTCTCCGAATTCAACCGTTATATAAAGGAAACAGGCTGGAACGACTCCGCACTAGTTAATAGCCTTATTAAATCCCTAAGTCCTGAACTAAAAACCTCCCTAATAGGTATAGACCTACCGGGAGCCCTTAACGCCTACGTAAACATTATTAATAAATAATATAATAATATACTACGCCTAACACCGAAGTCCACTCCTTAATATAATATAATAGCTCCATAAATAACCACTAAGTTATTGTCTCAGCCTAAGCACCCTAACGCCATAGACATTAACTCTGGAACCCTAGAGTATGCCCCATTAGGGTCCCCTAAATAAGAATAACGCATTAAGCTAGGCCTTTGCTTTAAATGCGGAAGCAAGGCTTATATCTTAAGATACTACTCTATTCCCATACCCTAACACAATTTATGAACGGCTAATACTAGCAACCGTTTACCGCACCAATCCTCCAGTTACCGTCCCTAATCTTTATATAGCTCCAGCCCCGCATCTAGTAAGTACCACTTATGAGGACGAAGTTATAGCCAACGTTCTATAGAAACCCCACCCCGGTTACCTCTAAAAGGAAGGTCCTGGAGCTAAGTCGCTCTCTAGGACGGCGCTGCCTTAGGATCTTGTTAAATGCTCTAGATGTTATAAATTCTAACTCTTAGGATCGCAGTATAACTATTAACTATTATCTTTAGCAGAATAATTAATAGGCTAATGCTTAAGTCCTAATTAACACAGGAGCTAGTGGCATAGGATTTATTAATAAGATCTTTATGTAAGATAATGGTTTTACCCTAACCCCCCTTAACCGGCATATTAACGTATTTAGATTTAATGGTAAATACACTATCTCAGGCTGTATTACCTACGTAGTATTCCTAAGACTCTAATACCTGAACCATAAAGAACTAATTAGGCTTTTTATTACCACCTTAGGTCACTTAGTAATACTTAAACAACCTTAGATAAAGCTATATAAGGTAACCATTAATTAGGACAACCTTAAGCTTCTATTTACTACCTTCTATTGCAAGTAGAAGTGCCTTATAACTTACTACTTAGACCCTAAACCAAAATCTAAAAAATCCACTAGGATCTATTAGTCTAAAATTTCTACTAACGTCTACCCTATACCTAAAAGGTCTACCCAATTCCACTAAGAACCCAAAAATTATACTAAACTATATAAACCAACCCTAACTACTATACCACCCCAAACCAAGCAGAAGCCTAAACTTAAGCTTAATATACGAAAGTACTAGAAGAACTAGTATTCTACTATAAAAAGGATACTTAAAAAACCTAAACCTAAATCTAACACTAACTCCGTACCTAATACTAAATCTAAAGTTGAACAAGAAACAGTAGATAATTAAAAAAAAGTTACTAGCTAGCAACTCGCCCCCCTTTCTATAGATATCTATATAATTAGAGCTACCCTATTAACATAACTCGCTAGGAAACCTAAACATATAATCTTTACTGTTATAATAGCCGATATTAAAAAGGCCCTAGCACTAAAGAAATACACTAACCCTGCCATAAAAGTACTAGTATGCTATTATAAGCATCTAGAAGTATTTTTACAAAAGAAAGCTAATAAGTTAATAGAGCACCAACTATACAACCACAAGATTATACTTGAAGAAGGAAAACAGCCAGGATTTAGACCCTTATACAGAATATCCTAAAACAAACTCTAAGTGCTATAGAAGTACTTAGACAAATACCTAAGTAAAGGATTTATTAGAGTAAGCTCTTTACCTATAGCTATACCTATAATCTTTGTTAAGAAACCTGGCGGCGGTTTGCGCTTCTATATAGACTACCAAGCTCTTAACACTATTACTATTAAGAATTGGTACCTGCTCCTGTTAATTTAAGAGATACTAAACTAATTAAGTAAGGCTTACTACTATATAAAACTTAACCTTATCCACGCATTTAACTATCTCCGTATTATAAAAGGAGATAAATGGCTCACTGCATTCCGTACTAGGTATAGACTATTTAAATACTTAGTAACGCCATTTAGCCTTATAAATGCCCTAAGTTTATTCCAACACTTTATAAATAATACCCTATAACCTTACCTGGATATTTTTTGTACTGCTTATATTAATAACATCCTAGTATATAGTAATAACCTAACTAAATATAAGAAACACGTTAACCTTATTTTAAAAGCCTTGCGTGGAGCTAGCCTATAATTAGATATAGATAAGTGCGAATTCTATAAAACAGAAGTCCTATACCTTAGACTTATTATTTCTATAGATGGTATACAAATAGACCTAAAGAAAATTAAAGCAATTATAAACTGGCAAGAACCCAAGAACGTTAAGGACGTAAGAGCCTTTATAGGATTTACTAACTTTTATTAACAGTTTATTAATAACTTCTTTGCCCTAGTTTTACCCCTTATAGCTCTAACCCAAAAAGATAAAACCTTTATCTTTAATAAGAAATGTAAGAAGGCCTTTACCTATTTAAAAGTTATATTTACTACCGTACCTATACTTTAACACTTTAACCCAAACCAAAAGAGTGTTATAGAAGCTAACTCATCTAACTACATTACTGGAGGCATTTTGTCTTAGTATAATAAGGAAGGAGTACTACACCCTATAGCATACTTCTTAAAATAACTAAGTCCAGCCGAATGTAACTACGAGATCTATAATAAGGAATTATTAGCTATTATTAGATGTTTTAAACAATGGTAACCTAAACTAGAAGGCGCCGGATTTCTAATTAAGGTCCTTAGCGACTATAAGAATCTATAGTACTTTATAACTATAAAACAGCTAAGTTATTATTAAGCCCGCTAGTTAGAATATCTATCTTATTTCCAATTCTTAATCACGTACTACCTAGGCATTTAAGGTTAAAAACCTAATGCCCTAACCCAACGTTCACAAGATATACCAGTATAGAAAGAAGCGCGTACCTACTATAATTAAACCCTGCTTCGCCCCAAATTATTTAATCCCCTAGCTAAAGACCTTATGGTATACGTCCTTAAAATAACTAATTAATTAGTTAAATAGATTATAATTAATAAATACCCAAATAACAAGTTTATCTAAGAGACACTTAAGCTAATTTAAGATAGCATTAGACGCTCCAAAAAGATCTCTCTAAGTAAATGTAAAGCTTGTGGAGACCACTTGTACTACTAGAACCGCCTAGTTATACCTAACTATAATAAACTTAAGCTTAAGCTTTTTAAACACGTATATAACCTACCAGTAGCCGGCTACCCAGGCTGTAAAAAAACCCTGGAATTACTCTAATAGGAGTACTACTAGCCAAATATATATAATATAATACGAAGGTATATCTCTAGCTACTATACCTGCCGACGAGCTAAGGCTTTGTATAAGACATATAACGGCTTTCTAAAGCCACTACCTATTCCAGACCAAAGATAGAAGGATATCTTAATTAACTTCGTCGTTAAACTCCCCATAAGTAAAGGCTATACAAACATTATAGTAGTTATAGACCAACTATCTAAAATAAGACACTTAATCGCCTGTCCCAATATATTAATATCTGCCGTTGCCCAACTGTTCCTGGATTACGTATAGAAACTCTATGGACTCCCTAAAACGATTATCTCTAATAGAGGTAGCTAGTTTATCTCTACGTTTTAGAAAGAACTAACTACCCAACTCCACATTAAAGCACTATTATCTATGGCATACCACCCAGAAACGGATAGTCAAACGGAACATATAAATGCTATAATAGAACAATATATTTGGATATACACATCGTATCTACAGGACGACTGGATAGACTAGCTTACATTTACTAAGTTTACTACAAATAACTCCGTCTTAGAAACCATAAAGGTCTCCCTATTTCTGGCTAACTACGGCCAGCATCCACAAATAGGTTTTGAACCCTTTAGTAATATTCCTTACCCGGCTTATTAGGCCTTATAAGTTGCAGAAGCAAATAAATTTATAAAAAAGATAGAAGAACTATAAGAGTTTCTTACTAATAAAATAATATGGGCCCAATTTGTCTATAAAGCCATAGCAAATAAGAACTGAACCCCAGTACTGGCCTACTAAATTAGTAACTTTATCTGGCTAGATATAAGAAATCTAAACATAAAATAACCTACTAAGAAACTTAATTGGAAGAACACTGGCCCTTATAAGGTTAAAAAAGTTGTTTCTCCTTATGCCTACTAACTAAAGCTCCCTAATACGGTTAAAATCCACCCCGTATTCCATACATCAGTCCTCCGCCCTGCCGCCCCTATATTAGACGCCCTGCCTGGACAGATCTAAGACCTTCCCCCACCAGTTAAAGTAGATAGTGAGGATAAGTACCTCGTTAAAAGAGTTAATAACATTAAGTATAATAAACGGAAACGCAAATATATATACCTTATAAAATAGAGAGGTTTTACTAAACCCTTATAGGAACCTGCCGACTCTATAGGACTTATATAAGCCGCAGAAGACTTT